>Ga0209425_10004723_pt1 | contig 13713 bp, 9 predicted proteins | sample COG_05_FD_184749 | JGI IMG/M metagenome (GOLD analysis project Ga0209425, IMG submission 184749) | Pelagic Microbial community sample from North Sea - COGITO 998_met_05 (SPAdes) (version 2) | ecosystem: Environmental > Aquatic > Marine > Neritic zone/Coastal water | place: Helgoland, sampling... | reverse complement strand
CGACGTGCTCCCAATTGGACGATAAAACAAACCGTGGGCACTTCGATGACGAGTCTTGCTCAGCAGCGTGGGTGCCGAACAGGGTGAATTCGACACCTGGCGAATTCTGGAATCTGAATTCTGGAAAGGTTTCTTCGTTTTACTTCCACACGCACGGGACGCCATGGGTACGCTGCGGTCTCAAAATGACGAGCGATGGTCCACGAGTGCCGCCCTCGTTCCCACACCAGCAGCGGATGGCGAACCCTTCTCCCGTGGTGTTCGAGCCCGTCCGAGAGATGACACCGTTTCCTCACATAACCGAACGGCCGTTCGTCACGGCCAGTCAATCGGCCAGTCCACCCATCGCGGTATCCTTGGGGTTTAGTGATACCGAAGAATGCTGGATACCCACCCCATGTGAGTGTATTGGTTCAACGGGCAGATGTGTATGCAGTTGTCTTGTTGGGTTTACGTGGGACACGGAACCGACCTGCTTTCAAGTCTACAGTCAATATGTTTTGTTGTTGATCAATTGCATCGTGTGCTGCCCGAGGAAGGCGGGTCCGTTCCATCGGTGCGGGTGTGGGTTATATAAAAGTTTGTAATGTGAAATAACACCTGGCAGCCTGGAGGCTGGGAATTAGTTCAGAGTATCGACGACAGTGGCGTGCAAAACGTATATCGTGACTGTATGTTTAGAAGGGTTGTTCAATAAGAAGCCAAGCGGGTCGCTACGACGGCGGGGGCGACGCTCGCCGCCCCGTGTTACGGTAATAGATAATACGTCTCCGGGAAACTAGTCCAGGAACATGGGCGCCATGACCAGCGTGATGGTCGCGAGCATCTTGATGAGGACGTGGATGGACGGCCCCGCGGTGTCCTTGAACGGGTCCCCGACGGTGTCGCCCGTCACCGCCGCCTTGTGCGCCTCAGAGCCCTTACCCCCGTGCGCCCCAGTCTCCACGTACTTCTTGGCGTTATCCCACGCGCCCCCCGCGGTGTTGAGGAACAGCGCCATCAGAATGCCAGCCACGGTGGCGAACATGAGCATCCCCGCGACAGCCTTCGCGCCCAGAAGTTCCTGGCCGGTGGCGGCTCCGATCATCCGGAAGACGACGCCTATGACAATCGGACCGCCGACGGCCAAAATACCCGGCTTGATCATCTCCCTCAGCGCCGACTGCGCGACGATGGACACGCACCTGCCGTAATCCGGCTTCTCCTCGCGGGTCATGATCCCCGGCCGCTCCCTAAACTGCCTTCGCACCTCGGTGACAACCTCTTGCGCGGAGCGGCCAACCGCGGTGCAGGCAAACGCGGTGAAGAGGTAGACGATCATGCTGCCCAGCAAACCTGCGACGAACACCTCCGGGACCGCGATGTCCACCTGCTTGAACGGCTTACCGGTGAACGCCTCCACCTCGTCCATGTACGCGCTGAACAGGAGGAATGACGCGAGCGCCGCGGATCCGATGGCGTACCCTTTGGTGGTCGCCTTGGTGGTGTTGCCGACGGCGTCGAGGGCGTCGGTGCACTCGCGGACGCTCTCGGGCTGATCCGACATCTCCACGATCCCGCCCGCGTTATCCGCGATGGGCCCGAAGACGTCCATGGTGAGCACGTACGCCGCGGTGGAGAGCATTCCCATCGTCGCCACCGCCGTGCCGAACAAGCCCCCGGTGGGTTCCCCCGTGGACTTGTCCGTCAGCCCGCTCGTCTGCCCGAACCAGTACGCCGTGATGATCGCGGCGGAGATGCAAATCACCGGCGCCGCGGTGGACTCCATTCCCACGCCCACGCCCGCGATTATGTTGGTACCGTGGCCGGTGGTGGACGCCTCGGCGATGACCCGGACGGGTGGGTACTTGTAGTCGGTGTAATACTGAGCGATGAACACGAAGGCGTAGGCGGACGCCGTGCCGACCATCCCGCACGCGAAGAAGTGCATCCACGCGCTCGGCGCGTCCTCCACGTACAGCATGACCCGCGTGGCGATGCCGAACCCGACGATGGAGAGGCCCATGGAGACGCGATAGCCGCCTTTGATGATTTCGTACGGGTCCTCCTTAACTCCCGAACGAGGGTTCAACGAGACCCGCTCGTTCACGGACATGATCCCCGCGGCGGACACGAGGCAGTCCAGGGCGTGGACCACGAGTGGGAACATGATGAACCCGGTGGAATCGGCAATTTGCGCCTTCTTGGCCATCGTCGCGCCGAGGATCATGGCGCTGATGACCTCGGCGGCGATGGACTCGAACAGATCCGCGCCCCTCGCGCTGCAGTCGCCCACGTTGTCCCCGACGAGATCCGCGATGACCGCGGGGTTCCTCGGGTCATCCTCCGGGATGCCCGCCTCCACCTTTCCCACCAAGTCGGCACCCACGTCGGCGGCTTTGGTGTAGATGCCGCCGCCGAGCTGAGCGAAGAGGGCGACGAACGAAGCGCCGAAGCCGTAGCCGACGAGCATGAGCGGCATCTCGTTGATGCTCGTGCCCCCCGGCCTGCCCACGTTGAACATGAAGGAGTAGAACGTGAAAAGCACGGAGACGCCGAGGACTGTCATGGAGACGACGACGATCGCGGCGAAACCCCCGGCTCGAAGCGCCACCATCAGCGCCTCCCTCGCGCTTCTTCGGGCGGCGCCCGCGACTCGCACGTTGGCTCGGACGCTGACCCACATGCCGACGTAGCCGGACGCCGCGGATGCGAGCGCGCCGGTGCAGAAGGAGAAGGTGGTGAGGATGGCGAAGGTCTGCTGCCCGATGCCGGCGTCCATCTGTTCCTTGGTCAGCGCCCTGGCGCTGTAGATGAGATAGATGGCGATCGCGACGACGCCCGCGAGCTTGCCGATGAGGTTGTACTGCGTCGCGAAGAAGCCGTCGGCGCCCTCGCGGATGGCGTCGCTCACCTCTTGCATGTCCGCGGTTCCCTCGTCCTTCGCCAGGACCCACTTGGCCAGGTACACGGCGAACGCGAGGGACGCGAAGCACGCCAACATGACGAACACCGCGGTCCAGGCGGTGCGAACGGCGAGGAAGAAGAGGACCAGCGCGCCCACGGCGGCGGCCGCCTTGACCTGCTGCGGGTCCGCGTGCTGGGCGATGTGGATGAGCTGCGGTGATGCGAATTGGATCGGTGCGAGGTCAGGTGTACGTACGGGCAATTAGACGTGTGGGATGGACGCGGACGTGGGTATCGATGCCCTAAATTATTGAATCGGGTACCGGATCCGAGTCGCACCTTCGAGAGGCCCCCGCCCTGGGGCGCGGCGCGCGCGTACCGCCGGGTCTTGGTCGGGGAGAACCCGCCGCCTTCCAGGTCGGATACGTCCATCATGCTGATGGCGGTTCCGCTGCTTCCGGAACCGTTGTTTCGGGCGCGGACGTCCGTGAGGCTCGCCATGGTGCCTGCGATTCTGACTCGGACTGGCAAACTGACGAGAGAATGAAGGCGAGGGTTCTGTTCGGCGAGGGCCGCCTCTGCGCGTGTGTGTCTATCGAAACGATGCTATGTCTACGGTCTACGTGCTAGGGTTCGCGCGTGGCGGCGACGACGACGACGAAACGCTCACGGCTGGAGCGAGTCGATCGCCCGCGTCGCCGCGGAGCTTCCCTTCCTCGCGGCCTCCGCGCGCACCGCGCCCCTCTTTTCCATCCTCTCGTACGCCTCCCGGCTGTGACGCAGCGCCGCCGCCTGCGAGCTCCTCAGCGTGCCGCCGTTGTGGAGCACCCGGACGGTCACCGACCGTCCTTTCACGTCCCTCAGCAGCGTCATCCCGCACCACACCTCCCTGTGCACGTCCCTGCCGCACCGGACCACCCCGAGGCCCGTGGTGGCGTTCCAGTACTTGACCGCCACCGACGAGTGCGCCGCGCCCGATCCGGCGTCGCCGAAGTTGACCGCGACGCACTGGCGCAGGATACCGAGGATGACCGAGTCGGTCAGCGACTCGTCCACGCGCCCGTCGTGCCACCGCCACTCCGTCAGGAGGTAGCGGTTCTTGAAGCGCACCATCGATGTGTCACAAAGTACGAAAAACTGTTTGGCTATTTTCAACCAGCGCCGACCCCGAGAGGGGGGCGACGCCCAACCCGACTAGACGCTACCGTAATAAACTAAGAATCCAACCCTGCTACGCGGCGACGGGCCCAGGGGGTTTGCCCTGGTCCGCCGCCTCAGTCCTAACCGGCCGCGACCGCTCGTACCGCCCCAGCCCGCCCACGCCGAGCTGCTCGGACGCGAGCTCAAACACAAAGTACGTGATCGCGAGCTGGGGGAATATTTTAACGTACGCCGCGCCGGTGCCGAGCCACAAGGACTTTAAACCCTCCCGCTGCGTGCTCAGTTTGATACACTCCAGCGCGTTCTTGTACAGCACCGGTCTGTGCCCCACGCCTTGGACCCTCATGCGGGTCATGACAACCTCGAGGGGCATGGTGAGCGTCAAGGACACGCACGCGCCCAACCCGCCCAACGCGCCTTTTTCCAACGGGTTCGGCCTTCGTCCGCCGTTGTACTCGCGATACATCGTCTGGAACGTCTCGTATAGCGTGAACCCAAGCGCGGAACCGATGACGTCGCACAGGAGCGTGGGCCCGATGCCCTTGTAAAACCCTTTAACGCCCCCCTGCGTGAGGAACAGCTGTTTACCCGCGCTCCACACGGAACCGCTCAAGCCCCCGGCTACGGCCATCTGCGACTTGAGCGTATCCAGCGGGTAGCACGCGGCGGTGGACAGCGCACCGGCGACGGCGCCGGACAACAGCCTCTCATTCAGCAACAGCTGCTCCGCCGGTTTGCCGTGTTCGTCGGTTCGTTTACGTAGAAAGTCATCCTTCATCTTGTGGAATATCGCAAACTGCAACGCGTTGGCGGGGACGACTTTCAGCGCCGTGACGGCGTTGCCCCTGAACAAACCCGCGGGTCCTTCGTTCCGCAACACCTGGCGGCACACCTGCGCCGCGTTGGGCGGTTTGTTCGTGTGCATAACACCGGTCTTGTTAAGCACCGAGCTGGCGGGCGAGCGGACCAGGCCCATGTCCTGGATGATGGTCCTCGCCCTGTCCAGCGGCGCCACCGCGGTTCGACCGACGATCCCGGCGAGTCCACCCGCGAAGAGTTGTTTGGTTCGCTGCCCACGCGGGGGCCCGTGTCGCGACTCCGGGACGGCGGCGACGAGCCAGTCCCACACCGCGTTACCCGAGCGAAGCTGCGCGCTGGGTAACATCGCGGCGTACCGGCGGAAGTCCTCGTACCCCACCGTGCCGTTCGGATCACTTTGCGCGTTGAGGAGCGAAACCATGCGGGTTGCGTCGAGTGCGGAGACGCCGTCGATGCCGGCGGCGCGAGCGGCTCGAAGGACGTCGTCACTGTCCGCCCGTACGTTCCGGTCGTCATCCTTCGATGTGTGCCTTTGTATTTGGTGATTGCCTAATAACCAGTCGAATTTGGACCCGCCGCCACGGTGTTTGGCGGTGCCCACGACGGCTGACCACGCTCGTCGTGTGTTTTGCTCCCTGGCGCTGGCGTATTGGAGGTAGTCTCGAAAGGTCATCACGCCCAGTTCGTCGCACTGGTACTGCGCCATGAGCTCGTCGACGTAGTCCTCGCCGTGTGGGAGGCCGTAGTGCTCGAGCGCGACGCACAGCTTGGTGCGGTCCACGAACCCGGTGCCTGTTTGGGGTAAAGGGGGCGCGCTCGTCAGGCGGTGGTCCCAAACGGGCGGAAAGTTGAATCCCAAAAGAGAGAGGGTTTTCTCAAAAAGAACAATTTTGAAAGCCTTGGACTCGCGAAACGAGGGTTCGTAAACCCGAAAACGCGTAAAAAGCGCGTGAAAATAAACGGCTCCGTTTGGGCTTTTCGGTCCTCCGCGGGTCCCCAGGGTTCGCCCCGAGGCGCGCTCTTCACGAGGCGGGTTCAACACGGACGTGACGACGGGTTCGGGGTCGATCGCGGGTGCCCACGTGCGGGTGACTAACGCACCGTCGGTGTCGAGGTCACGGAACGCGGCGTGCAGGCGCTGGTGCGCCTCTCGCGCTCGAATCCTGCGCCCCTCGTGGGACTCTACGCACACGACCGACACTCCGACGAGCCTGCGATGGGGCCGGGCTCGCCACTGCGCTAAGAACGCGCGAGGCGCCGCGCTGGTCCGGGGCGGCGCCATGACGGTGGGACGGGATGCCACCATGGTTGCTTTAGCCTTCGCGCTTAGGCCCCGATGAGGCCGCTGCGCTCCGGCGACACCTAGACTCGCGTCTGGTAGTGGCGACGTTCGCGATCGAGCATCTCGCTTCACGCCAAAAGTTCGAGGCTGTTTGGCTGTGGAAAAATGGAAACCACGAAACTTTCCGTTGGTGACGTAAAAAACTAAACCCTACCCGTATGGGCAAACACACTGATTTTCAAAAAGAATCTCGATTTCAAGATTCCTGTCGCTTTTTACGACACATAATTGGTCAGGAGCGCTCGATTGCCAGGTCATCACCGGGCCCGAGAGCAAAATTGGCCATGTGCTTCGATGGCTCGGATAGCAATTCCCTTTTTCGCTCTTATCCGAGGATTCTCGGGTGGGCGGAGGGCATTGCACCGCCGCGTACCACCCGCACGAGCGTGAACCCACACCCAAAATGGCGTTATCCCTCCTGAGCATAAACTCGGTGATCCCGTTCATCAAGCGCGCGGACCACCGCCGCGACCGCGCGGCGCGCGTCATCCACAACAAAGGTGCGCCTCGGACCCGGCAATCGACGAAATAACAACCGAGCTCCGAAGCGGTGCACTTTTTGGTTCCGGGACCGAGAATGCGCGTACCCCCCCTGACCATCCGCTGACCATCCTTCCCTTTCCCCGCGCGTGATTCCGCAGAGCACTGCGTCGGCGACTGGTGCGAGGGCGACTCCGAAGAGACGCAGACCCCGTGGGACCGCGTCACCGGCTTCTTCGCGCGCGAAGGTACGCATGCTGACTCGGAAAGAATGGTCCCCGAAACGCCGCCTTTTCGCGCCCCGAAACCATCCGCCCCCGCCCCGTCCCCGTACCCACCGCTCACGTCCCACCCCACCCATCTCCAACGTCCAGAGACTTGCGTCGGTGACTGGTGCGAGGGCTTCGACGAAGAAGGCTACCCAACCACCCCCGACGTCGCGGCCGCCGTGTTCGAATCGCGCAAGGACGACCACTGCGTGGGCGACTGGTGCGAAGACGCACTCGCCGACGAAGCCTCCAACGGCCCATCCGTCTTTGAATCGTCCGCATCGAAAAAAGACCACTGCGTCGGCGACTGGTGCGAGGACCCGCTGGACCGCGACGACGGTAGCGACGATTTCCCAACGAACCTCATCCCCAAGGACCTGGCGTGGACCTCGGATCCCAAGTTTGTCGCCGCCAACGGCGCTTTGCTCTTCGCCGAAACCGCGCTGTTCACCCTCGCGATGAACCTCCAGCCCATCACCACCGGGCCCCTGTGCGGCCCTGACCCGACCGCGTTCGGCTGCATGTACGTTGGCGCGCACCAGGCGTTCGCGGATGAGATTGGCGCCGGAATGGTCGCCGTCGCGCTCGCCTACACCGGCGCCGTCACCCTCCTCGCCGCCGAGAACTTCGCCAAGAGCAGGGACTACCTCCTCGCGCGCGGCGTTCCGCAACAGGAGCTCGAGGGCGTGACAGCTTACAGGTTCGTGCGCGGCGCCGAGGCGGTGCTCCGCGACACCGGTAACGTCGCGAAGGCGGTCGCGTACCTCCGCGACGTCCGCGCCACCCGCGGCGCGTTCGTGCACTCGTACGCCAACAAGAGTAAGACGTACTCGCCGTGGTGGAAGAAGCCCGCCACGCCCACGCCCCCCGCGGTGAAAGCGTCGGTCCAGGCCGAGAATAAGAGCAACGTCGTGGAGTTCCGGAGGAATAACAAGCCCGGCGCGATCGACGACGAGAAGGTTTTCGAGAAGGTTTCGAAGCAGAAGGAGTTCCCCGCCGGAACCCTCCCTTGGAAGCGTTGAAGATTGATGAGGCTACGATGAATCGACGAGGAGGTATCAAGGAGGTAACATAACACGGAGTGGGCGATGAGGAGGTTGAGGTGGCGCGCGATGCGGGTGCCCTGTGAGTGCTGTGCGCTCGGGCGACTCGGGATATTCGTCGGGCGCGGGGGCGAGATGTACAGTCAACAAACTACCTATTACGTGCCCTTAGCAGGGCTGCACCAAAGTTGTGAAGTAATATCACCCATTCTTTAAAGACAAACCAGCACTGTGTGAATCGCGCCCGCCGCCGAAGATGTCGACCGCAGGGAGGGTCATCGGCGTCGTCGCGTCCGGGTCGTCGGTTCGCGGCACCCACCGGGTGTCCCGCGTCGCGCCCGGTCCTCGTCGTCGCGTCCGAAACGCCGCCCAATTCATCGATTACCGTCGAAAACCCTTCACCGGAAAACCCACGGCGACCGCGTCCCCGTCGTCGTCCTCGGAGGACGAAGGGTACCTCACGCTGCTCGCGGACAAGACCGAGAAGGTCCGTACGCTGTTCGGTGAAGGCGGGTTCATCCCAACGAGTGGAATCGAGGTGTACGCGTCCCCAAAGACGCGCGGGTACAGATCCAGGTGCAGGTTCGCAATCGCTCGCGACGATTCGGGCGCACTGAGGTACGCGCTGTTCGAGAACGGCGAGGTGGTGATGCTCGGCGACGACGATGACGGCGAGGAAGACGAGGACGTGTTCCCGTGGGCGTCCGAGCCCATCGCGCGGGCCATGCCGGTGTTGCTCGAGCTCCTCAACGCATCCGACGAAACGAACGGAGTAGCCTCGAAAGGGCTCTCCGCCGTGGGGTTCCTCGCGAGCCGAGGCGGTGAGGTCGTCGTGACGCTGTGGAACACCCTGAACAGGCAAGGCGACGAGGATGCGAACGGTGTACCGGACGCGACGTGGAACGACGACGCCAACGCCCTGCTGTCGCGACTGCGGGACGTGAACGTGGTGGGCGTGGTGACGAGGCGCCGGGGAAAAACTCTCACCGCGTCCGACGGAGTGAACCACGTGTGGGAACCCATGGTCGTCCCCGGGGACGTCCCCGGGGATTTGTCCCCGGTGAATGACTCGATGGAAGCCGCCGGCGTCGTGAGCACCGGGGACGAGTCGGCACCACCGAGTCGGCACCTGCGATATAAGCAGGTGGAGGGTGCCTTCTCCAACCCGAACGGGGACGTCGCGGAGGTCACCGCGCGGTGGCTGCACTCGGTGTGCGACGACATCCGCGCGACACGCGGCGGGGCTGACGAGCCGTTACATAAACTCCCGTGGCTCCTCGAGCTGTACTGCGGTAACGGTAACCACACCGTCTCCCTCGCACCGAAGTTCGGGCGCGTCACCGCGGTGGAGATCGAACCGAGGCTGGTCTCCGCGGCGAATGAAAACTTCGCCGTCAACGGAGTCGCCAACGCTCGCGTCCAGGCGTTACCCGCGGAGGTCTTCGCCCGTACCAGGAATGGAACGGGAGGGTCGAGTCTACTGGACGGTGATGAGGTGGACGTGTTACTGGCGGACGCGTGGAGGGACGGCGTGGTGCTCGTGGATCCACCGCGGGCGGGTCTGGACGCCGATACGCTGGAGCTCGTCGCGGGATTCAGAACTGTACTTTACATCGCGTGCGACGGGACGAGTTTGGCGCGGGATCTGGCGTCGACGCTGGGTAGGACGCACGAGGTACGGAGGATGGCGTTGTTCGATCATTTCCCGAGCAGCAGGTTCTACGAGGTTGTGGTGTGGCTCGAGGCCAAGGCGTAGGATAGTTTAATGTTATGATAAAAAGTTGCGAACTTGTCGGAACCAAACTCCAGTGCATCCCGCGCGGCGGTGTGGCGATGGAGCTGCTCCCAGAGATCGAGTCCCTGTGCGACTCGCTCTTTTGGGACAGGGCGGACGTCGAGAAACGTCTCGCCTCCCTGCGCAAGCTCCAGACCGCGGTGACATGCGAAGGTGCGCGCCCATCGTCCCCATCGTCGCGCCGCCGACACGAATCATCTAACGGTGCCCACCCTTCCTTTTCCCTACTCGACAGCGTGCGTGGAGGAGCTCAAGCGGCACGGCGGCGTCGACCGGTTGCGTAAGGCGCTCGTGTGGGACGATGAAGAGGCCGTGGACATCGCCGCGTCCGTCATCGCGTCGTGTTCCGGCTACACCGCCCGGGGCCCCGGGACTCGAACGCAAACCTTCGGCGAACATTCCATCGCCGTGCACGAGACGGACTACGTGGAAGGTGGGCTGGGATGGAGGGTGTGGGCGTCGGGGGTGGTGATGTGCCGGGAACTGATCGCGCGACACCGCGAGATTGGCCTACACGGCGCGGACGTGCTCGAGGTGGGCGCGGGGTGCGGCGTCGTCGGCTTCCTCGCCGCGAGGCTGGGCGCGAGACGGGTGACGTTCACGGACTACCTCCCGGGTCTCCTCTCCAACCTCGACAGATCCGTGGAGCTCAACGCCGAGGCGTGCGACGGGTGCGAGCTGCGCGTGGCACACTTAGAGTGGCTCTCCGCGGTCCCAGGGCTGAGCGAGGAGGCGAGAAGGCCGGTCGGCGGCGACGGGAGCTGCTCGGGGGGCGACGCCAGTGCCTTCGCGTCCATCGCCGCGGCTCGGCGGCTGCCGGACGACGAGACCTTCCCGGTGATACTGGGCAGCGACGTGTGCTACGAGGACCCGCTGCCGGAAGCGTTGGCGCACACGCTGTCTAAACGGTTGGCGACACCGGGCGTGGCGTGGCTCACGCTGCCGGTGCGGGACTGGCCTGGGGAGAGCGGCGAGGCGGTGATCGACCGGCTGGTCAATTTCGCGACGGACCTCGGGATGGCCGCGACGGTCGAGAAGGCCCCTGACCTGGAGGAGGACGAGTACGAAGGAGGGACGTTCGTGAGGCACCGGGGCGGGATGGTGCACGTGTGGCTGAGGCGCGAGTAGCAAAGAATAGTCGTCGTATTATAAATCGCTGGAAAAGAATTTGGAATATGTCCCGTCGCCCGCTCACGCGGCGTCGTGGATCTGTTTGAAGTACTCCTTGAACAGCTCCTCCCGCACCGCCTTCACCTCTTTCACGTACGTCTCGTAGCCCGCGAGCCTCTTGGCGTCCTTCTTGGTCATCGTCGGCGAGAGCTTCCACACCCTGGACTTGACGAACTGAACCGCCAAAAACGACACAAAGAGAACGCCCATCGCGACGGCGCCGCCGTGTTCAACCCCGAACCACCTGCGTCCACCGTCCGGCAGCAAGCCCTCGACCAGGTCCCTGAACACCGGCCGGTGCGTCAGCGCCGGGAGCGCGTGGGTCCGCAGCGCGGTCGTCACCGGCTTGGTCGCGCAAGCCTCCAGCACGGCTGTGTAAAACAGAGTCGCTAATAAAAACCACCCGAAGACCATCAGCGCCCACCCTTTCGCCGTGGCGCTCGCGTTGGCCCGTCGCCTCGCGACGTTGACCTCGCGCGCGTTGGCCACCTCGGCGACGATCGCGTCGCAGTCGTCCCGCATCGTCGTCAGGTTCTTCTGAACCGTCAAACGGATCGCCTTGTCGATGTCGTCGCATACCTCCTCCAGGGCGTTTGGGATGGGCACCGCGAGGTCGTCGCGAGGGAGGTAGATGGTGGGCAGCTTGAACGCGTGAGAGTTCTTGATGCGACCCGCGAGGTTCTGGGTGATTTGTATGAGCACGCGTTGTCTGTCGTGCTCCTTCTCCACCTGGTCCGCCTTGCTCATGTAGTACGCCAGCTTCTCGGCGTGGTGCTCGTTGAGCCGCTCGATTGTTTTCATCGTTCTTTTACACAGCGCCTGGCCGATGGGGTCGAAGAAGCACAGGATAAGATCGACGTGGTCCGCGAGGAAGACGATACTCTCGGTGACGTCGAAAGGGTACTCCATCTCGCCGTCCACGAGCCCGGGGGAGTCGACGAAATCGACGCACGAGAAGTTTCGGTCCTTGGAGGTTGATATCTCGCTGAAGACGTTTTCGGAGATTCCCTTGCCAAACTTTGAAAGGCCGTCGAGGTGGTCGTAGAAGGCGAAGGTGGCGTCGCCCTTGAGCGTGTCGCGCTTACGTCCGGAGGTGACGAAGGTGAAGCCGCGGGTCTCGATGGCCACCCCCGTGGTCTGCACGCTCTCCCCGATGTACCAGTTGATGAAGCTGGATTTGCCCGCGCTGTGGTTGCCGATCAACATCACGTTCACTTTTTTCCTGGGCTTGTAGATCTTCATCTGAAGCAAAGGGTCGGCGGCGATGGAGAGGAGGCCGACGGAGCCGTCGGATCCGGGGTTCAGGCCCTTCTCGTACAGCTCGTGGATGCGCTTCAGGATGCGCTCCTGCGATGTTAAGGTCAGGGTGGGTGGCGTGGAGTCAGTACTCGGAATGGGTTCACGCCAGATCTCGGTCGCCGATCGGGCCGCGGCAAAGGAAAAGGGAACAGACGCGTGCGTCGGCGACGGTGGATGGACACGCATGGGGGTGCGCGTACCGTCGAGGACATCCCGAGGGTGTCGGTCGTGTTCTTGGCCTCGCGTTTCTGATTTTTTCCCATCGTCGACCGCTCCGAGATGAAGACTCGAGCGCGCGTCTCGAAGTGCCGATATTGCGCACTGGCCCGTTGGTATTTCTCGTCGCTCGCACAGCTGTGAACTCGAGGCCGAAGGAAAACTTTGAAGACTGCAGAGCCATGCACGCGCGAACACGCAGCATCGACGACGGGGACGAGGATGGGAAGGCCAAGGCGCTCGGCCTTCCCGGAGTGGCGTTGACCGTCGCCAATAAGATTCTCGTCGCCGTCAAGGCCCTCTGGGTCCGGTCCTCACCCTGGCTCATGCTGGTGCGCCACCACTCGTCCGATAAATCTCAAAAATGTCCCTAACGGTTCTCGCCCTCCGCCCCGCAGGTTGACATCAGGAAGCTGAGCTGCCCCGAGTCCGTCGGCGACGCCCTGCACCGCTTCAGGCGCAACACCAACGATTTTGGATACAACTACACCCTCGTCCTGCTCTTCGTCGCGGTCGCGTGCGTCGTCACGAAGCCCTTCTCCCTGATTGTCATCGCGGCGCTCGCAATGGCGTGGGTCTGGGTGTTCTACGTGCGAGCCTCCGAGTTCCACTACAACGGCCAGACGTACTCGCTCAGGGCGCAGGGCGCCGCCATGGTGATGTTCTCCGCGTTCGTGCTCATGGTCGCCACGAACGTGTCCCAGGTTCTCATGGGAGGACTCACCGCGGGCTTCCTCGCGTGCGTCGGGCACTCAGTCGTGAGGGCGCCGGAGCCGCCGCCGGAGGGTGACGCGGAGGCGCAGGGCATCGTCGGAGGGTTCACCGAGGCCGTGAGCGGCGCGGCGAAGAGTGGGTACTCGCAGCTGAGCGGCGCGCTGGGACAGGTGGGGGACATGGTCCCCAACTCGGTCCGGCAGCAGTTCGACAAGGTCGGCATCAACTTCTGAAGGTGCAGTGTTGTTAGCTTTATTTTGAAAGATGGATTGAAAGGCATCCACACGCGATGTGGGTCAAAGAGAATCGCTTGACCGAACCTTCACTTTGAAACCTTGAAACCGACGTTCAAATTGCGCGCGAAACAAAATCCGAAATCTGGCGTGTGCCAGTTACGTCGCGGACACACGCCTCACGGAACGCCATTGACCGCGGCGCTACGCACGCAAGACACGCGCGGAAGGATGCAGGCGGTGATTTCCCGAGTATACCCCGCGTCATCGACGTCCGCGGTCCCCA
>Ga0209425_10004722_pt1 | contig 13714 bp, 15 predicted proteins | sample COG_05_FD_184749 | JGI IMG/M metagenome (GOLD analysis project Ga0209425, IMG submission 184749) | Pelagic Microbial community sample from North Sea - COGITO 998_met_05 (SPAdes) (version 2) | ecosystem: Environmental > Aquatic > Marine > Neritic zone/Coastal water | place: Helgoland, sampling... | reverse complement strand
CCTCACGTGCCTTGTCTTCTGGATCAACACTAGCAGCAAATACCCTAATATCTCGCTCCTCCAATTGATCTTTTATTTTTTCAAAGCCGACTAACTGCCGGCGACAGTATGGTCACCAATGACCTCTATAAAATAGAATAACATTATATTTTCCCTCAAGATCATCGGGCAGATTAATGGGATCACCACCTACTATATTGACTGCCATTTTAGGAAAAACTGAACCTGGGCCCAATTTGTTAGTCATTTGTATGTCCTTTCACGAGCTTAAGAATTTTGAGATTTTATATGATCTCAATATTAAGGGTTTCTTCTCTATTTATAGATTTAAATTTCTATAAACCCAATACATTTAATTAAAGTTGGTCATAATAAAAGCGAACATCCCATTAAATAAATAATCATTTTTAATTCATCAGGATATTTAAATCCCTTCATTAATTCTAGGAGAGAGAATTAAACTCATAAATTATTATCTACAAAGAAGATGTTCCTATCGATTATATTTATTTCCACAGTCAAATATTTCAAACTACTTTCATTACTTGTTAATAATTTTTTAACACTCCCAGTGCACAATAAGTTGTGTTAAATAGAAATTTTAACAGAACATGTAGTAATTCCAGAAAGGTAATACAATGATGTTACAAGCATTAGGACTCTCGAACGAGTTTAGAAATTTTAAAGCGCCTAAAAAATTGGCTAAGGCAAAAAATTCTAGCGAAAATAGTAGATTTGCAAAAAGTCATCGAAAAGAAACTCAAAAAAGCGTTATTGCTGATAAGTATGGCAAACACCATAAACTCAATTTATTGGTTTAACTAAATCATACAATGAGAAAAGCTGCTATCTGACTCTTTTGGAACAACGCTTAAAAAAATTAATTAACCATCGCTTTACCAGATTTGCAAAAAAAATCAGTGGCCCTAACAAATAGATGGCTTTTGAGCCAAAATGTAATAATGTACGCTACTCAAGTATATCGCAGTAGCGTTGATAAAATTCTTAAAAATATAGAGAGTTTGAATTGAAAAAAAGAAAAATTTTAATAGTTGGCGCTGGACTTGGTGGTTTAAGCGCGGCTGGTTGCCTTTTAAAAGCTGGATTTGATATTGAAATTTATGAACAAGCTCCCTCACTAGGTGAAGTTGGCGCTGGCATTCAAATGAGTGCAAATGCAATGCATGTTCTTAATTACCTGGGTATAGGGGAAAAAATCTCAGCGCAGTCTGTTCGACCTGAAGCATACGTATTTAGGCTCCATAATACAGGAGAAATCATAGATCGATTTGCCTTATCTGATGAACACTTGGCACTACACAAAGCACCGTATAATCAGGCCCACAGGGCCGACCTACATAATTTACTTACCGAGATGGTCTTAGAATTAAAACCAAATTCCATTCAATTAAACAAAACACTGAAATATTTCGAAGAGTCAGACCGAGGAGTTAGGCTTTTCTTTGACGATGGAACCAATGTCATTGGTGATATTTTAATCGGAGCAGATGGCGTTAAATCGGTTATAAGAGATCAAATATCGGGCAAAGTACCTGCAACTTACACGGGAGATTCCGCGTGGCGTATTACGGTTCCAAAAGAAGCTCTCCCTGAAAATTTTATGGACCATGTAATGTCAGTGTGGATGGGTCCGGGTAAGCACGCTGTCACTTATTGGATAAAAGGTGGGACACTTCTTAACTTTGTAGGTTGCGTTGAAACACCCGTCGCTTCCGATGAGTCATGGACGGCAAAATTTCCATGGGAAGAGATGAAATCAAATTTTGAAGGCTGGCATCAAGACATTCAAACGGTTATTGATTTAGCAGATAAGAATGAATGCTTTCGCTGGGCTCTATACAACCGGCCAGTCGTTAAAAATTGGAGTACTTCTCAAGCGACTATTTTAGGTGACGCAGCCCACGCAACATTACCATACCTTGCTCAAGGAGCTGCCATGGCCATAGAAGATGGCGCCGTTTTAGCTCGTTGTCTCAAAGACGTTAGTGAGACATCAGAAGCGTTGAATTTATACCAGCGTAACAGATATGATCGAACAAAGAAGGTTGTTGAGACAAGTAATGCCAACCGCAAACTCTTCCACTTAGACAATGAAGCTGAAATAAGAGCCTATTTTTCAGATCGCGACGAGGGAGCTAGCAGAAACGATTGGCTTTACTCGTACAACCCGCTTACGACGGTCTTAAAATAAACAAAAATATCAGTGACACGCCTTTCCCAGTACTTTTAAACGCCAATAATTATAAGGTAACGGTGTAATAAAGCCTGCTAATAACATGATAGGAATAACCCACAGTTTTAACTGCGCTCCGCCAGTCAACCAAACATCTACTAAATTCATTGCGAGCTCCATTGAAATCATTGAGAGCAGCGACATTCCCAATGCGGTCTTAAGCGCCAATTCAAAGCTCATTTGTCGCAATAATATAATGGTTTCAAGAATAATCGAAGTTATAAGGCCATTAAAGATAGCCAGGCACATAATATTAAATGTCGACCACTGAAAATTAGAAAATTGAAAAAAAGCTATGGTACCCATATCACCTATGGAACATCCTACTAAGCACCACAATGTGTTGTAAGATGCTCGCCGCCAAGTATCTTTACACATCCAATCTATTTGGATTTTCTCAAATATATTACTCATGATAAAACCTTGTGGTTTAAATTATTTTACTATTTATTTAAAAATAAATAGAGTCTGCTTTTTAATATTTATAAACTAAACAGTTATTACACCACTTAATACTTTTAATTGACCATAACAACGAGAGAAAAATAACAATAATGCTTCAGGTAATAATTATCTTACTGTCATTATCTTTAACTCAAGTTTCTACTGCCCAAGATATAGAAATTGAAAAACAATTACAAATTTTAACGATGGCGACTGAAGTTAATAAACCTCAAAAATTGCCTTTCTCAGCTGATTTAATAGAGTGTTATCGTGAGAGGTTAGGGCGAATTGATGAACAGTTTGGCGATCCAGAAAACAGAAAGAGAAATAATCTTATAAGCATAGAGCGGTATGCAGCTTGGGTTCAAGACCTTGATTTAAATGACTGGCGCGTTCCATCACCTGTTACATTGCGTAAATGCTACACTAAACTTAAGTCCAAACAATGCAGAGCAAATGAGGGAGCAGTTTTAGCTCTTACCACAGCTGTTATGAAATGTGATTGGAACGAATTACAGAGAAATAAAATCAAAAAGAATAAATAAATTGATCGCATTTAGGGTCTAAATAGACTTCATATGCGTACCAGAAAAGATAAACTTAAGTCAGATTCATTCGAGTCCGGGAGTTACCGAAGTTGAAAAAGCCGACTAAATTGTGCTGGTTCCGTCAGGATCTTAGACTAAAAGATAACCTCGCATTAAACGCAGCAGCTTCAGATAGCTGCTTTTTACCCATATACATTTTAGACGAAATGAACCCAGAAAAATTTAAATTGGGGCGAGCGAGCCGCATATGGCTTCACTACTCCTTAGAGCAATTGAACAAAGAGTTAGATGGAAACTTATTGTTATTCAAAGGGGATCCAGAACTTATATTAGCTGAAATTGCAAAAAAACTAGATATATCAGAAGTCTACTGGAATCGTTGCTACGAGCCTTGGCGCATAGCACGAGATTCGAGAATAAAAGAAAAACTTATCGATACGGGGATCAAAGTCCGTAGTTATAATGGCGCCTTATTATGGGAACCCTGGGAAATAGCTAAAGCGGATGGCACACCATACCGGGTTTTCACTCCTTTCTATAGAAAAGGGTGCCTAAATGCCTCATTACCAAGAAAACCTATTGCTCGGCCAAAGAACTTCAACTTTATAAACAACACAGACCTAACTAGCGCAAATTTGCCATCTTGTAATCTTAAAAACCTTGAGCTTCTGCCAGATTTGGACTGGGATAAAAAGATTATAGATAACTGGGATATTGGCGAAATAGCCGCTGAAAGGCGTTTGCAAATTTTCTTAAATGATGGAATTAATGATTATAAGGATGGTCGAAATTTTCCATCTAAGACTAATGTTTCAAGGCTCTCAGCTTACCTGCATTGGGGCGAAATATCGCCAAACACAATTTGGCATGCGGTACAGGAATCATTCAAAACTGATAAAATAAAACCCGAGTTACAAGATAAAAGTAAAGATACTTTCTTAAGTGAAATAGGATGGAGAGAATTTTCCCATTCACTCCTTTATCATTTTCCTAGTCTACCAACAAAGAATCTGCAGTCTAAATTTGATAGGTTTCCTTGGCAAGAAAACCGAAAAGACTTAGAGGCATGGCAGTCTGGGTCAACAGGATACCCCATAGTAGACGCTGGAATGAGAGAGCTTTGGCAAACAGGGTATATGCATAATCGAGTTCGAATGATTGTCGGTTCATTCTTGGTAAAAAATCTTCTCATTCATTGGCATCAAGGAGAGTCGTGGTTTTGGGATACACTCGTAGATGCGGATCTAGCTAATAATAGTGCGAGTTGGCAATGGATAGCAGGCTGTGGAGCTGATGCAGCTCCATATTTTCGAATCTTTAATCCAATAACACAGGGTAAGCGTTTTGACCCAGATGGTGATTACACTCGTAAGTATATTCCTGAGCTTTCCGCTTTACCGGACAAATATTTATTTGCACCTTGGGAGGCCCCAGACAATATTCTGGAACAGGCTGGAATCGAACTTGGAAAACATTATCCCAAGCCAATATGCGATCTAAAATTATCTCGTGAACGCGCACTTAAGGCATTTTCACAAATAAAAGTAAATCCATGACAAAAGCACTAAGGCTCGTTTTAGGGGATCAGTTAAACATCAATATATCATCGCTCGCAGACTATGAACACGAGACGGATTTAGTGTTGATTTGTGAGGTTAACGAAGAGGCAACTTACGTTAAACATCATAAGAAGAAAATTGCCTTTATATTCTCAGCCATGAGGCACTTTGGCGCTGAGTTAAAAAATAATGGATATACTGTTGAGTATTCACGCATTGATGACCGAGATAATACCGGTAATTTTTTTGGTGAAGTTAAAAGGTGCCTAAAGAAATATAATTTTGATAAAATTGTGGTGACAGAAGCAAGTGAATATAGGTGTCTTAAGGAAATTAAATCTTGGAGCAAACAACTTAATTGTGAAGTAGAAATTCTTGAAGATGATCGATTCTTAAGTTCGAAAAATAATTTTATTGATTGGGCGCAAGGGCGCAAAGAACTCCGATTAGAGAATTTCTATCGCGAAATGCGAAGAAAACATTCGATATTGATGAACGACAAACAACCGATTGGTGAAAAGTGGAATTTTGATAATGATAACCGCAAACCCCTAGCCAGTGGTATCGCAATTCCCCAAACTTACAAAGAAAAACCCGATCAAATTACTCAAGAGGTTATAAAATTAACAGCCAAATTGTTTGATAATCATTTTGGAAATCTCAATGATTTCCACTATGCCGTGACCAGAGACCAAGCTTTAAAAGCTTTGGGACAGTTTATTAAAGAGAGACTTTCGTCATTTGGTGATTATCAAGATGCAATGTTAATGGATGAGCCTTGGCTTTATCATAGTCATATAGGCCTATATTTGAATTGTGGATTGCTGCTTCCACTAGAGTGTATTCAAGCAGCCCAAAAAGCCTACCACGATGAAATAGCTCCCCTCAATTGTGTAGAAGGTTTCATAAGACAAATACTTGGTTGGCGCGAATTTGTCAGAGGCATCTACTGGCTAAAGATGCCAGAGTATGAGACTCTCAATTTTTTCAATGCAAAACGTAAACTACCTAGCTTTTTTTGGACAGGTAATACTAAAATGAATTGTTTGAAACAAAGCATTTCGGAAACAAAAGAAAATGCCTATGCGCACCATATTCAAAGACTTATGGTTATAGGTAATTTCTCATTATTATCAGGATTAAACCCAACTGAAGTGAACGAATGGTTTCTAATTGTTTACGCCGATGCTTACCAATGGGTTGAACTTCCCAATGTTACAGGAATGGCCCTATTTGCTGATGGGGGCATACTTGGATCAAAACCTTACGCTTCTGGGGGAAACTACATAAATAAAATGTCAAATTATTGTAAATCTTGTGAATATAAGGTGAGCCAGAAAAATGGTGAAACGGCGTGCCCTTATAATTACTTATATTGGAATTTTATGATTGAAAATAAACAGAAATTATCGAAAAATGCTCGATTGTCGATAATGTATGGAACATTAAATCGGATGAGTGAAGATAAGATTAAATCTATAACTAATGACTCGAGAAAGTTTCTCAATGCTCTTTGTTAGACGAGAGGGATTTAATTTTCCTCGGAAATCAAATTGTATTTGCCAAAAAATAGCGATTAACTGGGTTATATCTATTCTTCTTTAATAAATCTTTGTAGCAGTTTTAGCTGGCCGACAAGAAAAATAATGGTGAGTATGAGTATACCAAAAACCTTGAAATTTACCCAAAAATCAGTTGATTGTGTTCTCCAAACAAATTCATTAAGCAGTGCCATAGAAAAAAAGAAAAAAGAAAAACGTCGAGTAAATATTTCCCATCCCTCACGTTCCATTTTTATGGATGTTCCGAGAAGTTTTTCTAAAAATAAATGCTTTGTATAAAGACCACCAAGGAGAATTAACCCAAATATTACTTGTATGATCGTAGGCTTCATTTTTATAAATGTCTCATCTTTAAGCCATAAAGTTAAACCACCAAACAACACAATTATAATACCTGTAACTAATGGCATTATTGGAATACGACGTTCTATTATATACGATACTATCAGCACAATAACTGTCGCTATAATAATAGCAGTCGTAGCCGCAAATAAATCGCCAAACCAGTATGTGATAAAAAAAACCACTATTGGTGCGTAGTCTACAAATAATTTTAACATTCTAGAACAATATGAGAGCTTGCGTCATTGAAAATGATAAACCACACTCATCCTTTAATTTAAATTTATGACAATGTCTTGATAAAAACTCTATTATCCATTGAAAGTCTATAATTTTATCATCATAAGCAAGTTTTTTAAATTTTTATTATTTAGTATTTGTCGAGGTTTCAAATGTTTTCTCCTTTTTTCTTAAATCGTAAGTGGTTCTTCTGGTCGTGGGTCGGGGGAGCCTTTATTTTATTTTCTACTTGGTATCAAGTGCAACTTGATGTGGAGATTACCGAATGGTTCCGAACTTTCTATGATACTTTGCAAAAAGCGCTAACCACACCAAATTCTGTTACTTTTGATGAATTTTTAGTTTTTCTTATTAAATTCGCAAAAATAGCCGGCCTTTGGATAGTTATCATGATTATTACTAACTTTTTTGTATCTCATTGGGTTTTTAGATGGAGAACAGCGATGACAAATCGCTATCAATCTCTTTGGGACAAAGTAAATCATATCGAAGGAGCGGCGCAAAGAGTTCAAGAGGATACTTTAAAATTCGCTCGAATTATGGAAACCCTGGGTGTTGGCCTCCTAGACTCACTTATGACGCTGGTCGCTTTTGTACCATTATTATGGACATTATCTAAACAAATAAACGAATTACCCTGGATCGGAGCTGTCAGCCACGGTTTAGTGTGGGTTGCTATTTTAGCCGCTTTAGGAGGAACCTTAATTCTAGCAATTGTTGGCATTAAATTACCAGGCATTGAATTTAATATCCAAAAAGAAGAAGCTGCATATCGAAAAGAATTAGTACTAGGCGAGGACGACGAAAACCGAGCGAAATTTAATATCCTAGAAGATTTATACTATAAGGTTCAAAAAATACATTTTAAGTCCTATTTTCATTATCTGTATTTTAATGCATGCAAGTGGAGCTATTTTCAAGGCATGGTAATAGTGCCTTATATTGCCCTAGCTCCTACTATAGTAGCAGGCGTTGTAACTCTTGGCTTTGTTCAGCAAATAGTTAGGGTTTTTGGACGCGTTGAGAGTTCATTACAATACCTCGTGCGATCTTGGTCTACAATTGTTGAACTAATATCAGTTTTCAAACGCTTGCAAGCTTTTGAAAGAGCTATAACTCCAGAAATTGAAACTTCAAAAATACAATAAATATTATTATGTTATAAATAATTTATATCCTAGATTTTTTCATGAAATGAAACTTCTAAATGGAGAACCTTCGCCTAACTTAATTTAGCAGCATCTTCCTTTATCATAGCAGCTGCCTTCTCTCCAATCATAATTGAAGGGGCATTAGTATTACCACCTATTATTCGCGGCATAATTGAGGCATCAGCTATCCTGAGACCATTTATGCCATGAACGCATAGTCGAGAATCAACAACAGAATTTTTATCCGTGCCCATTTTACATGTACCTACTGGATGAAAAATGGTCGTCCCAGACCCACGAATATAGTCTCTAAGTTGATCATCACTATTTATTTTATTACCTGGATGAATCTCAGAAGGCTCATACTTTTGAAACACACTGCTATTTGCAATACGGCGACACTCTTTAAATCCCCACAAAAGCGTATCCAAATCTTCCTCTTGAGAAAAAAAACGCTGGTCGATGATTGGTGAGTCTATTGGGTTATTCGATTTTAATTGAACAACACCATGACTTTTTGGCCGCAATAGAACCGCAGTGGCAGAATATCCATGACCATATTCGACCCAATTTGGAGGGGCAGCTCGTCGCACAGGCATAAAAACCAGTTGTATGTCTGGCCGCTCTATATCTGGTTTGCTTTTTATAAAGCCACCAGACTCAATAAAAGAAGCAGAAAACCAACCTTTCTGATTAAGTAAATATCTAGCAGCATTAAAAATATAACTAGGCACCGTTGGCCATGAAAAACCCCAAGGCCTGCGCGATTTTGTACTTATAAAAATATGGGCTGCCATATGATCTTGAAGATTTTTTCCCACTCCGGTTAGATTGTGTTTCATTTGAATTCCATGAGGCATGATTTCTAAAGGATCACCAATCCCAGATAACATAAGTATTTTTGGGGAAATAAGTGAGCCAGCTGAGAGAATTATTTCTTTTCTTGCATTAATTTTTCTACCATCAATCAAGGTAACGCTCACAGCACGTTTGCCATCAATTTGAATATTTTCAACACTAGCATCTGTTAAAACGGTGAAATTTTCTCTATTCAAAGCTGGGTGAACATATGCTCGAGCGCTGGACCATCGACGTCCATTTTTCTGCGTCATTTGGTGTATTCCAACTCCCTCTTGCATTTCGCCGTTAAAATCCAAGTTATGTTGATATTGCAAAGCTTCAGCAGCGGAAACAAAATCTCTTTGAAGAGGGCTCACGAAGCGTGGCAAAGTAACATTTAACGGTCCACCCTTACCATGAGAGCTATTATCAAATTGTTCATTATTTTCAGACTTCAAAAAAAAAGGCTTTACATCTTTCCAGCTCCACCCATGATTGCCAAGATCATCCCATTCATCATAATCTAACCGATTGCCCCTTATGTATACCATTCCATTGATAGAGCTTGAACCACCGAGGGTTCTGCCCCTAGGAGTAAAAAGACTGCGACTATTTAATCCCTTCTGAGATTTTGAAAAAAAACGCCAATTAAGTTTCTTATGATTGGGAAGTTTTATTAATCCTGTGGGAACATGAATATACGGACTGGTATCAGGGGGACCGGCCTCGAGCAAACACACCGTTACAGAAGGATCTTCACTCAACCTTCCAGCAACCGCACATCCAGATGAACCTGCCCCGACCACAATATAATCGTACTCTAATTTTATTTTTTTCATACGTAAGGCATCACTCTTCTAGAAAATAATCGCATTAAACCCAGCGAATCCAATATCTTGATCATTGAAATTAACTTGTAACGAAGCAATATTGTCCCCTACTATCGCATTGTAATCCTTTATCTGCTCAGTTAATCGCACTGGCGATCCGATAAAGACAACTGAATTTGTTATAGGTGTTTCAACTGTTTCTGACGAGAGTGTCTCAATAATCTTATCATATTCAGGATAGTATTTTGACGAACTTCCATTAATCAAGGTCATCAGACTAAGCCGCGTTTTACCATGCATTATATACTAGGGGGTCTATTGAATTCTTAATCAATGATTATCTCATTTCATATTCTTTATATTTAAATCTTTCTAAATATTAACCCAACCATCCGGTGCTGGACCTTTACCCGGATGCAAGGTTCCACAATTCTCGCAAGTTCTTGCATCTATATCGTTTGCGAATGATTCAAAAATTTGGGGTAGCTTATCAACGATTCCTTCTGGTCCATCAAGTGGCACTTCAACCCGATGCACTCTTGCCTGGCAGTTAAAACAAAACCACTCAAATCCCTCCAACATTCCAGCGTGCCGCGCACCTTCCACAACAATACCGACCGAGCCCACTTGAGGACGCTGCGGCGCATGCAACACGTGGGGCGGAAGCATAAAAACTTCACCTTCACGAATAGGGATATCATATATTCCCTTTTGATCTGCTATCTTAAGAATGATGTCACCTTTTACTTGATAAAACCACTCGTTAACTGGATCGTCGTGGAAATCTACTCGGGTATTTGGTCCGCCCACAACCATAACAATCATATCGGCATCTTTATGCATCAATTTATTACCGACAGGCGGTTTTAATTGATCTGCATTATCTTCAACCCATTTGTTAAAATTAAAAGCTTTAAGTGATGGATGCTCTATCAAAATACCCTCCCTATAATTACCCTAGAGTACTTTCGGAGATAAATTAAGTAAATATAATAATATTCATAACAACTTCACTAATTTAGAAACCAAGTTTATAACCAGTAATATAAACGACTATACCAGCCGTTATAGCAGGTAAAGCGCCATATCTTGCTACTAAAACAGTAACTAATGAGGCCCAAAATTCAGCTAAGTTTATCGGGTTTGACCAATAACCTGAAGGTTTGAATATCAATGGCCCACAAAGAGATGAAAGCACTGCAACAGGGACTAAAGATAAAAAACGAGTTGTTAGTGTTGAAAGTGTAATCGAAGAGAAAACGAGAAGACTTACGGCACGAATTGCAAATGTGATAACTGTCATAAAGAAAATTAAAATAAAGATATTCATACCTATCGGCGACCTGAAGTACGCGTAACTTTAGATATGTAGTAGTCAAAAATGAGAGCAATTGTAATACCCAATAGAGCTGCAATCATAAAACCAGACTGATAAGGAAAATCCATCATAAATAATGATAAAAATAACGATATCATTCCGCAGTTAATCAATATTAATTTGTTCATCTGAGGGATTATTATTGCTAGAAAAGCTGGAACCATAAAGAAACCTATATTTAAGGAAGCATTAAACTCAAATTGACTACCCAAAATAATTCCGAGAAGTGTCCAAATTTGCCAATTGCAATACATAGCACCTGCAGCACCCCAAAAATAACGACTTTTTACAAGTTTAAACCTACTCACAACTGCAAAAGCTTCGTCAGTTAAGAAAAAAGACATCAGGAGTCTTTCTCGTGATTTCTGTGTTTCTAACTTAGGTGCCAAAGATGCACCATAAAGCGCGTGCCTCAGATTGATAAAGAATGTAGCGATTAAAATAATCACAATAGTCGCGCCATTACCATATAGATTAGCAGCAACAAATTGTGATGCTCCACCAAAAACAAAAATTGAAAAACTCTGTCCCCCAATGGTTCCGAGGCCGGTCTCTAATACTAATGATCCAAATATAAGACCAAAGGGCGCTGTTCCAAGCAACATCGGAAAAATATCTCTAATGCCTGCTTTTACGCTATCAGGAGAAGTGTCCATTATTTAATATTCCAATTTATAATTATTACCAACAAATATATAGAAAATATAAGTTTAACTCTTAAATATTAACCAACTATTTTAAAAAGGTTATCACTATTTTTGATATATTAATTCAAAATAATATAATTTGAGTAAAACGGATACAACTGCGTGACAGGTCGTATAATTCTTGTAAACATTATGAAAAATCTGGAGAGCTTTATAATGACAAACCGAATTAGTGATGAAAATCTAAATATAATTTCGAATATTTCTGCAGCAACTATGCATGAGGCTTTAGGAAAAATAGGTGCTCTACCTGCATATCTAAAGCCGATATCTAAGGGCATGAAAATATGTGGTCGCGCATTACCAGTTAAAGGGCCTTCCGGATGCAATCTCTGGCTTCATAGAGGGATCGCTAAAGCACAACCTAATGACGTAATAATAGCAGATGTTGGAGATGATCGTGAGTATGGTTATTGGGGCGACATTATGGGTACAGGAGCAAAAATACGGGGTATATCTGGTCTAGTTATCGATGGTTATGTCAGAGACCAAGTTGAACTAGAGGAGATGAGATTTTCTGTTTTTGCAGCCGGTTTGTCAATCCGGGGAACATCAAAAAAATTTGAAGAAAAAGGAACTATTGGCAAAACCATTACGATTGGTAAAATAAATATTGAGCACGGGGATCTAATTCTTGGAGACAATGATGGAGTCGTAATTATACCTTATGAGCAAGTCGAAGAGGGAATTGCTAAATCAATTGAGCGAGAAAACAAAGAAACCGCTACCAAAAATAGGTTGCTTAATGGAGAAACATCATTGCAAATTTATGGTTGGTCCGAGGGTTGATAAATAATATCAGAAAATTAAAAGCCCCATTAAATTTTATATTTCCGAATTATAACCTTTCATCCTCTCACTGCATAAATACCTAATATCATGCAATGTTACACTCTAATACCTGCACCCAATCAACCATTAAGGCTTTAAGGGATAATTTAAATCTTGAATGCAGGGAAATAGTGGTAGAATCAAAAACGTTTTATCACTTCCTATAAGGGTCTCGGATAATAAATTTCTTAGACAAAAATATGATGGCAAATAGACTAGCTCGTTACTATTAAACTAGCCTATTACAAGCATATTTTATCAGTACCATAATCTTTCGCAGAGCAAGTAAGTTATCTATCAACTATAAATTAATGCTAAGTATTCGTTATTCAATTTTAAATACCTTACTCCAAAAGTTTAAATGCAATCGCCGATAGAAAACCCGCCAGGGTCGCTAATCCTGTTATATTACTACCACCAAGATGAACAGCTTCAGGTATCATGGCCGCAGCTATCATGGTGAGCATAGCTCCGGCTGCAAGCCCCTCAATAATCACAATAATACCGTGATCTACACTGCCGCCCAATAAATAACCAATGCCAGCACCAATAGAGGTCATTATCGTTAAACTGAACCACATAGAGAACACTTTTAAAACACCCCAACCCTGTTTTCGCATACCTATTGAGCTACTCATAGCCTCGGGAAAGTTCGCCAAAAACAAACCTGCTATGAGGGTATAGGGTATCATTGTTGTTAATGTAACAGAATCAGCCCCACTTGCTGCGATCTGCGCAGTAATTGCAACAACCAATGCCGATCCAATTACAAAACTCTCCGGAATACCATCTAAAAGAATACCGAGCCAGATCGCCATAGGTGCGCCGCCATGTTCCTCGCTAGCCTCTTGGAGTTGGGCATCCGTAGGGACTACAGCCACTTCCATAAGAGACGCTACTGCCTGGTCAACCCACTGTTCAGTATCGGTGTCTATATCACCACGCTCAACAAGTTCCTTTAACCGGGTAGCTACTAATGCAGCGGCCGCTTTTTCAAATTCAGGCGACTGCGCGCGCCATTGATCAAA
>Ga0209425_10004717_pt1 | contig 13720 bp, 13 predicted proteins | sample COG_05_FD_184749 | JGI IMG/M metagenome (GOLD analysis project Ga0209425, IMG submission 184749) | Pelagic Microbial community sample from North Sea - COGITO 998_met_05 (SPAdes) (version 2) | ecosystem: Environmental > Aquatic > Marine > Neritic zone/Coastal water | place: Helgoland, sampling... | reverse complement strand
CATCAGTGGGAAGGACAAGAAAACACAGTTGTTTCTGTTGCATCTAGAGAAATTAAATATAAAAAAGATGGAACAATTGAAGATGAAAGACTTTTTGAAAGATTTTTTATAAAAGACAATAAAATCTTCCGAGTGATGGCTTGGTCTGCAGAATGGAACACAGATTAATATTTTTTATTTAATAATCCGTTCCTAATTGACTGCTTTGAATGGTCGTATTCCAGTTTTGATATACAGTCATTAAACGCTTTAATAGAGTAGGCTCAATTTTTGATAAATCTTTTAGCTCAGAGGGGTCGTTCAACAGATCAAAAAGTTGTATGGAACCCTCAGAAACTCCGTACATTTTGTATTGATTGTCAATTAGGGCGTATTGTTTCCCAAATTGGAAAGCTAATGGTTTTGATCTTTTTTGTTTTTTACCTTGCCAATAAGGGATAAGATTTTCACCGTCATAAAAACGCTGGTATTTATTCAGATCAATACCTAAAACATGAGCAATGGTCGGGAAGTAATCGGAGGTGAAACAAGGAGTATCAATTTGAGTTCCCGCTTTAATTTTTCCTGGCCATAACGCTATACCTGGTACCCTTATACCCCCTTCATACAAACTCCTTTTTCTTCCTTTCAAACCTTTGGTGATCCCCTGAGCTCGACCATAGGGGATATTTTGATCTCTTACTTGAACTGATGTTTCCGGGCCATTGTCGGAGGTGTAAAAAACTATGGTGTTATCAGCAACTCCAAGACTTTTGAGTTTATTAGTTAGTCGGCCTACTTGTTCGTCCATTGCCGAAATAATTCCATAGTAATGTTGTTGACCTTCACTGTGTTGGGCGTAGGGAGATTTGTATTTCTCTCCAGCCAAAACAGGTAAATGTGGAGTGTGAAACCAAATAACAGATAAAAAAGATTGATCTTGAGCAACCGACTCTTCGATAAAAGGGATTACCCGATCCATAATAACACGTGAATCGTCGCCCCGAAGATTTTCGGTCGCCTGGAGACCAGGACCTGTCCAATAGAAAGTGCCAAAGTGTTGACCCTCCTTTAAAGACGCTTTGACGTCTTCCGCATTTTGGGACGGAGTAATCATGGGATCCCAGGTCGGTACTTTGGACTCGGTTACAAAACTAACATCAAAACCATGATCCCAAGGTGGGGCATAATGGATATCGTTCTCTTTTCTACCACCACGGTTTGCATCCAAAACATCTCGAGTGAGAGTACCTAAGTGCCATTTACCAAAATGCCCTGTTCTGTAGCCTTTTTCTTTAACCATTTCTGCCAAAGTAATCTCTTGGTCCTTAAGATGTCCACAGTTAGCATTGCAAATATCCATCCGTGCAGGATGCCTTCCAGTCATAACACTGGCACGAGTCGGAGAACAAACCGATCCCGCCGAATAAAAATGTGAAAAGACAGCCCCATTCTTTGCCATGGCATCTAAGTGGGGGGTTTTTAGATGAGGATGACCATTATAGCCCACATCGCCCCACCCTTGATCATCTGCCATAATCAAAATAATATTGGGATTTTCAGATTCTGTTGATTGACAGGATACTAAAACAGAAATCAGCATTAAGGTCAAAAATGGTTTCATAATTTTTAAGCTATTTTTTATTTTATTTAAAAGCTTTTTTAATTTCATCACTTATCCTGACAGGCCTATTTGTTTTAGTACTGAGTAAACACCATATGGTTTTTGATGTAACAAGTAATTTATTGTTATTCTGATTATAAACTTCTACTATTCTACTAGATTTTACTCCCTCTGTTTTTTCAATGTATGTTTTGAGTCTAATTTTATCATTTAAGAATGCTGGACTTAAGTATTTTATTTGATGTTCCAATAAAACCCAATAATAATTTTTAAACACATCACTAGAAACAAGACTTTTCCAATGGTTTTTAGCAATTTCTTGTACCCATTTAATATAGACAACATTGTTCACGTGATTTAGGTCATCTAAATCATTTTTAGATACAGTTATTTCTTTTTCTAAAGTCTTCATGAAAATATAATTTGAAATCTTATTATTAAATGATTGGTAGTGATTATTAATTTTTAACAGTAGTATTATTTTTCATTCCATAAAATGCAATAAAAACAAAACATATAAGTGGCAGAATAAATGAAAAATTCATTTCAGATATTCCTAAAATACTTACATCATCTACACTATAACCTCCAATATCTATTATCATTCCTTGAAGCTTTGGCATCAATGCACCACCCACAATTGCCATAACTAAACCAGCAGAACCAATTTTACTTTCTTCCTCACTTAAATTTCCAAGTGCTATCCCATATATAGTTGGAAACATTAGAGACATAAATAAAGAAACAGCAACCAAAGAGTAAAGACCCAAATAGTTATCAATAAGCATAACACCAATGGATGAAATAATCGCAAATGATGAAAAGATCATTAAAAGCTTTCCTGGATTAAAAAAACGAAATAAAAAAGTTGCTACTGCTCTTCCAAATACAAATAAAACAAAAGCTGCCATTTGGTAATATCCTGCAGTTACACTATCAATTCCAATTCCCTCGGCATATTGATAAATATAAGTCCAACACATAATTTGAGCACCAACATAAAAAACTTGTGCTATAACACCTTGACTGTAACGACTATTCTTAGCTAACTTCTTAAAAATAACACCAATATTTTTATTTGAAGATGTATCACTAGAATCTGGCATTTTACTAAAAACAAATAATATAAAAACTCCAATAATTACTAACCCTAAAATGACATAAGGATCACGAATTACCATTAAATCTGCTGTTTTAATAATTGTTTTAGAAGCCTCGTCTAATGCGCTGTAATCAGAAATATCATCTGATTGAAGTTTTTTCATAACATACTGTTGAGCTACGAAAAGACCTAAAATTAATCCTAATGGATTAAATGCTTGAGCTAAATTAAGTCTTTGGGTAGCAGTTTCTTTTGGTCCCATAGCAAGTGCATAAGGGTTAGCAGCAGTTTCTAAAAAAGCAAGTCCAAAAGTTAATACATATAAGCCAATACAAAAAAACCAAAACTCCTCTGAAATGGCAGCAGGATAAAATAATAACGCTCCAGTTGCATATAATCCTAAACCAATCAAAATACCAACTTTATATGAATATTTTCGCATGAACAAAGCCGCCGGAAGCGCCATACAAAAATAACCTCCATAAAAAGCCATTTGTACCCAAGCTGCCTGAGAATTAGAAAGCTCTAATACTTTTTTAAATGCTTGAACCATAGGGTCTGTTACTGCATTTGCAAATCCCCAAAGAGCAAAAAGTGAAGTGAGTAAAATAAAAGGAATAATTAATTTTTTTGGAACTACAGGAATTGTTTTTGATGTATTCATTTTAATAATATCAAATTTTATTTAACAACTAGTTTTTTGGTTAAGTCGTTAATTTTTGCACAACTTAATTGCTCCATAACCTGAGTTAATTGCTTTTTTAACATGGCTATGGTGTGATCACCTCCTTTATTTCCTAAAGCAGAAACTCCATACATAAAGGTGCGTCCCATAAAACTAAAATCAGCGCCACTTGCCATAACTCGAGCTACATCGGCACCACCTCTAATTCCACTGTCCATCATAATAGTAATTTTATCTTTGTAAAGTGGGCTAATGGTTTTTAGTGAGTCAATTGTCGCTTGACCAACATCAACTTGTCTTCCTCCGTGATTAGAAACTATGACACCATCAAGTCCCAATTTACAAGCCATCTCAACATCATGAATTGATTCTGCTCCTTTAATCACAAGCTTACCTTTCCACAAATCTCTAATTCGTTTTATTTTTTCTTCGTTCAATCGACCTGAAAAAGTAACATCCATAAATTTTGCTAATTCATTCAAGTTTAAATTTTTAGGCATGTATGGCTTTAATATCTCAAAACCAGGCTGTCCATTTATTAATGTTTTTAATGACCAATGAGGTCTTTTCATAGCATTTATAATGTTTTTTAGTGTCATTTTTGGAGGCATTGACAATCCATTACGAATATCTCTTGGACGATAACCAAATGATGGTACATCAGCTAAAATAATAAGTACAGGGCAACCTGCTGATTCGGCGCGTTTTAAAATATCTTTGGTAACACTTTGTTCGGCTGGATGATATAGCTGAAACCAAGCATTACCCTCTGTAATTTGAGAAATTTTTTCAATACTAGCAGTAGTTACGGTACTTAAAACAAATGGAATATTATGCTCAAAAGCTGCTTTAGCAAGTATTTCAGGTGAATTAGGCCACATCAAGCCTTGCAGACCCACAGGAGATATACCAAAAGGAGCATCATAGACATGTCCAAAAAGTTCAGTTTTTAAGCTTGGAGGCTGGTAATCAACTAAATATTTAGGTTTTAGTTCTATATCTCTAATTCTAAGTGTATTCTTTTTTAAATTAACGTCATCATTGCATCCACCATCTAAATACTCAAAAGCAAATTTTGGAATCTTACTTTTTGCTCGTTCTCTTAAATCAGGAACTGAGGGATACTTGTAATTTATTTCTGAGTTCATTTCTATTAATTGTTTAGATTATATATTCTTTCCATAAGTACCCATTTTGTACCTATTTTGGTATTAGGTAATCCTTTTTGAAACTTCCACATCAATTTCTCCCACTGTTGAACTTTAATATTTTTGGCATCCAATTTTTCTTTTTTTTCAAAAGAAAAAGAATCGTCTGCCTGAATAATCATAAAAAGTCTATTTCCAGTCAAATATATTTCTGCTTCTTTTATTCCACAGTCCTTAATACTTTTATTTATCTCAGGCCAAACACTTTGATGATAGGCTTTATAGCTATCAATTATTTTTGGATCATCTTTAAGATCTAAAGCCAAGCAATATTTTTTAAGCCTAATTCCAGACATTTTATTTCAACGCTTTATTAATTGCTCTATCTAGGTGAGTATACCCACCATCGACATAAATTAACTGACCTGTTGTATGACTCGATTTTTCTGAAAGTAAAAAAACTACAGTATTAGCAATTTCATCTATTGTTGTCATGCGGTTTTCTAAAGGAATTTTTTCTGTAATTGATGACAACTTTTCTTTAGGATTTTCAAAGTTTTGTATCCATTTATTATAAAGCGGAGTAAAACATTCAGCTACAACTACACAGTTAACTCTAATGCTGTAGGGTAATAATTCTAAAGCCCATTCTCTAGTTAAAGCATTTCGGCCTCCGTTAGCTGCAGCGTATCCTGATGTTCCACCTTGTCCTGTAACTGAAGTTTTAGAACCAATATTTACTATCGCTCCTTTATTTTTCTTAAGCTCTGGAAGAGCTAATTGTGTCATAGTGTAGTAATGTGCAAGATTACGTTTAATAGATTCCATAAAATCCTGGAAATTTCCATTCTTCAACCCTACTCCGTCATTAACACCTGCATTATTGACTAGTCCATCAATCCCACCATATTGTTTAATTACATGACTTACAGCTTTTTTACATGCTTCAGGTTTTGTTAGTTCTGCAAGTGCATAACCTGCTTTAAATCCATTTTTTTCTATTTTTTTTACAGCGCTTAAAATATCATCTTTATTTCTTCCAACAATCACTGGGAAAGCCCCTTCTTCAGCTAATAGGTTGACTATACCCCCACCTATACCTTTAGATCCTCCTGTCACTAAAATTATTTTATCTTTTAAATTTAAATTCATATTACAGGTTATAAATTTTTATAGCATTTAGTCCAAAAATTTGAGCTTTTGTTTCAATTGAATGATTATCAAGATAATCAAAAATTAAATCATATACTTTTTTATAGTTTGCTGCCAGCAAACAAACGGGCCAATCTGAACCAAATAGAATTCTTTTGGGGCCAAAAGATTGAAAAATTACATCCATATAAGGATTGAAATCAATATCATTAAAAGTGTAATTATTAGTTTCTGTAACTAAACCAGAAAGTTTACAAGAAACGTTTTGACTTTTAGAAAGTTCAATAATATTTGATTTCCACAGTTCATCCATTGAGTTAGAAATATTAGGCTTAGCAATGTGGTCCAAAATAAATTGTTGATTTGGAAATTTTTTGACAAGTGCGATTGCTGCAGTTAGTTGACTTGGAAAAACAAGAATATCATAGGTAAGATTATAATTAGCAAGTTTACTTATTCCTTTTTGCACGTCATCACGAAGTAAATAATCATCTTTTTCTGCTTGAACGATATGTCTTAACCCTTTAAAAAAAGGGTTCTTAGCATAGTGATCTAGACGACTCTCTAAATTTTCTGAAGTCAAATCAAGCCATCCAACAACTCCTTTAATAAATTTATTTTTCTGAGCACAACTTAATAAAAAATCAGTTTCATTTTCAGATTGATCTGCTTGAACAGCTATACAACCATCTATTCCATTTTCATCTAATAATGGCTTTAAATCTTTTGGTAGAAAATCTCTTCTAATTACATTCATTGATGCATTTATCCAAGCATCTCTAACTGGATCATAATTCCAAAAATGTTGATGACTATCTATAATCATTTATATTCCTTACATACTTGTTTTGAAACTCCCAAACCATCAATACCTAGTTCTACAACATCACCATCTTTTAAATAGCGAGGAGGATTTAACCCTAAACCAACTCCGAAAGGAGTTCCAGTAGAAATAATATCACCAGGTAATAAAGTCATAAATTGACTTATATAGCTAACAACTTGTTGAATATTGAATATGAAATCAGAGGTATTACTGTTTTGCATTTCCTCTCCATTTAATTTTAACCAAAGATTTAAATTATTGGGATCTTTAATTTCATCGGGAGTTGCAATAAAAGGTCCAATTGGTGCGAAAGTGTCACAGCTTTTTCCTTTAACCCATTGCCCGGAACGTTCCAATTGATAAGAACGTTCACTGACATCGTTGTGTAAAACATAGCCTGCAACGTGACTTAAAGCGTCTTTTTCACTTACATAGGAAGCTTTATTTCCAATGACTACAGCTAACTCAACTTCCCAGTCTGATTTCTCGCTTCCCTTAGGGATAGTAATTGAATCATAGGGTCCAATGATAGCAGAACTTGCTTTAAAAAAAAGAACTGGTTCCTCAGGAACATCCATACCACTTTCCTGTGCATGCTTGGCATAATTTAAACCAACACATACAATTTTTGAGGGACGCATTAATGGAGGGCCCAAGCGAGTACAGTTATCTATAACTGGGCAGGAATCATGATTTTTTTCTAACCAATTATTTAATTTTTCTATTCCTTGATTACCAAAAAAGTGCTCATCATAATCTTTGACAAATTTTGATACATCTATTCTTTTACCATCTGGTAATAATAAACCAGGTTTTTCTTTGTTGATTTCTCCAAATCTTATAAGCTTCATGATTTTTTATTTTGAGTTAAGTGTAACATAGCCTCCATCAATTCCATAATTAGAACCTGTAATAAAACTAGCTTCATCAGCACATAAAAATAAGGCCAAATCAGCTATTTCCTGAGGATTACCCATACGACCAATAGGTTGCGTTTTAGAAAGCTTTTCAAACATTTCTTTTTCTTTTCCAGGATAATTATTTTTAATAAAACCATCAACAAATGGTGTGTGTACACGTGCAGGAGAAATGCAATTACAACGTATCTTATCTTTAATATAATCCTTTGCAATCGAGTAAGTCATTGTTAGCACTGCTCCTTTGCTCATTGAATAAGCAAATCGATCGGAAATCCCAACAGATGAAGCAATTGATGCAATATTTAAAATCACTCCTCCACCTTGGTTTTTCATCAAAGGAATACACGCTTTAGAACAATTATAAACACCTTTTATATTAATATTATACAATCTATCTAAATCTTTTTCTTCACAATTTTCAATATTTCCAACATGTGCCACACCAGCATTATTAACTAAAATATCAATGGATGATTTACTGCTAATTTTACTTACTGAATCCATGACATTTTGATAATTAGAAACATCACATTGGTAAGCAAAAATTTTATAGCCTTCTTTTGAACTATCTTCAACCAAACCATTTGCATCCTTTTGATTAAAATCCAATACATGAACCTCAGCACCTTGTTTTGCAAAGGAGATAGCTATTGATTTACCAATACCACTTGCACCACCTGTTATTAAAACTCTTTTATTTTTTAAAGAAAATTTAGTTTCCATTTTTTTGTTTTTTTATAATGACAATCCCCTTTTCCAAGGTATAAAATCATCCTGTCCCAACCTACGGGCATTTACCTGATCGATTCCACTGGCTACACTTATTATGTAAGATAAAAGTTTTTCTCCACATGAATCGATTGTTTCAACTCCATTAATAATCTCGCCTGTATTGAAATCAATGATATCACCCATTTTATCATATAATGATGTATTAGTAGATACTTTGATAACAGGAACAGCGGGATTACCAGTTGGAGTTCCAAGTCCAGTGGTAAATAAAATAATATTAGCACCTGATCCAGCTAAACCAGTTGTTGACTCGACATCATTTCCTGGTGTACACAATAAGTTTAATCCTGGTAAAACTAACTGTTCCGTGTAATCCAATACATCAACAACAGGGGAGGTTCCTCCTTTTTTTGCTGCTCCTGCTGATTTAATAGCATCAGTTATAAGACCATCTTTAATATTTCCTGGTGAGGGATTGGCATAAAACCCTGCACCAAGTGCTGTTGCTTTTTTATTATAGGTCCTCATAATTTGAGCAAACTTATTTGCCTTTTTAACATCCACACATCTATTTATAAGTTCTTGTTCAACTCCGTTGAGTTCTGGGAACTCAGAAAGAATAGCAGACCCTCCAAGACCAACTATTAAGTCTGAAACGTATCCCAATGTTGGGTTTGCCGATATTCCCGAAAAACCATCTGACCCACCACACTCTAAACCAATAGTTAACTTACTTAGGGGAGATGGTGTTCTTGAAATTTTATTAGCTTCAATAAGACCAATAAATGTTTTTTTAATTGCCTCTGCGATATATTGATTTTCAGAACTACTTTGTTGTTGTTCTAAAAAGAATACCGGTTTACTTGATTCAGGTGCAATTCGCTTTAAAGATCTTTGTAAAAGACTAATTTGAGCATGTTGACAGCCTAAACTAAGTATTGTTGCTCCAGCAACATTAGGATTATTAATATAACCAGCCAATAAATTACATAGAGTTTTTGAGTCATCAGTAGATCCACCACATCCTCCTTCATGAGTTAAAAAATAAATTCCGTCTACATTGGGAAAAAGCGGGTTCTTTTTCTTTTTATAATTCGCAATTACTTCAACGTTTAATAATTCATCTTCGCTGGCACCAGATTTGAATTTATCAACAAGCTCTTTTAAATCAAATATTTGTTTACTTAAATTTTGATAGCCTAGTTCCTCTAGCATAGTATTTTTAAGTACTTCAATATTTCTGTTTTGACAAAAAACTAGTGGAATAACAAGCCAATTATTTTCAGTTCCAACGCTACCATTACCTCTCTTGTATCCTAAAAATGTTTTGTTGGAAAATGAATCCAAATTTGGAGGTATCCATTTGGACTGAACGGATGAAGTTGGAACAGAATACTCTTCAGTTTCGTGTACAATATTTTGAGTTGTAATGGGTTCACTTTTGAAAATTTGTTTTTTAGCTATACCTACAATTACACCATACATGTAAACCTTATCACCAATTTTTAAATCATCAATACTAAATTTGTGTTTAGCTTTTATGTTATATATTAATTTTAGAGGTTTGTTATTAATTAAGATTTTTTCTCCTTTTTTTAAATCAACCAAAGCAACAATGATATTATCACTTGGATGTATTTTTAAAGTTTTAGGTTTTAATTCCATCTTAAATATTAACCAATATTTTTAATAAGTTTATTTAAAAAAATCTACTTGACTCTGGTTTATTACAAGCCTTGTTCAACAATAACATTTTTTTCATTTCTTTCAAGTAACAAATCATCTTTAACAACTAGATTTTTTTCATGTTCTTCCTTAATTTCAATTATTTTTTTTAAAACTTCAGGATATTCATTTGCAATATTAAACTTTTCAGAGGGGTCTATATTCAAATTATAAAGTAAGGGTTTTTCTAAAACTATCTTTTTTGAGCTTCCATCTAAGAGTATCATTGAATTATTAAAAAGTAAATCACTTTCTAGATTAAAATCTTTAATAACCAATTTTGGATAATTATAAGATCCAGATAATATGAAATGAGCTTTAAAATCTCCATGTCTTATGGCATGAATTTCTCTTTGCCTATAAAAAATAACTTTTTCTCTTTTAGATTTCTCCTTTAAATACAATGTATTTTTTAAACTGATTCCATCCAATATTCTGTCATCAATTTTTTTAGAATTTGAAATTTCAAGAAACGTAGGTAGAATATCCATTGTAGAACCTAAATCATTTATAACTCCCGGCTTTATATCAGCTCCCCAAAATATTCCAGGTACTCTATGACCGCCTTCCCAAGTAGTACCTTTACCCTCTCTTAAAAGTCCTGAACTTCCACCATGAGTTTTAAATGGAAGCCAAGGCCCGTTATCTGATGTAAAAACTATAATAGTATTTTTATCAATATTATTTTTTTTGAGTTCATCAATGATTAATCCCACACCATGATCAATCTCCTCTATCACATCTCCATAAAGACCAGCTTTACTAGTTCCTAGAAATTCTTTAGACGCAAAAAGAGGAATATGAGGTAAACTATGAGCTAAATAGAGAAAAAAATTATTTTTTACATTTTTTTTAATAAACTCAACAGCTTTTTCAGAATACCTCTTTGTAATTGTGTTTTGGTCAGCAGGTCTTTCTATAACTTCATTTCCTTCAATAAGGGGAACATTATAATTCATTGTATTGGGAACCCAATTGGGATCATCCATGAAACTCATATAATTTTCAGTTCCTTTCACTTTTTCCATGTCATTTGAATAGGGAATACCATAATAATAATCAAATCCATGTTGAAGTGGTAGGTATTTTTTTTTGTGACCTAAGTGCCATTTTCCAACAGCAGCTGTCACATAACCTTTGTCTTTTAATCTTTCAGCAATTGTTATTTCAGAACTTGGTAAGCCATACTTGGAATCTTGAAAAAGAACTCTGTATTTACTTCCAATCATTCCATTTCTTATTGGTAATCTCCCTGTTAATAAGGCCGCTCGACTTGGTGTACAAACAGAGGAAGCTGAATAGAACTGTGTCCATTTTTGCCCCTCTCTAGCCATCATGTCTAAATTAGGAGTACTGATAGTTGGATGGCCATATGACCCTAAATCTCCATAGCCCATGTCATCAACAAAGATTACTATAAAATTTGTTTGAGAAATACTCTTGTTAGTATTAAAAAGAAAAAGGCATAAAAAAGCAATATAGATGTTTTTCACATTATAAATATAATTTTAATTATGGTCTTTCAATAAGACTTATAAGTCAATTGTAATTAGAAATAGATCTCTTGAGCCAATCTAAATGTATTAGCATGGGCTTCTACTATTTCTTCAATGTCAGTGGAATAGCCACCACCCATACTAACTTGAACAGGAATATTATTTGTTTTACATGCATTTAAAATATAACTATCTCTTTGATTGCATCCTTTTATTGTCATGGATAGTCTGCCTAGTTTGTCATTTTTCAAGATATCTACTCCAGCTAAATAAAAAATAAAATCTGGCATAAAATCATCGATTACTTTTGGAACAGTATCCTTAAGTTTTGCTAAATAAAAGTCGTCATCTGTGTGGTCTTCAAAACCAAAATCTAAATCACTCTTTTCTTTACGAAATGGATAATTTTTCTCTCCGTGAAATGACAAGGTAAACACACTAGGGTTGTCTTTAAATATCGATGCCGTTCCATTACCTTGATGAACGTCTAAATCAATGATTAAAATTTTACCAGCCAGCTTATTATTTAATAAATAATTTGCTGCTATCGCCTGGTCGTTCAACATACAAAACGCCTCTGCTCGATCATAAAAAGCATGATGAGTCCCCCCAGCTATATTCATTGATATGCCATTTTTTATAGCAAAATTGGAACACTCAATTGTACCTTGGGAAATTTTTTTTTCTCTTACAATTAACTCTTCACTCATTGGAAATCCAATGGGTCTAATCTCTTTTTTTGTAAGTGATAAAGAGATTAATCTTTCAAAATAATCTTTTTGATGGGTGGATAAAACATCGTGATTGCTTAACTCTCCTGGGATAAAAAAATTATTTTTATTACAGGTACCCTCTTCAATTAACCTTTGGGGGATTAAATCATATTTATCCATAGGAAACCTATGATTCTTCTCTAGGGGGTGTTTGTATATTTTATCAAAGGCAATTTTTAACATAAATAAAAATCATTTGATATGTAAAATAATTTTGAGGTTTAAAAAGTTTAAAGTGAATCGACAGCGTAAAGTTTCCAACTTCCGTTTACATTTTTATAAAAATAAACTCCCTTACCTGTATAAATTTTATTGTAATTACCGTCGTACCTACTATAAGTTGCTTTAACTAGACAAATGTTTTGAGATAATTGATAGAATTCATGGTTTTCTAAAAGTGAATACTTGTAACCCTCTTGCATATTTACTTCCCTAATGAGCTTGTAGCGATCTATTAACTCATCTTTATAATTGAAAGTAGTTGGAGTTGAAGAAATACCAAAAGTAGCTGGAAAGGTAAAAAAAGATGCTACTTTGTTGTAATCTTTATATTCAAATGCTTTGCTGTAATTTTTCCAAAGATTAATAATTAATTTTTCAGTATCGCTGTCTGAAGTTTCAACTGATTTTTTATTAAAATCTATATTTCCAACAAGTTTTTCAGCTTGTTTTAATAAATTTTGTAAACCGTTATTATTTCTTGTTTCGTTTTGAGAAAAGGAAATTAAGGGAACAAACAATACTAATAAAAAAAGTTTTTTCATCTGATAAATATAGCTACTTAATTAAAAAGCATATCAAAATAAAATTATTTATTTGGAACTTCTTTCATAAGTAAACCCACCGTTTTTTTTCTGACTCCAATCGGAAAATTTTACACTTAAATAAATATCATCATCCTCTAAATACATTACCAAATCTTTCCCAACAACATCTTTTGGTTTCCCAACAGCTGCTCTAAACTTTTTAAATGTTAAAGATTCTCTTTGGTCAATGGTTCCAATTGCCCATGTTGTTCCTACAGGACTGTTTGTTTTATTCGCAGTGCTTTCCTTTGCTACGTTATATATTTGACCTCCATCAGTTCCTCTAGTTATCCAAACATTGGAAGTTAATAGGTCTTGATTGGCCTCAAGGTTCGGATCTGCGCCATCTGATTTAGTAAATGACTGGGTAGCTCCCGTCCATATAGTACTTCCAGAGGATGGGCATGTCCCCCATACTGGTAAATTAGCATCTGTTAAAGCTGAAGAAGTATTAAAATTTGTAGGTTCTGAAGTTATATTAGTAACACACCATTTAGTTAAATCTTGGTTAAACACTGTAGCTTGCCAAAACATTTCCTTCATATCATTCACATTACTTACATCCCAACTAGAAATATCTTGATTAAATACTGTACAGTACATAAACATTTGGCTCATGTCAGTAACATTGCTTACATCCCAATTTCCTATATCTTGATTAAAGGCATATGCTTCAAAAAACATGTATTTCATATCAGTGACATTACTTACATCCCAACTAGAAATATCTTGATTAAAAGCTTTTGCAACCA
>Ga0209425_10004712_pt1 | contig 13724 bp, 10 predicted proteins | sample COG_05_FD_184749 | JGI IMG/M metagenome (GOLD analysis project Ga0209425, IMG submission 184749) | Pelagic Microbial community sample from North Sea - COGITO 998_met_05 (SPAdes) (version 2) | ecosystem: Environmental > Aquatic > Marine > Neritic zone/Coastal water | place: Helgoland, sampling... | reverse complement strand
CGTTGCAGCCATTAATATGTTTGCTGTAGCTCCAACTGAAACTATTGGGAATGTATGATCAACTGCTTGAAGTCCTCCTTTGGCCTCTGCAAATATATAACCATCCTTCAATTCAAGGGTAGCTCCCATGGCTTTTAATGCACTCAAGTGTATATCAACTGGCCGAGCTCCAATTGCACATCCGCCTGGAAGAGAAACAACAGCTTTATGTTCACGTGCTAATAGTGGCCCTAATACAAGTATTGAGGCACGCATCTTTCTAACTATATCATAATGGGCGACGTGATTAGAAATACTTTTAGCCGAAATTATCAAAATTCGGTTATTCTCACGTGCCAACACCTCGCACCCTAAAGATGCTAACAATTCCTTCATAGTATTTATATCTGACAAAAGGGGTGTGTTAGTTAGGGTAAGCGACTGCGAAGTCAGTAAGGCTGCCGGCATTAATGCTAAACACGCGTTCTTTGCACCTGAAATTGGTATTTCTCCTGTAAGAGTTCGGCCGCCATAAACGATAATTCTATCCATATTACTCTACTCTTTAAAAAGCTTGCTAATACCAGAAACCTTTTCTTCGATTTTTTTGGTTCTAGCCTGTAACTTTCGTTTTTTTAAATTATCTCTTAGTGCTTTACCAAGTCGAGTTTTTTTCTCGCTATCAGGACTCGAAGATACAGAGGATTCAAATTTGTTTGATTTCAAATTTATAGCTTTCTGTGGTTTATACTACTTAATTTTATTTATCGCAGAACTACCGTCTTTAAAGACTATTTACGTCTTTTTCTTGATATCATTCAAGTAAATTAAATATCACTTGATTCAAGTTAAAATTAATATACTGAATTAAGTTGTTAGAAGTGCTGCAGTAGCTCAGTGGTAGAGCGCGTCCTTGGTAAGGACGAGGTCGGGAGTTCAATCCTCCCCTGCAGCACCATTTTATGACCTCCGATAAAGTATCCTCAACACATACTTTGTGATTGTGAGGATGCTTTTCGCAGTTAATTGTCACTAGCTTGAGTTACATCGCTCAAACTTAAATGTTTAACACATGTCTCGTTAGAAACGGTTCATAAAAATTTATACTTCTAAAGTTCTATAAATTTCATGTAATTGTGCATTTAATTTGCTGGCATGGGCCATAGCTTTCGCGTCTACTTGTACTGCAACCTGGCTTAAAATACCATTTAAAGCATCCTCATAGGACAACCCAAGTTTTTGCATCGAATTTAAAGCAGTGTTAACTATCTCTACAATGACTTCAGCCTGAAATTCACTATCAGGATTAGAACTAATCTCCGGCATCACAAAAATCCTTTTTTAAAAACCATTACTGCAAAAAACAAGCCAAACAATAGATTAAATAATTTGGTAAGAAATTATTTGTCTAAACAGTTTCGCAAGTGATAGCCAAGTTATAATTTTCTCCAAGGCACTGTGAATTGATTTAAAGCACCCCCTACCACTTCCTGTTTCAAATCAGAAGATCCCTCCCCCGAAATTATGGCTGTGAGGCCACTTACTTTATCCTCTAACACCTCAGTGACTTCTGCTTGAATACCTTTTGATTGCATTTCTGCATTTAAAACACGTACAATCGCTCTCTTTCTGAGGTCGGGCTTAAAAATCTTTCCCACGGCAGTTTTGGGCAATTCAGTCAAGATTTCTATATAGACTGGCATAGCTAACTTATTATCCAGTTTTTCTTGAACAAACTTAAGAAGTTCATTCGCATCAGTTTTAGCACCTTGCACCAACTCGACATATGCACACGGAACCTCTCCAGAATGCAGATCAGGCTGTCCAATTGCCCCAACCAGAGCAACACTCGCATGACCACTTAGTGCATCTTCAATGATCGCAGGGTCAACATTGTGACCACCCCGAATAATTAGATCTTTAGCCCTACCAGTAATCCATAAGTATCCATCTTTATCTAATTTACCAAGGTCACCAGTTCTCAAATGCGTCGAAAAGGCAAACAGATTCTCATTCTTTCTACTATCAGTATAAGTGTTCCCCACTAGCACACCAGGATTGTTGACACAGATCTCTCCTATTTCTTCAGTCTTACAACTTTGAATATCTTTTCCGTCATCACTTATCGCCAAGATCTTAACATCACTGTATGGAAAGGGTATTCCAACAGAACCAATTTTTTTTGTTCCAGCTGGTGGATAACCAGAAATTAAACACGTAGTTTCGGTCATTCCGTAACCTTCCAGAATCTGTAGCCCTGTTGCTTTTTCAAATTTGTTAAACAAATCTTTCGGTAATGGTGCTGAACCACATAGAGCATACCTCAATGAAGAAACGTCAGCATTAACGTCAACCTGCATGAGTGCCGAGGCAGCAGTAGGTACCATTACAAAAAACGATACTTTCCAACGCTCAACTAACTTCCAAAAGTTTTCAAATACTCCGTCTCCCCGATAGCCCTGCGGTGTTGGAAAAATTATATGAGCACCGGACGTAACACAAGTCATTAGCATTGGGTATACTGCAAACACATGAAACATTGGTAAAGGACAAAGCATACTGTCATTTTCGTCCCAATCAATAACACTCAATAGGCCCCAGCCCTGGTAGAGCATACCACGAACACTATGCTGGGCGATCTTTGGGGTTCCTGTAGTCCCTCCGGTATGGAAACAAGCGGCAATTCTATCTGCTTCAGAAAGCTTAAAAGATAACTCTTTGTTATTTTGATCACTAATAAAGGCTTCAAAATCAATCACTTTTGCAGAATGTGATCGACTCAACTTGGGCCTTATCAGACTCGCTATCCAACTCGTTGGAGGCTTTAAATACCGCAAAAGGTCGACCTCGATTAAAGCTTTAACATCCTTCGACAGAGACAATGCTTCATCGACTCTTTGAGCCACATCTGTTTTAGCAAAAGACTTCAGCGAAATAACAGCTTTAGCATCTACTTCGTTCAGTATTCCAGCCATCTGTTCGGGACTTAGCAAGGGACTAATAGGACAAACAATTCCAACAGTTGAACATGCAAGAAAGGACACAATTGCCTCAGTGCAGTTTGGGAGCACATAAGCCACTACGTCTTTTTCCTTTATACCCAATGTTTTAAGTGCATTAGCGGTTTTCGTTACTTGTTCCCTCAGTTGCTTCCATGAAAGAGTTTCAGCGGGATCATTTACACCTGATTTAAGTTGGAAGGAGAGTGCGTCCTTATCTCCATAATTTTCTGCGGTTATTGACAACTGACCATAGATACTTTTAGCCTGCAGCCTTTCATCTAGTGTTTTTTCATCCTCAATCTTTTTCTTATCCGCAATCGTTGCATAATTTTTCATGGTTATCTCTCATTGTTTAGATTCGCCTTTAGACGATGTTAGTAACCATGGCTCTTTTTTTATTTTTGATCAAGAAAAGATCGATAAAGAGTTTCATTACTTATGCTAATCAAAATAAATTGAATACTAAGTAAGTTGAAGGTCAGCTAAAGTGGCATATAGTCCACCCTTCTCAGTCAATTGATCATGACTGCCAATTTCAACAATGTTACCACCGTCCATCACAATTATTCGATCAGCCTTTTTAACAGTCGATAACCGATGGGCTATTATAATTGTAGTTCGATTAAGCGATAGCATCTCTACTGCACTTTGAACCGCTTTTTCCGAAACAGAATCCAATGACGAAGTTGCCTCATCGAGCAGAAGAATTGGAGCGTCCCGCAGCACAGCTCTTGCAATTGCTACGCGCTGCTTTTGACCCCCTGATAACATAATACCCCGCTCACCAACGAAAGTATCATAACCCAGTGGGAGATCAGAAATAAACTTGTGTGCATCGGCAGCCTTAGCTGCTTCTAACACTTGTTGATCTGTCGCACTGGGTCTACTAAATCTGATGTTATCCATTGCACTCATAGCGAATATAACTGGATCTTGTGGAACTAAAGAAATACTCTCTCTGAGAGTATTCTTTGAGAGAAGAGCCGAATTGTAACCATCAAAAAATATACTGCCCTTTTCAGCCTCATAAAACCTCAACAAAAGTTGAAATATTGTTGTTTTGCCTGCTCCCGAAGGGCCAACTAATGCAATAGTTTCTCCAGCATTAATATTGAAACTAAAATTATTAATAACTTCCACCTGCGGACGGGCCGGATAACTAAATGAAATACCATCTAACGATAGAGCTCCACTTAATGGTGCACTCAAAGAAAGTGGATCTCGCTGGTCTGGAACCATATCTTCAAGACTTAATAGCTCTGTCAACCTTTCGCTCGCACCAGCAGCACGCTGCAGCTCACCAAATGTCTCTGACAACGCAGCAATGCTCCCCGCAACCAGTACCGAATAAATTAAAAACTGAACAAGTTCACCCTCAGTCATACTTCCATCTTTGACATTTAAAGCGCCAAACCAAACAACCACTGTAATTCCAGTAAAAACAAAAAAGATTAGCATCGCAGTCAAGATTGAACGAACAAAAATTCGTTTATTTGCAATTTCAAAAGACTCTTCTGTCATATTCGAAAAGTTTGATATCGAAAAAATTTCATGTGTGTTAGCTTGGACAGTCTGAGCAGCTATAAGAAGTTCAGAGGCTACCCCCGAAGTATCGGCTATCTTATCTTGACTACTTCGACTTAATTTCCTGAGTTTACTACCTAAGGCCAGAACCGGTAGTAAGATCAATGGGACGATGAAAAATGCTAAACCAGTCAACTTGATAGAGGTAAATGCCATGAACGCTACGCCACCAAATAAAATTAAAATATTTCTCATGGCAAAGGACACAGAAGAGCTGACTACAGAAAGGATTAGAGTAGTATCAACTGTCAACCTAGAGAGTATTTCACCCGTAAGGATTTTCTCAAAAAACTCTGGGCTCATATGGATGACTTTCGTAAACACGGCAACTCGAATATCAGCAACGATCCTTTCCCCAAGGCGTGTTACCAAATAATAACGAGCCGCTGTCCCTAACGCTAGACACCCCGCAATAATTACGGCTACCAAAAAGTATTTATTAGTTAGCTGGATAGATTCGCTAGAAAAACTATCAACGATTCCTCTAACTGCCAACGGCAGCACTAAGGAGAGAGCGGCAGTAATAATGAGAGTACTAGTCGCCAAGAAAAGATTTACTTTATAGGGTAAGAAAAATTGAAACAGCCCGCTTAAACTAATTAAATTTTTTGATTTCTCTCTATTGGAGTTAATACTTTTCCCACCTCCTTTAGAAATTACTGCCGACTCAACTTTATCAACCAATTTTTTTTCCCATCAAATCAATACTCTTTTTGTCTTGTAGCTCTATTAAAACACATCTTTATTGATGTCACTGATATTCAACAAAGTAATAACTTTAAAGTGATAAGTATTTATGCTTAATTAAGTTCTTTAGATTTATAAAACTAAAATGATACGAGATTAAATGGTAACTTTCGAAATATTTTCCGATCCAATCTGCCCTTGGTGTCTGATAGGAAAGACCTGGTTTGATAGAGCACTTGAATCATGTCCTGACCAAGACTTTGAAGTAATTTGGAAACCGTTCAGACTCAACCCTGACATGCCAAGTTCGGGAATGGATCGTATTAAATACCTAGATCAAAAATTTGGTGGCCGACAACAAGCTCTGAACGCCTACAGACCTATTGTGGAAGCATCAATAAAGAATAAAATTGAAATAAATCTTGAAGGCATTACGCGAACCCCAAATACTCTTGATGCACATAGACTAATATACTGGGCTAGATCTGAAGGAATACAGAACAGGATCGTATCGGCTCTATTCAAATCGTACTTTAAAGACAATAAAGATATCGGTGACCGGACTGTTCTCACAGATATTGGCGAAGCAAGTGGGTTTCAACGTGAGTTAATTCATCGCCTTTTAACTTCAGAAGAAGATAAAAAAGTTATAAAGGAACAAGATTTACGGGCTCGCCAAAGTGGGATTTCTGGAGTTCCTATGTTTATTATAGATGGTACTTATGCCGTATCCGGTGCGCAAAAAACAGACTTTTGGAAAACAACATTCGCAGAGATACTCCAAAACCAAAGTCTTAGCGGTAGAATGCCATTGCTTTAAATAATCAAATTTAGTAATAAAATTAAGGTCTATAATGTTGAATAAAAATTATGCAGCTTCCCATCAAACTGTTACAATAAGCACTAAACGATTTGATATGAGTCCATTTGTAACACGATATTTAACCGATAAAACAGTCTTTGGTATTTCAGCAAATAGATTTTATCCGCTATCGACGGAAAACGATCCAACCGATGCTTACTGGAACCTAAAAAAAAATGTAATGCTGTATGATGTTCCTGAGAAACCACTGGAGATCTCAGGTAAGGATGCTGTGAAATTTTTAGAAAGTATTTTTGCTCGAACAATAAACGACCAAAAAATTCTACACGCCCGCTATGCTATCGCTTGTAATGACGAAGGCGGTATCATAATGGATGGAGTTCTTATCAGATTAGCTACTGATAAATTTTGGTATATCCATGCAAATGGTGATTTTGAAACATGGCTGTTAGCCAACTCCATAAACCTTAACGTATGCATTAGAGACCCAAAGTCTTGGGCAATTCAAATCCAAGGTCCAAATGCTTTAAAACTTCTGAAGTCAGCCAGTCCAAAAATTGATCTTTCAAATTTTAAATATTTTAATGCATTGTTTCTAGATTTTAATGGTCAAACATTCTTAACATCGAGGACTGGATGGACTGGTGAACTAGGTTTTGAAATATACACCAACGGTCCTACAGATGATAATCTTGGGCTCTGGGACTATTTAATGAAAAAAGGCAGTGAGTATGGGATTTTAACCGGCGGCCTCGACTCAATGGGGATTAGAAGAATTGAAGCTGGGATTCTGGATTATGGAACCGATATGGATCGTTCAAACAATCCATTTGAAATGGGCTTAGGCAGATTAGTTGATCTTAAAAAATCTACTTTTATTGGTAAAGAAAAACTCCAAAGTATGAATAAAAATTCAATGCTCTATGGAGTTAAATGTGATGAGACTATCCCATTTTCAGGTCTAAACGTACTAGACCAAGATGAAGTAGTAGGAACCACCACAGTTGGAGCTTTCTCGCCTCTTTTAAAATCTGGAATTGGGTTCGTGCTCTTTAAGAAGAAGTTTGATTGGTTAGGAAAAAAATTAAGCTTGCAGGACCACAATAAAAATTCGTATGACTGCGAAATAAGTGATCTTCCTTTCTACGATCAATCAAAAAAAATTCCTCGAGGGTACAAATAGAATATGGTCGCAGCCTACCCATTTAAAACAAGGACAACTTATGCCTAAGGAAAATATTTATAAAAACTTAACAATGCTTGGTTCGGAAACAGGCTTACCAAAATCCCCAGAAGATGCTTTACTGGAAAGAGTACGCAACCCTCAGGCTGGGACACATTTTAATGTACGGTTTATTGCACCAGAATTCACGTCTTTATGTCCTATGACAGGCCAACCTGATTTCGCACATCTGGTTATTGATTATATTCCAAAAGACTGGTTAGTTGAGTCAAAGTCTTTGAAACTTTTTCTTACATCTTTTAGGAATCATGGGGCATTTCACGAAGACTGTACTGTCTCAGTTGGAAAAAGGATAGTTGATACGCTTGACCCAATTTGGTTAAGAATTGGAGGGTATTGGTACCCTCGCGGCGGGATTCCAATTGATGTTTTTTATCAAACATCTAAACCCCCACTAGATGTTTGGATCCCCGATCAAGGAGTCCCGTCCTATAGAGGACGAGGCTAAACAATAATTTTCTAAAATACGGTTTCAAAACTGAGCAAGCCTTACTGTAAAAGTTCAGTACCCCGGGGTAAAAAAAACGTCAATTGCGATGTTAAAAATATTAGATTGTTATATACAAGCTCTGGTTTAGTTACTTCGTCGGTCGACCGAGACCACTTGTTGAAATTAGGCCAAGCACAACTCCATGAAGAAACCGATTACTTATTAGTGGCGACAATACTTAATCAATTTTCAGAATTGCTAAAAACCGAGACCCATTTAGAGATACCTCAAGTTTATGACGAGTTAACAACATGGGACATCTTAGCGATGGAATTAAAGGAAGGTGTAACAATCGAAAAAGCCGAAAATTTTTCTATCGATACACATAATAGAATTATTGAGAGGCTTGTTGCACTAGTGCTTAAAGAACTATTTGAATTGAGAGTAATGCAAACTGATCCAAACTATGCAAATTTTCGATTATATGAACAATCACAAAAAGTCATTGTATTTGATTTTGGTGCAACAACTAAGATATCATAAGAGACAAAAGCTAAGTTTTTGTCTTTACTTCAGTCAACAGAAAGTGGAAATAAAGTAGCAATAACACAATAGCTCGTGGAGATTGGACTACTAGAAAATATCATTTATGACACGTTAATAAATAAAGTTCTTGAGGTTTTTGATGAAGTAACTAAGCCTATTCAAACCAATTCGATGTATGATTTTACGAATACCAAAGTCATCAAAAAGGTTCGGAATATAAGTAATGAGTTTTTCAAATTTTGTTATAAAATCACGACCCCTAACTTTGAAGTCCTACTAATTCAAAGGAAAATTGGAGGAATTTTCATTCTTGCCACTCGTTTAAAGCTAAAATTGATCTCAACAAAATCTTAGCCAAATATTTAAAACAACTTTGAGTAAACAATTAAAAATCGTGAAATCGTGTGGCAAGTTAACATCAATTAGCAAGAAAGATAACAAATGCAGGTGGACTTTAAGTATACAAAATCACTTTTTTCACTTCCCAAAAATATTATTTATCTGGATGGGAATTCGCTTGGCCCACCAACTAAAGCGACAGCAAAGTCTGTTGAAACCCTTATAAAAGAAAAATGGGCGAAACTTTTAATCAGGGGCTGGAACTCTGATGAATGGATTAATAAACCCAAACATGTTGGTAATCGTATCGCAAGGCTGATAGGAGCACAGAAAGATACGGTCATAGTTGGCGACACGTTATCAATAAAAACTTTTCAAGCATTATTCTCTGCATTGAATTTACAACAAAAGCGTAAAATTATTCTATCTGATAAGGGCAACTTTCCATCGGACCTGTACATTGCACAAGGTTTAATCAAAACTCTTCGTTCAGATTGCAAATTACATATTGTCGAGACTGAAGAAGTTTTGAGCACACTGACAGATGATATTGCAGTTCTATTTCTAACAGAAGTAGATTACCGAACCGGACGAAAGCACGATATGAAAAAACTGACCCGCCGAGCAAAAGAATTAGGTATCGTTACCGTTTGGGATCTTGCACATTCTACTGGAGTTCTGCCTGTAAAACTAAAAGAATGGGATGTTGATTTTGCGGTTGGCTGTACCTATAAATACTTGAACGGGGGGCCCGGATCTCCCGCTTTCTTGTACGTAGCACCCAAACATATTAAAACAACTGATAACATTATAAAAGGATGGCTTGGACACTCGTCACCTTTCAGCTTTAATGACGAATATTTTCCGGCGAAAGGTATAGAAAGAATGCAAATTGGCACGCCACCAGTTATCGCAACAACGTCTTTAGAGGCCTCCCTGGATATTTTAGATACCATAGATGTGAGGTGTATTCGAGAACAATCAATTAAACTTACTGAATTATTTATTAGTGAAACAATGAAAAATTGTCCAATGTTAGAACTTGCGTCCCCAAGAGATCCGGAGGAAAGAGGTGCACATGTGGCCTTTCATTTTGAACAAGGTTATGCCGTTATTCAATGCCTAATTGAAAATGGTGTAATAGGTGATTTTAGGATGCCCAATCTAATGCGATTTGGCATCAATCCACTGTTTATTGATGGAAATGATGTATTAACTGCCTCAAAAATTTTAACTGATATAATGGAAAATAAAAAGTGGGATAAAGCCTATTTTAAGTCAAAATCGTTCGTCACTTAATACCCCAAATGTTACAAGGTTCAACTTTTCCACCGTATTTACCCTATCTTAGCGCTCTAAGAAATAAAAAGCCCCACTCAGCGGCGGCTAGTGGGGCCTGTTACTCTTTACTGATGAACTCTTTAATTTCTGAAATTCGTTAAAATGTCTAACTGAAATTCTATTTGGTTACTGAGCATGGTTCGTCGCCCAACTCATGAACGATCGTATAGCTTTGTATATTTCCTTAGTCAACAGGACGCACCAAATTTTATTATGTGCCAGTAAAATTCAAATCTTCTGAAAAATAATCGTCTGGATAATACTGAAGAAACACACGCTGCCTTGATAATTTCATAGCTAAAATTAAACTCTTAATTCTAAAGAAAATATGCAGGAGAGAAACACCTTATCATGTTTACAGTTCACAGGGTTGGAAATTTATATATTGATCCTATGTCCATTACAGAAAATAAAAAACGATAGTAAGAATAAAAGATGATCAATCAAATATGGAACATCATATTGGCTTCATGTCCCTCCAGTACCTAAAATACTTAATTAGATTAATTCGAACGATCTAGACGGTACCATTGACATCACCCACTAGAATACCCAAAAAACTGTGCTCAGATTGAATCTCAGAAAAGTCAACCGAAAGACTGTTGTCGTATGTCACAGCCGATCGGGATATGTTACTCGTATCAAGATCCTCAGGAACGAATTTCCAATGAGCTGTTGAGCTTTCCATATTTAGAGAGTACTTCAAAATATCTAAAGCATCGCGAACAGAGACTTTTCCGTCCTGATTCATATCTGCTGCAATAAAATCAAGAGGATTAATTGTTCCATCGGATTTTGTCATCCCGATTGAAAGTTTGAGTGCATCAAGGGCATCTCTGACAGTTACTATATTGTTGTTAGCAAAGTCTTTCTCAATAGTTAAAGTTATATCTTCCGTAGTGTTAAAACTAAACTGTCCAGAAACATCGGAAACCGTTGATGCCACCTCATTACCATTCAGATCAAATCCTTTCACAACAACGTTTTCAAGTACTGTTCCAGAATTACTTTTTACAGTTCCATTTAACGAGGGAACAACTAAACTATAGGTCGAAATGCCTTGCAAGGTGACATTTGATCCATTAGATGCCGTTAAGACTACATCACCAGCATCATTATTAGACTCAATTAATGATGACGAATTAATTTCGACTCCACCGCTGTCAAAAAACATTAGATTGTCGTCGGTTACAGAAAAGTCAGTAACAGTGTCTGAGCCAGACTCATACAAAAATCTAAAACTATCAAGGCCTGCCCCGCCAGTTAAAATGTCATCTCCAGCGCCCCCAATAACAATATTGTTGCTGTCGTTTCCAATAATAGTATCACCCCCGGCCCCGCCAGTCACATTTTCAATGATTGATCCATGGGCTATGCCAAAGTTATCAGTCATGCTCCAATTTGTGCAAGCAATTGTCGAATACGCTCCGGGAACCAGACTAACTGTGCATGCCTCGAGAAAATTACTTAAATCTAAAGTATCGTTGCCGCTTGAGTCCCAAATTGCCTCCACAAAAGGTTGATCAGCAACATACGTGAATGTAGTATCCCCTGTGTTATTGGTTGCAGGTCCATAAAGATACTGAATAGCTGCAATATCATAAACCATTGGGGTCGACGATATTAGGTATTGATAATCACCATTTTCAGCATAAGTGAAGTAATCATCAGAAGGGTTTGTGTAGGACATTATGCTATAATTTCTAACATCTTTAGAAGCAGGAAGAACATCAGTTGACCCTGAGCCTTCTTCAGAAAAAGGATGTGCAAGTCCAAGAGCATGCCCAATTTCATGCATTAAACTCATGAAGTTATAGGAAGAACCTGGTTGCCAATTTATTTCATCAACTTGATCTGAGCTGATCCAGATATCACCAGAATTTGCCATCTCGCTTGGAGATCTGGCCCAACCCCAAAAGCCTTCAGTTTCAGAATCACTAAAGTCTGTGAAAGCAAATCGGATGGTTCCAACTAAGTTTCCGGTCTCTTCAACCTCATGAAATCTAATATTTGCAACTTTTTCCCATTCGGCCAAAGCTTTTTGAACCGACTCTCGTTGTTCTAAGTTTAATTCTGTGACCTGTGCGTTTCCTTCATCATAACCACTAACATATTGAGCATTTGCACTGTTAAGCGCAGAAAAACTATAAGTTATTACCGTCGTATCATTAGCTAAGTACGTTAAAGTATTCGCGTAATATTTGTCGCTGCTATGTACTTGTACGTCATCATATAAAAGAGCATCGATTGAATTAGTTCCAGTCTTTTGCTTTGTTTCGGTGCCGCCAGAAGCATAGTAAGTTAGTGGGGCATATTGGGCCAACGAAACTACAGTCTCAAAGAATGTGGAATAATCTAAACCATCATAATAATTAATAGTTTCTAGACCAGTCTGTTTCGACACCAGGCTTAATTCTCCCGAAGCAGTTACCGGATCAAAATAAGTATCGCCACTATGGAATTTACTTGTCTCAGCATTGTAATAATAATTATTTGCTAATTTAACGTCGGTGCCATCAACAATTAGATAACTGTTTTCACCAAGTTGAATATCACTATTTACTGAAGAATTATTTGAAATAGTAGCAACAGTTGCACCGACCTCTAATGAATCAAAGGCCACTGGCGTAATTGTAATAGCCTCGTTAATATCGGAAAAAGACAATGGAACATCAATAAATGCCTCTGAACCATCATCAGCTTGATACTTAACACGCCAAGAAAGCTCCTCTTGAATATATGGCCCAAGCAAATTCCAAGAAATGCCTCCAGAATTACCCAGAGTGTATTGATAAAACGATGATGTCTCAGAATCAAAATGGTAGCTTTCTTCCAAAAATAATTGATTTCCAATAATTTTGAGCATACTGGGTTTAGACGTCGCAAACGAATACGTACCACCAGAATCCGTAGCATGAGAAAACGCACCGAGCAAAGCACCATTTTCGTGTTCATTCGCTGGTACAGCACTAAAAGTTATTGCAGACGAATTCTGCGCTCCAGATACAATATTTTGAAGAAACGATGAGTAATCGAACAGAGTTTTTTCGTTAATTTTTCCATTTTGAACTCCAGATATTGAAATTTGTCCTGAACTGGCACTTGGATCCCAAAAAGAAGACCCACTGTGAAAATTTGTTGTACCAAGATCGTAATACATATTATCAACTAACTTAATATCGTTGCCAGAAATGGTTACGAATGGATTATCTGTAAGAAGAAAAGTGTCCGCCGAAGACCCAGTTAATATTGTAGCCACTGTTGCACCAGCTTCCAAAGAAGCAAAGTCTAAAGGAGTAACATTGAGTTCAGCTATGTCCTCATATAAGGAAATATCTGCTAAAGTCCACTGTGTGTCATCCCCCGAATCTTTAAATGCCAACTGAGTTAATGATTCAATAGGATAATTAAGGGTGACACCGTTCGTATAATCATAGAAAATTTGGGTCTCAAAGTCATAGTGCCAAGTATCCTCGAGGAACAATTCGTTACCAACAATCTTAAATATATCTGGTTTAGCATAGTAAAACTCATACCCAGCGTTAACATTAACTGAATTTTCAAATAAACCTAACTTAGCGCCATTATCATGCTCATTTACCGTCAATGGTGTAAATGTTATCGACATTAGGCTATCCTTTTATTAAACAGTGACAAGACTGAACAAAGCCAGTGAACTGTACGTTTCAAACATCTAAAAATGAAAGCATAGCCTAAACAACCAAAAAAAAAAACCATAAAAATATGAAG
>Ga0209425_10004711_pt1 | contig 13724 bp, 8 predicted proteins | sample COG_05_FD_184749 | JGI IMG/M metagenome (GOLD analysis project Ga0209425, IMG submission 184749) | Pelagic Microbial community sample from North Sea - COGITO 998_met_05 (SPAdes) (version 2) | ecosystem: Environmental > Aquatic > Marine > Neritic zone/Coastal water | place: Helgoland, sampling... | reverse complement strand
CACACCCGCGGACGGCGCGAGCAGCTCCGGCGGCGTCAACAGCGGCGCGACGCTCGGACCCGACGGACTCGGCTCCGAGCTCCCGCCGGCGCTCCGCCCGACACGACCCGACGACGCCGTCGACGGAAATCCCGTGGTCGATCCCACGTCCCCCGACCCGCTCTGCGACGAGGCGTACCGCTTCGCGTGCGCCGCGGACTGGCTCCTCGCCGAGTCCAAACGATGCGACACCGCACTCGACGCCATCGCCGACTGCACGTTCGTCATGGCCACCACCGCGAGGCCGCGCGGGAACGTCCCACTAGTCACCGCCAGGGTCGCAGCCGAGATGCTCGCGCGGGAAGCCAAGCGGGGTAAAGTAGCCGTGCTCTTCGGTAACGAGCGCACGGGCCTGACCAACGAGGAACTCGCGCAGGCACACGCGTGCGTCGCCATACCCACCGCGGGGCAAGGTACGCTGTGCAGGCGGAGTCTCAAGTACACGGGGGGAACCGGGCCGACGAGCCTGAACCTGTCGCAGGCGGTTGGCGTGCTGGCGTACGAAATGTTCATGGCCGCGGACGCAGCTCGGGAAACCGTCCCCGGGTCCGTCCCCGGGGATGGGGAGTCGGCACCCAAAGGGGTCAACGCGGGACGCATCGACCTCCCGGCCTCGCAGCTCATGACCGTCGGGGAGAAGAACACGTTACTCAACGAGCTACTCGCCGCGAGGCGATCGCTCGACGTGCTCCCGAACGAGACGGACGCGGATGACGCCGCCGAAGATTCCTCCGGCGACGACGACGGCGAGGAGGACGATGACCTGGACGTGAGGGAGGAGAGGGGGATCGAGCGGGTGCTCAACTCGTCGCCGCTCGCGAGGAGGGACGCCGCCGCGCTGTTCCAGCTCGCGCGGCGTGTAAAGGCGGCGGCGAAGGCGGGTGACGATTCGTCGGGCGCCGGTTCATCGTCGGGGCTTCTCGACGCCGCCGTGCTGAGGGCGGTGGCCGAGGTTGACGGGACGCGCACGGTGCGAAAGGCGCGCGCGAAGATTCGGGAGAGGCTTGGGGTGTCGCTGACGAACAGGGAGATCGCGCGAGCGATACGCAGAGCCGCGGCGGGCGCGACGGCGGCTTCTTCAGAGTAGGCTAGCGACATCTAAAAATACCAAAGCTAATGTTAAGTGTCATCGCCGCGTGTACACGACGTCGGAGCGGAGGACGACCTTCGTTCCCCTCTCCACCGCGAGCGACGCGTGCGGCGGGCACCTCGCGCCGTGTCGAAACACCAGCACCTTGCCCGCCTCGGGTGCCACCCTGAACGTCTCCTTGGCGTCATCGTGAGCCAGAAGCGCGTCCCTATAAAACACCGTCTCACCCCCGACCACGTTCCCGGTGAGGTAGAGGAGGAAGGTGAACTCGGTGTTTCCCCCGCCCGCGACGCGGTTAGCGTCGTCGTAGTGCGCGCCGAATACCTCGCCGATGGCGTACCTGTACACCCTCACCGCGGGGTTGAGACCGGTCGGTGATGAGTCGCGTCCTAAGGGTCCTAAGATGGGCACAAGCGCATCGGCCAGCCCGGTGCGTTCCCAGATGGCGTTCGCCAGCGATGGGTCTTCGTAGTTGGCCCTGCCGTGGTTTCTGTCCGCTTCGCCGTATCGCGCGCCCCTGCTCGTCGCGTGGCTGTACCCGCGCGCGTCGGCGGCGGAGCGTATCGCGTCGCACTCCCCGGGCGTCAACACGCCACGCGCGACAAATGCCTCTGGCCCCACAGCCTCCACCTCGATCGCGTGCTTCCTCGACGGACGAAAGGCGTCGCCGAGGAGGCTCCCGACGACCGCGGGGGGAGCGACGAAGCCTCTGCCATCACCGCTCGACGCGGACGCGGCGGCGGGAACCTTCCCGCCCTTCCCGCCACCCTTCGACCTACCCATACGGCCCGCGACGCACCCGACGAAAGCGAGTTGCGCCATAAAAAGTGACTGCACAAATCTTCGGTTTCGTTCAAGTCCTCATGACAGTACTTTATGATACTAAGGCTGGTGAATAGTAAGCGCTCACTCGTCACTCACCTCACTCGTAAGCGCGCACACCGACGACACACATGCTTTCCTCTACTCAAGGTGCTTCTTCACCTCGAATCCCTTCATCCCCGCGCGCTTCTGCTCGAGCTTCTTCAAGTTTGCGTCGTTTTTATCCGTCCACGCGTTGTGCTCCCCTTTCTCCTGGTTAGCGTAGGTGGTATCCTCGGCGCTGAGATGCGTCCACTTGGTCTGGCCAACCTTACCGAACTTATCCTTGCGCACCTGCATAGCCTTGGGCAGGGAGCTCTTGTCTATCTTGTCCTCCCCGGTCGCCTGACTGAAGTCCCTCTTGTAGATTTCGTCCACACCGTCGTTGCCAGGTCGGCGAGGATCGTCGGCCGCTTCTTGGAAAAACGCACCCTTGTGGTAGTACTTCTGCATGAAGTTCATCTTCACGCGCTCCTTCTCCGCCTTGGGTTCGAATAACTCGGGCCGGTGCTCGCGGAGCCACGCGTCCTTCTCATCCTCCGGCATCGCCCGCAGAGTCTCGAGCTCTTCCTGTTCCTTGACGTAAGCCTCGCGCTGCTCTTTATCGATGCGAACGCGCTCCATCTCGCGAATCACCCACTTCTCGTAGTCGCCCTCGGGATCCGCCTCGTCGCTCGTGTCCACGTCGTCGAGCAGCGCGTTAGCCTCCGCGTCTTCGATCTGGTTCTCGCGGTCCACCTCGATTTGCGCGAGTTGCCTCGATTCGTTTTTGCGAATCTCCTTTTGTTTGGCCCGTCCCTCCCACTCGGCGTCCATCTCGGCCTCGACGCGCTCGCGCTCCGCGATGGTGTCGCGCTCCTTCTTCGGGACGAACACGGGCTTGATCATCTTGCGTGCTCCGCGTTCGTCGCTGTCGGACGCGTCGCTGTCGGTCTCCCACGAGGAGCTTCCCTCTTCTTCGTCGGACTTTGGCGTGGGCGCGCGTTGGAATCCGCCCCGGAATACGGGCGCCCGGTCCGGGGCGGGCGCCGCGCCGAAGGAATCGTCCTCGGATTCGTACGGCATCTCCTCCTCTTGCTGCCCCGCGGCCTTCATCGCGAGCGCCCTCGCGCGCATCTCCTCGCGTCGCCGGTCGTTCTCGGCCGCCAGCTCCTCCTCTTCCTTCGTCATCGTTCGCGGCTCAGCGCGGATCACCACCGGCGCGGCGACCTTCCTCTCGCCGGGTTCATCCCCAACGCGCCCGCCGCCGCCGCCGCCGCCGGGAGCGCCGACCGCGGGCTTGACCACCACGGCACGAGCGGGCGCGCGTCGACCCGGGGCCCTGGTGAACGCGCCGAGCTCCTCCTCCTCGGACTCGTCGTCGGCGTCCGCATCGTCCCCCGCGTAGTGGGGCGTCTGCCCGGCTCTGTACCGCCTGATCTTGGCCTCGACCTTGGCGGGTCCTTGGCCTCGGGCCTCGCGGTCGCGGTCGAGCCACGCGGGGTTGGAACCCTTCAACCGGACATCGCGGTCCTTGGTCACCCTCCCGCTCATGGTCCTCGGCGCACTCAGAGCTGTGTTGACGGACGTCTCCCCAGCAGGGTTTCATTTACAAGTATTCGCCTTCAAACCTGCGCCCTCGACAGCTCAGTCTTTTCAACTCGAGGACGCGAGCGAGGAGAACGCTACGGGCTTCGATGATGATGATGTGCTGGAATTGTATTACATCCTTTGTGTTCAACTTGTATTAGATCATGCATGCATGCAAAGCACGCGCGTTTCGTCGTGCGTCCGTGCGTCTGTGTAACTAAGAGCCGCCCAGTCGAGCTTCTCGGTCAAGCTCAAACTTTGCCGGCTCGTTTCGACCAAGGGTTCTCGCCGGAACCCCACGCCGCCTTCTCACCCGCCTTCTCACCCGCCTTCTCACCCTTCTCACCGCCCTCATCGGGCCCCTTACCGCCCAGCGTGGGAAACTCCTCAACCTTGTGCAGGTAGCTCTCGTCCACGGTAGCTCCTCCGTCCGGACCGGTTTTCCCCGCAGAGTTACTCGAGTTTTCCTTCTCCCCCGCGTTGGAGTCTCCAGACGACGAAGACGCCCTCGACCTTCGAGCCGCCCCTTCCTTCGCGACGTCCTTCGCCGCATCCTTCCCGAGCGCATGCACCGTGATCGCAGCCGCGGCGGCAACCCTGGAAGCCTCGGCAGCCGCGGCGAGGGCATCCTTGCCGTTGCCTTTGGCCCACGCGCCGGCGAGCGGCCTCGCGGGGGACGGCGGCGCCGAGGTCTTCTTCTCGGGCACCTCCACGGGCTCCCGAAGAGCCGCCGTGGACTTGCCCCGCGCGGGTGATGACGGCGTGGATGTCTCCCCGGTGGATGGGGACCCTCCCGCGGCGACGAGGGAGGACCACGAGCCCTTGGGGGCGACGCCGAGGCCCTTGGCGTTTGCGAGCGGGCCTTTTTGTTTCCTCTCCGCGGGTGGGGACTTGGACTTGGCACCCCCGTCGCGGGTTTCCTCCGTGTTCGCGGCGGTCGGTGGGGGATTCGGCGGCGCGCGTATGGCGTCCATCGGCGCCGTCTTCTTGGGACCCCACGAGGGTCTTGCTTGCTCGATCGCGGGGGGAACGGGAACGGGACCGACGCCGCCTCCGTCCATCGAGGTTCTGGTTCCTGGGGGCGGCGGGCCCGGCGGCAGCGGGGGAGGGTCGCCGGGCGGGAGCGGCGGCGGGTCGTCCTTCGCACTCACCGCCTTGCTCCAGGCACCCTGCCCGGGGATATCGTCGCCATCTCTGGACCGCGCGCCGCCGCCGCCGCGTCCGCCGCGGCCGTCGCGGCTCCCCCTCCTCTGCGCCGCAGCCGGCTTCTCCCCCTCTTCCGACCCTTCGCTCACGTGGCTGTGCCTGCTCTGTCGCGCGGACCTTCTCCCGAGTTCATTCGGCGGCGCGCCGGGAGGCGGGGGCGGGGGTGCCGCGGGCCCCTTGCCCGCGCCGCCCGCGCCCCAGCTGCCGCTCCTGGCGTGCCCGCCGCGGCCGCCGCCGTCCCTGCTCTGCCGCCGGTTGAAAGCCACCGCTCCGCCGCCGCCCTTTCGGCCACCGTACCGTTGCTGGGCACCACCTCGCGTGTCTGTCCCGCCCATCGCGCCGAACGATCGCATGTGAACGATCGCGAGGTGGTGGTACGCCCGGCCGAACTGGAGGTGGCTCCAGATGGCTTCTAAATCTCCGGTGAAGACATCCGTGACGGGCTTTCCGTCGTCGTCGCCGGCTGTCCGAGGGGGAAGCACCGCGGGACCGGGTTTCGACGGCGGCGCGGGTGGCGGCGGCGGCGGGATTCGCTGCTCGGGCTCCGGGAAGAACGTCGGACAGCTCATCTCGCGGCGCATGCGGGCGTGCGCTCCGTCCATCGACGTGCGGGCGCGGTGCGCCGGCGGCGGCGGAGCCGGCTTCGCTTCGGCGACCTTCTCGTCTGCGGGCTTCACGTCGGCAGCCTTGCCCTCGCCGTCGCCGTCGGAGAGTGGACCGGTCGGCGACGCGCTCTTCGCCTCCTTCGAGGATTCGTCGGAGGATCCGTCGGATCGAGCCGCGTGCGTCGACTCAATCGGGTCCATCCGCCGTTCGTCAGCCTCGCGGCGGGACTCAAAGTGGAACGGACACCCGGAGGGTATGGCCGACGCCACCACCTCTTCCTCCTCCCGCGCCGCCGCCGCGAGCACGGGGCACCTCCCTCCTTTACCTCCCTGCGCCATACCCTCGGAGTGAGTCGTTGGGAAACCCTCGGAAGTGGCGAACGCCCGGGCGTGCTGCGCGATAGCCTCCGACGCCGGGAGGGGATCCCACCGGCCCCAGAAGGGCCCGCGCTCCTCCCCGTGTAAGTCCCTCTCCGCCTTCTCCGCCGCCGCCGCCTTCTCCGCGCGTTGGAGCACCGGGCAGCGAGTGCCCACGCGCTCGAGGTGCGGCCAGTGGTCCTCGGCGACGGCGTCGTCCGATCCGCCGCCGTCGCCGCCCTCCTTCCGCGGCGACGTCATCTCCAGTCGACGCGCCGGCATTCCCCCGCCGTCCTCATCCGCCGCGGTCGGTCTACGCCCAGCCACCTTCGCGGCGGGCGCCTCGGTTCCTTTGGTCGCCATGCGGCTGCTCGCGGATCCCACGACGGGTGAGTCACGGGCAGGCGGCAACGGGGACTGGTACTGGCTCGGGGACGACGGCGAGGCCAGCACGGAGACGGCGCCCGTCCGTGGGCACCGCGCGGGCGTCATGCTAACCTCATCCGCGTGGTTCCGACCCGCGAACCCGGCGGGCGTGCTCGCGCCCGCCAGCGGCAGGTGCGGCATCGGGCCGAGGCGCCTGTGCCGCATGGTGTTACCGAAGAACTGCTCGAGCATGCGAACCGCGCCGAAGCATTCGCCGCCGGTGCTCGACTCCCTCAGCGCTGTGAGTCGTTTCGCTCCGAGCGCCAGCGCCTTGCGTATGCGCTTGGCGTTACCCTGGCTCACGCTGCGACCGAGGTTGTTGCTGGATAGGAGCGGGTCCACGACGTTGAGGTACTTGCGCGCCATGGGCCGGTGGGTGGGTTTAGGGTCACCCGGTTTGGTCCCGGCCAGCTTGGCGGTTACCGAATCGTTCCCGTACTTGTCCATCATTCGCCACATAAAGTCTGGCGTCAGCAGCGCACCCTCCGCGTGAACCTCGGGCCGTTTACCGATCGGGCCGGTGGCGGCGTCGAGGTCGTCGAGGGGTATCGGCCCGACGACGCTCACCGCGTTGTTATCCCAGTCGAACGTCGCGAAGAACACCAGAAACTTGTGCAGCACCTCGAGCGGCGTCGACAACTCTCGGTGAAACCTGTTCAAGATGTACAGCACCAACGTCTCCAGCGCGTACGTGCTGATCAGCGCGTGGTGCGCGCCCAGTAGCCTGCCCTCGTAGAACCCCCACGCCTTGATCAGCACGATGGACCGCTTGAAGATCTCGTCCTTTCCGATGAACGCGTTGACCTCCTCCAAAAAGCCCAGCGCCGCTAAACCCCCAAACTGATTCGCGCTGACGTCCACCACCACCCCGTCGCATATGAGCTTCATGAGCTTGACCTCGGCGTGGATGATGTGAATCTCGGATACCGCGAACTCGTTCATCTTGGAACTACCACCGAGGGACCCTGACGATTCATCTTCCGCTTCCGCCGCCGCAGCCTCCGCGCGTTCCACGTGGGCCCTCAGCCTGGTGGTCCAGTCGTCCCTCGCGGAGAGGAGCTCGTGGGGGCCGAGGAGACACACGTCGATGTCGCCGTCGGGTAGGTACGTGCGCAGGGGAACGGACCCGAACGCGGTGACCTGAGCGGTGAGATGAATGCGGGAGAGAAGTCGTCAGTGTGGGGTGTCGGGACGTGTGTATGGGAGGTGTGAGGCGGGTGGAAGGCGGTGGAAAAGTTGAATCGCGGATCTGCCCGGGCGCGCACCAGGACGTTCTCTCCGGCGAAGCATCCGTCCACGAGTGACGCGATGTGCCTGAAGACCCCGCGCCTGCGTCGGTCGGATTGTTCCGTGGGTCGGAGCACGTCGATGAGCTCGTTCACGAGGGTCGCCACCGGCCCGCGGCTACCCCACCCCGCGCGCTCGTCGCGGGAGTCCGCCGCCCCGCTCGTGCTCGCCATCTTGGCTATGTTTTGCGCCCCCGAGCCCGTGCGGTGGGAGATACGCGGGCGGTGGACCGGCGCCGACGGACGCGCCTACCCGGCCGACCCTCCGCGCGGCGAGCCACGCGAGCGCGAACGTTAACGAGCCGCTCGCCTTTCGAGCGCCCGAACGCCGGGGGCACGCACGCTCGCCCACGCGCTCGTCACCCTCACCCGAAGGATTCCCTCCCTCACCAGCCGCGCAAGATCAGCCCACTTAACGGTGGGAGGCTGTCCGCGCCCTTACCTCGCGCACCGGCCGCGAGGTGTCCTAGTTTGACCCGGCGCTCCGCCTGGGGTTCCCGTGTCCTCTCGGGCGAAGTCACTCAGCGTCCAACCGACGCCGTTAGCGACCGTCGCCTCCACGACACACTGGCGACGTCGTCGGGCATCGCCGTCCTTATCGTTTTTGAGAGGAGAGATCTTCAACCGATTTTTTTGGAATGGATCTTCGATGATTTCGTAATTCACAGATCCTAACATAGCGCATTCGGTTACGCATCTGGATCCTTTACCTCAATTACCTTGGATGGCCATACATTCCAGTAAGATTTTGATGACACCTCGGCTTTTTCCCGTCCACCGTTGTTGAGTTGAAATTCGAATGAACAGAGTGCCGAGCGGCGGGGCGCTGACGTGACGTGCGATGGGTCGCCGGTATCTCTTGTTAGCGTGCATCCTCGCCTCGCTCAGCATCGCCGGCGCGCAGCTGGGCGACACCGAGGGCCTCGACGACGGCGACGGCGCCGACGCCGGCGGGGCGAAGCAGGTCGAGGTCGCATCCTACTTCACCGAGTTCACCAGGGTGGGACCTTACCCGTACCAGGTGTGCGCCGACTTACCGGGCGAGATCGGCGAGACGGACGCCACGAAGAGCGCGAGGTGCATCCCGGTCGAGTCGGGCGAGCTTGAATTCTGCGGCGAGGTGGCGTACGACACGTGCTCACGGGTCATCTCGCCCATCCTCTACGACGAGCAGATCGCCGCATCGCACGACGAGAGGCTCGCGCGGTGGGAGCTCGAATTCCCCGCGCTCGTCACCACCGAGTGCACCGAGGCGTTCCAGCTCTACTTTTGCCTACTAGCGTTCCCGCGGTGCGAGGAGGACACCGATGACCTCGGCAGTTTCCTGGAGCTGCCGCTGTGCTTCGACTACTGCGTCAACGCTCACATGGCGTGCATCGGCGATCAGTTGTTGTCGCAGGCGGCGTGCGACAAGGCGGTGGTGCAGGGGCGGGTGGCGCCACCGCGCGCGGACGTGACGTGCGTGTCGCGTGGGGTGCGGCGGCTCGGGGTGTCGCTGGTGTACGCGCTCGCGGTGGCGTTGCTGTCGTGGTCGTTTGTTAGTAGGTTAGAAGAGTCTTGATTCGTTTTATTAGAGTCTTTTTAGTCATCGTTATACGTGGGAAAACGTCAGTCCCTGTTCGTTCGTCATGTCCTGCCCCTGTTGGCGTACGTATCGATCGCGCCCGGGTGATACGGCTGGTGTTTGTCCTGCAGCGACTCCGGCCACGGCCCGCGCGCGGACGTCTCCTCGATGGTCCGTGTGGCGATCCGTTTAAGCCGAAGCGACATCGTCGGGTTGAATCGGTGAATTCGCTCAAACACGGCGGTGGCGCCTTCTTTGTCCCCCATCAACAGCAACGTCTCGAACGCCCACGGCGCCGCCCGCGCGCGTTGCCCGTCGTGCTGGTACGCCTTCATCAGCACCATCGACGCCGCGCGCATCTCACCGCGGCGCCAGAGTAAGCCGCCGTAGAGGTGCAAGATGAGCGCGTCGTTCGGGTGTTGCGCGGCGATGGAATGCGCGTTGTGGCTGACCCGAGTCCAATCCTCTTTCGTCGGTCGTACACCGAGGACGTTGGCCATGATGAGGTCGAAGAGGATACCGACCGCCCCCGCGCGTCCCGCGGTGGCGATCGTGGCTGGTGGCGATCGTGATGAATTCGCCGCTGACGTTTGCCATCCACCGACGGGAAGTTCGCCGCCGTGGCCGGTGATGTTGTTCCACGAACCGGGCCCGCCGGCGCCACTCGCGTTCGCGTTCGCCCGTATTTCCCGCTCAATCTTCTCCGCGCACTCGCCAGCCCGCATCGCGTCGCTCTCGCGCTCGCCCTGCTTGACGTACGCGTACTGCAACAGCCGGTACGTCCACGCCATCGCCACCGGATCCTCGTGTTTACCCCCCGGGACGCTCTCCAGGTGCAAGTCGTGCACGAGCCTTTCCGCCAAACTGTACTGTTTCTCCTCGAGCGCGGCGACGACGACGCACACGCGCTGCCGTCCCAGCTTGTCCACCGCCATGTACGACGCGAGCAGTCGCACGAGCCAGCTCGTGGGCCGCCCGCCGGCGAATACGTCGGAGATGACGCGACCCGTGGTCTCCTCGACGCCGGTGAGCGGGTTGACGTCCCATCGGTCCGCGCCGTGCAGCCCGGGCAGTGGCCGGACCGCGGGTTCATACGCCGTCTCGTCGACGTCCGATGGTTCTGACGCGGGGATGGAGCCCTGCGCAACGGACGCACCCCGGATGGACGGCGGTAAAGCAAAGTTTGACGCCTTCACCGCCGGCGCGTTGATCGACGGCGGTAACAAAGCAAAGTTGGATGCCTGTACCGCGGGTGCGAGTGCGGGTGGTTCCGCCCTGCCGTTGTACATGTAGTCCAGCCGACCGGGTTTGGGCTTGGTCTTACTGCCGGGGGGGCGCCCGCGCCCGCGCTTGGCGGGGAGTTCGTCGCCGACCTCGGCGCCGACGGAAGGCCCGACACCGGCGGATGGCGTGACGCCGACGGCGAGCCGGACGTCTACGTCGCCGCCGGCGGCGGCGGCGGCGCCGGCGGTGTTGCCCGCTGCCGCGGCTGCGGCAGCCTCGGTCTGTAACATCAACAACGTTCTGTCGACGGCGGCGGTGGCGCGCGCGGCGGTGGCCTCGTTCTGTAACCTCATCATCGTATTGTTGTGTCGCATGTTCAACGGCGGGGGCAGCAGCGCCGCCGCCGCCGCCGCGCCGGCGTCCGCGGGGGGACGCGTCGTGGGTTCAGGGTAATACGTATCCCGGAGCCGCGTGAGGTTGGCGATGCGCTCGGCGTTGATCGCGGTCATCTCCTGCGGAGAAACGGTCATCTCCTGCGGAAACACGACGGTGTTGAGGTCCCTCTCCACCTCCTCCAGCAGCTTCTCCGGTGAATCCTCGTCGACGTTCGCGGGCGTGTCATTCTCAGCCACGGGCGAATACCCCGGGCCATCCGAGCCACCCCCGCCCCGCGTCGGCCCTTGGTTAAAGTATTCCGCCGGCTTCACCGGTGAATCGTCGTCTTCGATGAACCCCTCCTCGCGGCCGAGGCACCGCTTCTTGAGCCTCGGGTTGAGGCACGTGGAGCACTCGAGGCACCGTCTTCGAGGCGCCGCCCTGGGTTTCGTGTACCGGTCGCCGCCGGAATCGATCGTCTCCGCCGGTCGCCGCCGCGACTTGGGTTTCGATTTACCCTTGCCGTTGTTGTTCGAATAGAACGCCGCGTCCCGAGCGCTGTCCCCACCCTTGAGCGCCGCTAACAGCGTGTACGCGGCGTCTTCATCTTCCGAAGCATTGTTATTCTCGCCCATCTCGCCGAACGATGAGGACGGGCCGCGGTACTCGTGGGCGGCTGCGGCGTCCTGGAAGGACTTTCGCCGGCGGTCGTTTTCTCTCCGCCGAGCGGCTTTCTCCGCGACGGCGGTGAGCATCTGCGCCTTCTTGCGCTTGGCGTCCGCCTTGGCCTTGAGGTCCTTCTGGCGCTTCTTCGCGGCTTCAGCCTTGAGCACCGACGCCTCCGCGGATTTCTTGGCCATCATGGCGCGCGCCTCGCGCTCCTCGGCGTCCTTCTCCCGTTTCTGCGCGATCCACGGCGCGTCGAGCTCGTCGCACTTGTTGACGTCCAGGGTTCCGGGCTCTTCGTCGAGGTCCGTGAACGCGGCGAGCGGCGGGTCCAGCTCCATCAGCTCCTCGATGTAATACGGCATCTTCTCGTCGGAGAACTGCGGTGCGGGTCGGGGGGGAGGGCAGGAGGGCGGTCAGCGTCGGTGGGGGTCGCCTCGGACTCGGATCTGGGTCGGCGCGAGAATTCCGGTGTGAATGGCTGGGATTCGGGCGATTGGGGCGCTTCACGGAAGGGACGCGGAACTCACCTTTTGCCTTTTACGTTTCTGCTGGAGCGCCGACTCCACCGACTCGAACAGCCCCCACTGCAGCTGGTACCCGCCCGTCGGTATCTCCACCTTGCGCACGCCGCCGGGCACCGTCTCCTCGATCCATTGGGTCTCCGCCCAGGTGCACACCCCGTGGCTCCATTCCGAGAGTTCGCCGCCCTCATCGCGGTGGCGCACCTTGACCAGCCGACCCAGCCGGCTGGCGTGGATGTCCGCGTCGAACTCGACAGTCTCCACGACCTTCGGCGCCGCCATGATCCGTCGTGCCCTGGAACAGTGACCTCGACCCCGTTCAGATCTCGAGGAGGTTTTCCGATACGACCCTTCGTTTCCGATAAATTCCGCTGGAGCGCCGAGTCGCGCCACACTCTCAGGGGCTTACTCAACGGACGGACGCGAGACGCGCGATGGCGACGGCGGTGACGTCGTCGCACGATGAGTACGACCCGGACGATGATCCGCTGTTCGGTCGGCTCGTCTCGATCGACCTACACGACGGCGACGAACCCGGACACAGCTGGCGCGACGGGCTCGTGGCTCACGTGGACACCGAGATCGTGGACGGGATCGAACGCGCGACGGGGGTGTACAACGTGGTCTGGGGACGGTTCGACCGCGCCGATGACGTCATGAGGGTACCCGCGGATAAACGAGAGGTGCGTCACCGACGAACCGCGTACCGAACCGACATACCAGCCCCGCATCTTCCTCCCCAATCGTGCCGGAACAATTGCCGCGTTAATTCCCTCCTGACCCCCCGACCGCCCATCTCCCCACTCGCAACAGTGGTCCGGAAGAATCGACATGGTCCGCATGCAGACGCAGGGAAAGCTACGGGTTCTCGACACGATCAAGCCGGGCGAGCGCGACCGGGAGCCGCGTAAACCCCCGAAGAAGCCGACACAAACCTTCATCTCGGCTCCTCCATCTCCATCCGAAGAGGTGGTGCCGACGCCGCAGCAGTCGCATCCCACCGCCGTCGCCGCCGCGCCGGCGACCAGCTCGGAGCGAGAGACGCCCTCGGATGCGAGAGACGCACATCATGGGTACGACCCGGATGACCCGCGGCGCATGACGGGCGCGCTTCGTGGATGGATCGATGACCTACACGAGTTCCAGAAGAACACGAAAGGCGACAGGCTCAACACGTCCCTCGTCAAACGAAGCGTCGGGCACTTCCTGGATAGACACCTGGAGAAAGCGGACGTCATCATCGAGGACATCGCGAGGCGGCGATGGACGCTCATGCACGAGGCGTCGTCGAGCGAGGCGAATCGCGGGGGCGGCGGCGTCACGATGCAACGCAGGCGGCTCCAGCAGCTCGACACGGAGGCTTTTCGGTGCCTCACGGAAATCGCGAGCGAGGCGCAAAAGAAGTTTTTTCAGCCGCTCTGCCGCGTCAACGCGATGATGCTCGTCGATTACATAAGGCACGGCTACCCGGGCAACAAGGACGTGCAACCCGACCACGAGGCTGCCAGAAAAGAGGTCGACTGGACCGCCATAGGGCGAGACGCGTGTCGTATCGGGCGCCACCTCGGCCAATCAGAGTCCATCGCCCGATCCCTCGGCGGGACGCTCGCCGGTGAACCCTCGCTCGCCGCGTCGCCGTCGCGCGAGGACGCGGAGGGCGAGGCCGTCGCGCTCAGCGTGCGCTACGCCAAGTATCACGGCGGGGAGCCCGGGGATTGGTCCGGTGGACGGAGGCTGATGAAGGGTGGGCGCGTGAGGGGCATGGGCCGGATGGCGAGGCCGATCGCGGTGGGCGGGGGCGCCGACGGCGATACGACGGCGGAGGAGCGCGCGGAGCTTCTGGAGCGCGAGGCTAACGCGCGGATCCAGCGACTGCAGCAGGACTTACAGGACAACGGGCCGAGGGACTTCAAGGCGAGTTTCTTCGACCCG
>Ga0209425_10004710_pt1 | contig 13730 bp, 18 predicted proteins | sample COG_05_FD_184749 | JGI IMG/M metagenome (GOLD analysis project Ga0209425, IMG submission 184749) | Pelagic Microbial community sample from North Sea - COGITO 998_met_05 (SPAdes) (version 2) | ecosystem: Environmental > Aquatic > Marine > Neritic zone/Coastal water | place: Helgoland, sampling... | reverse complement strand
TGCGTGAAGTATGTGAGTGTTAGCTGGTAGTGTAATACATTGTACTGTATCTGGTGCTGAACAATCAATAGCTTGTGCAGTCAAGTCAATTATTAGTTCAACTTGATACGGCATTCTGCCTCTGTTAGAGTTTCCTGTAGCAGGAAGTAAAAGTGATGTTATAGTAGCCATTTTTTATATTCCCCCTACGCTGCGTTATATTTGGCAGTAACGATAGCTTCAGGACGAAGTATCTTTCTACCATATAAATGCATACCACGAACAATGTCAGAGAAGCTGTCAGGATCACGGTATGTTTCTGTCTTATTGATCTGCTCTGCAGTAGCAACAGCAGAATCGTGTCCAGCTACAATTACACCATAGTTGGCAATTTGGTTTGCAGAACCTGAAGTTCCCGGACCTGTTCCAACTGCTGGTAGATTGCTTGAACTATATACTCTGAAACCACCTAAGTTATTAATAACTAGGCCATTTCGTATACTTCCTGATTCTCCAAAGTCTGCGTTGTGAAGACGTGAATCTTCGTCACGTAGCATTTCCATAAACACAGGATCTACAACTAGCCAACGACCATTTGTGTCAACTTGCTGTTGATCAAGTAGTCTAGCCATACGAGATATCACCATGATTGGTGACGCTGTGGCTGTTGGCAAGGATGTTGCACCCGGCATACGTGGAGTTAGAGGAATTGAGTGAGTTCCTGCTGAACTAGTAGTAATGTTACCAAAGTCACCTTTTACTAGTTTCATGCTGGAAAGAAGTTCATCTGTTCCTGCAGTGGAAACTGCCACAGTACCATTTACAGTTGCGTTAACTGTGTCTGGTGATCCGTGAAGAGAGGATTGTTTGAAACCTGATAGGTAACCAAGTACGTCTTGGTCAAACTGGTCAGCCAATCTATAAGCTGCTCTATCAGAAGCAAGGCTCATAAAGTTTATGTGGCTATGTGCGTCTTCTATGTCGTCAATCTTAAACGCATAGTAGTTAGACTTATCAATTGTTAACGAGAAATCTTCGTCATCAAGGTCTTGTGGTAGAATAGTTGTACCACGAGTATACTCTTTGACTGTAATCTCTGGTTCTTTTATTATTTTAACGGTATCGCCCATGTTAGCAATTTCACCAAAGTAATCATTATTGGTAACTGCTTCTACAACAGATGCCTTGCGGAATGCAAGTTGCACCTGTTTGCTGTAGATGATTGGGCTAAAATTACCGTTAGGCAGGTTACCATAACCTGCTGCGGAACTAAATGCCATTGTATAATCTCCTATTTATAGCATATATTACAGATGCAAATCAATCAAATGTACTCACGGGGCTGACTTACGTAGGGTGTATTACAGACACAGTCGCGCAACTATGTAGTTAATAGGCCATGTTTATCAGGTAATCTTTAAGACTTTTATTGCTTTGCTATTTAGTATGGTAGGTAACCATTTTAAAAATGGGGCTACCGTAGAAGTATGACTATAGTTATATCTATTTTTTTCTATATGTCAATACCTTTTAACGAGCATTACCAGATACATCATAAACAAAACGTCCTGAACGGATAGCTTCCATTATAACATCTGAGTTTCTCTCGTACTCTTGTGGTGTCATTTTTGCCACTTGAGATTCCTTAAAGCTGCCACCAGTTTTATCTGTCTCTGGTGCATTACGTGTCTGTTTGTTACTTACAGAACGTGCAGCGTCTTTATTGTTAGATGACTTTTTAGTAGAGATGTTGTTGTCTATTTTATAGAGATCTATTGCTCTTGCTGCAGATCTAGCATCATCATCATTTTCGTATAGAGCATCTTGAACCCATTTAGGTTGTTCTGTTGCCCAGTTGTGAAAGTCATCACTGTCTCTTATCTCACCAAAGTCTGGATGTAGTTTTAATAATTCTACTTCAGCTTTTTCTTTAGTAGCTGTTTCTCTCATTGCATCAATTTCTTTTACACGTTCTTCTAAATCTTGGGATTGTTCACGTGCTTTTTTGATTGCAATTGTTTCTACTATTGCTGCTACATCAGGGTATTGAGCTGCCCATGCATCAATATCGTCATCTGACTTTGGTAGTTTAATTTCTTGTTTAGTGCTTTTGTCAAGTTGTTTACGTAACTCATTAACCTGTTTTTCTAAAGATTGTTTAGTTTCTTGAGAGTGTTTACGTAGGTCACCATAGCGTTTCTTAAAAGTTTTTTCTTCTGCATTTTCTGGCTCTGCTTCTACTTCTTCAGCAACTTCACCTTTATTCTCTGCAATTAATTGTTCTAACTCTTCTTGTTCTGCTTTTCGTTTATCATCATTTGAGTACTTACGTGTTGCAAATGCAACTTTGTTTTCTGCGTGTGGCTCTGAGGCCATTTCTGTTTCTGCCATTGTATTTCCTAACTGGGGCCACCGTAGCCTATGTTGGTAGGGGGATGAGTAGCCAGCATATAAACTATTTTATCGTGTAGCTAATCCACGTTTTGGTGCAACCTTTGGTCTGGGTTGTCTACCTAGCATAAATACTAGATCTTCTAACTCATCACCTAAAACTTTACCTAACACCCTTCCTTCAGGTGTGCCTCTAAGACCCTGTAACGTAGCACGTTCAGACTCTTCTAGTTCTTTAAATCTTGTAAGTACTGTTTCTTTATACTCTTGAAGTGTTGGTTCCATCTTAATTTCCCAATGCTATCTTAATTTTACCTACTGTGTAACAGAGAGGTTCAAATATAGTGCGGTAAAAACGTCCTAAAGTATTTCGTTTAGTTCCTTTTAACTCTGCTCTTAGATCTGCAGTACGTCTACGTGTACCATGTTCTAGTAAAGTACGTATAAACTTTATATCTTTTGTATATGCTAAATATACTAAAGGAAGAAACAGTGTATGATAACCTACTTCGTGTGCCTTTGTCAAGTGTTTATTTGAGTAGTTTAACCAAATTGCTTGACGGTAAGAACCAAATCCATAAGAAGTATTCATAGCCGTACAGATAATTTTGCCACTATCTGCTTCATTATCATTGTCTCTATCTGCACCATCACCTTTTTTTGCACCCTCTGCAGGTGTATATTTTTTTCCATCTAGTGTTTCTTTTTTACCAAATGTACTCTTAGTATATTTTACACCTGTTGAATCTTGGTATATAGTTTTTCCTGTACGGCCATCCGGACCATCTTTAAGTGCTTTACCATCTGCATCAACAACAACACCTGCTTGACCCGGACCAGCTATCATGCCTACACCGTAACCTTCAGAGTCTGTGCCAATATAACCTGTCTCTTCTTGCTCTCTATTGTACATAGCTTGTGGTTCATTTTTTCCAACAACTTTACCACTACGTAATAAGGTATCTCTACCCCGTGTATTAAACTCTATACTATTTACTTTATCCTTATAAACTTTTTCTTTAGCTGCAACTTCTGCCCTATCAGTTAGATATGCATCTGAACCTTTTTGTCCTTTAGTTACTGTATCACCAAACATATTAACAGTTTTTGCTGTAGTTTTTGGTTTTGTAGTGTCAAGTATTTCTGCTTCTTCAATTAATCTAAGATTGTCTGGTAGTGTTTGAGGTACAGATCCAGCAAATGGATCACCTGCTGGAGCAGATAAAGACCCCAACTCAGAGTCTGTTATATTTGCGGTTGTTCTAGGTGTAGTTCTTGCTTTTCTAGCGTCTTCTGCTAAAAACTCACGTTGATTTTGTAGTCTATAATTTAAATCTGCATCTCTAGCTTCTTGTGCTAATATTTCACGTTGATTTTGTAGTCTAGACTCTGCAGGTGTTATACCTGTACCTTCTGCACTTGGTCTTTCAAGTTGAGTAATTAATGTTCCTTGTTCTGCGGCTGCGTTAAGTCTAGCATTTGCTTCCATTGCTCTAGCACGTGTATCAGGTTGTACAAAATTTCTTTCGTCTGCTCTTGCAATAATAGGACTAGGTGTATATGGAACTCTTGGATCTGCTGCAGGTTCAAAAACAGGAGTCTCAGATATTTGTGCGCCAGTGCTACCTACACCAGAAGCAAACTCTCTAGCGGCTCTGTCTGCTCTTTGATCTCTAAACAAGGAACCAAAGGCTTTTTGAGTTTGATCAACTACAGGAGTTTCAAAACGAGTAGCATCATCAGGTGTAGCTGTTTGAATATTAGTAGGTCTAAATCCTCTATCACCTTGCAGTATAGGATCAAACGCAACAGCGTCATCTGGTCTAGCCCCTACTACATTAGTAGGTATAAAGCCTCTATCAGACTGCATACGTCTAGCTTCTTCTTGTCTTCCTAACTCTCGTAGTCTATCTGCTTCTTGAGTAGCTGTATCTCTTTGATCCAATATAGGTTGACCTGCACGTACTCTATCTCTTTCGGTTTCTACAAAGTTAAAACCTGTTGGTGCTGGTATTGAAGATGATGCTTGAGTAATTGGGCTTGAAGGAAACTGACCCATAGCGTCTTGTCTACCAAACGGAGCAGCAAAAGTATATGCACCCGGATCGTTATATGGTCTTGGGGCGTTACTTGCGTAAGCACTTGTTGCAGCATCTATTTCATCTTGAGTATTTCTGTCACCATAAGCAAAAAAGCCGGGTGCAGCATCTGTTCCTAAAGGAATACCGGTATCTACTCTGTCTCTTTCTCTTCCTGTAAACACTGTTGTATTACCAAAAGCATCATAGTAAGGTGTTGGACCTGCTGCAGGAGGGCGCATATTTCTATCACGCATGTTAGATTCAAATGGAGCTGTCATACCCGGTGCTGTCATATTTCTATCACGCATATTAGGGTCTCTTGGATCTATCATACCCTGAGTTGTCATGTTTCTATCACGCATATTAGATTGGAACGGAGCTGGTGCATCTTGAGCTACAAAACCTAAGTTCTGATCACCAAAACCTTCAGGTCTAGTTCCTCTAAGGCCACGACCACCCATTGTCATTGCGTAACGATCACCAGCAGTCATGTAACCTTGATTGTATTGGCGAAGTTGTTCGTTAGTAAAAGGTCCTGCACTCGCAACTTGAGTTCCTCTACCAAGATCACCTGATGTATTCATTCCTCCCAAAATTGCAGAAACATTACTGCTAAGACCACTTGTAGATTCTCCTGTTTCAGGTTGTATACCACCTAAATTTCCTCTTTTTTCTGCATCACGTACATAACCTTCAGGAAATTGTGATGAAGAAGTTCTAAAATTAGTTCCTGCTGCTTCTCCCCTTAAATAGGCAGCATCTCTAGCTATACGATCTACTGGCCTTTTAAGTGGTTTCATCATTCCAGTTTCTGCTTTTACAATTTCTGTAACTTCTGATATATCTGCAGGATCTGAACCCTCACCATTAAATGCTTTTGTTATAATTTGTCCTAGTTTACTAGTTTTAACTGCGTCTGGTACAAGGTTTGATACTATGTTTATTACACCACCAACAATACCCCCAATACCTTTTTCTTTTTCTATAGAGCTTGCTAAGTCTGTCATATTATTTTTCTTAGCAGCTTCTAGTAGTTTACCTTTATTTCTATGTACACCAAAGGCATATAATGCACCAGCCGCAGGGTTTGCAGCAAATGCTATTGCTCCTGCTAATTTTCCAAATATGCTAGTTCTACGTCTATTCTCTTCTATTAACTGATCAGGTGTCATGTTTTCAATACCAATAGAATAGCCTTCTTCATAACCAGCTCGTTGTCTATCTTCGTCACTAGCTACAGGAGTAGGTGGACTTAACTGGACAACTTCTTGTATAGGAGTTACAGGCTCATCTGCTCCGGGTGTGTACTCAGTGTATCCTTCAGGAATAGGAGTTATAGGTACACCACCAATAAAGGATACAAGTAAGTTTTCACCATTAGCATTCCTATATTGTTTAAAACTAATACCACCGTCACCCATAACTTTTGTAAAATCAATTGGTTGACTTGTAGGTGGTCTGTACGTTGCCCCAAGTTGTCTTGTGTTTTCAAGAGGATTATTATTTGGAGTTAAACCACCATTAGCCATAGTCACGTAACCACCTTCAGCCATCTCAACTTCTTTACCATCTTCAGCAACAACAATTAAATCTGCCATACCAAATGGCATTTCTTCTGGCAGCGTGGCTTCATCTGAGTTTCCCATTTGACCCATTGCATCCATCTTACGTAATCCCATTTTAGCTTCATCTCGTAGTGCCATCATTTTATCTAGCCCATGATATCTTACAACGTCTGCTGGCATAACAAATTCACCCTCACTAAGTTTAGCAGGAATGTCATCTCTTACTTCTTCACGAGTGCTTCCTACAGGAACTTCATTACCTGATTCTGCATCTATCATGCCGCCTTCTTGATTAAGACCACCTTCTCTAAACATATCCATTTGTCTATTCATCATGGGAAATTACCTTTAGTTGTTTGCTATCACATTATCTCGTAATCGTTGGATATTACGTAACATATGTATTGCGCCTTGCGCTCTGTGTAAAGGAGCTACATCTTCTGTCTGCTCCATTAAACGGTGTTGTTGTTTAATTAGTTCTTCTAAGTAGTTATTGAAGTGGGTCCATTGCTTGGGGTTGTTGACCAGCCCCTTGAGCTTGTTGTATATTTCCTTGTCCATTACCACTAAATCCTTGTTCTTGAGGAAGTGGTGCTTGGCCTGTGCCTATAGTTCCACCCCCTGCGCCTGATGGGTCCATTGCATCTGCTCCTGCAGGTGCGCCCCCTTCTTGTGGAGTTGGAGCAGGTTGTTGGAACTGCTTCATTAACTCAGCTTGTATAGCTGCTTCATCCATATTGTTTGTTACTTTATCAGGGTCTAGATCAAGAGACTTAGCAATCTCTCTAATAATGTATTGAAACTTAGCAAATGGTGCAAGTGCTGGGCTGGAAGATACTTGCATAAACTGCATCAGTCTTTGGCTACGTACTTCATTAGCCATAAGGCTTTCTGTACCACGTGCCTTTACTTCTAAGTCACCACGTATAGCTGGGTCAAAGTCAAACTGCATGTTAAATCTAAACAGTCCTTCGCCTAACGGACGTAGTAAATAGTCATCTACATTCTTAATAACATTTTTAATGCCACCTGCAGCAGCACCCATTAACATAGAAATACCTGACGCAGTTCTACCTACCCCAGATACACCTGTCTGTCCATGTGAGAATGATGGCATACCCGTACTCTCGTCTGCTAGTACACGTGCCTTATCAAATAGCTGTAGGTTTTCTCCTGCTACATTTGGAAACTTTGTACCAAACACAGCCTGTCCGGGTGCGCCACCTTGTCGTCTAAATACTTTGCCCGGATACACAGATAAGTCTTGACCCGGCACTAAGTTAGTCTCATCAACTTCTATAAGTAAGTTACCACTGAGTACAGCATTGTCTACAGCCATACGCATAAACCCATTCATAAGTGTCTGAGTATCGTCCATGTTTTCTGCAATACCTACACCAAAGAATGAGTAAGGATTTAATTCATATGGCGCAGCCATGTAAGGAATGGTAGCAGGTTTAAATGGATTAAGTACCATACGCAAGAGTTTACCATTACAAATCCATATATTTGCCTGTAGTTCGTCAACTCCCTCAAGCTCTGCAGGTATTTCAATACCCTGCTCCACCAACATATCATAATCACACATACCCCAATACTCAAGGACTTCATAGCGTTCTATCCCATGCTCTGGTGCGTAGTCAGATAAATCATCTTCCCAAGATTCTTTTGTATAATTTGTTCCTTGTGCAATAGCTTCATTGATTACAGAAGCTCTAAAGTAAGGTCTTCTTTTTAAACCTAGTAATTGAGACCGTGACATTTTATGTCGTTCAATTACAAACTGAGCTTCATCCATATTGTTTGCATCTGGATCTGGATAAAAGTTCCATACAGAAACATGAGATACTTGTGGAACAGTTTTAATTGTAGGTGAATACTCACCATCTTCATCCCAGTTTGGATACTCTTTGTCTACGGCAAATGGTCCTTTCATTACACCAGTACCAAACAGTGCCATTTCAAAAGCTGTACTACGTAAATGTTTATTAGCACTTGACTCTTCAAGCTGGTCTTGTATTTTTTTCTGCATACCTTTAGCAGCAATCATAGCTGGACTAAATGTTACAGCAGTTGGAGTTTTACCTATTCCTTCTTTTATACCCTCAATACCGTCTAGCTTTCCTTCTATTGGTCCTAAACTTTCAGCTAATGTTTTAGCTGTTGCACCTGCAGGTATTTCTTTACCATCCCCTGTAAATCCATAAGGACTAATTTCTTTATCTAACTCAGAATTTCTAAACTGTTCAGGTGCTTGAGGATCAAAATGTACATCCGCTACTACACCTTCCGGTAATACTGTTGGTTCTACAGTAAGTGGAAATTTATTGCTGGCAAATAAAACGTCAACAATTTGACCATATGCCGCAAGTGTTTTAGTTTTTGTAACCTTAATAAATACTCTAGACTTTTCAGCCTCTGTAAATTGTACGTCTGATCCGTATATACCTCTGTAGTTACGATAGGATCTTAACCATCTATCTTCGTCTTGTTGTCTATAATCGTCAGCACGTTTATAGCGTTCCATGACAAATGGAATAATACCACTAATACCTGCATCGTCAACTCCCGAATCTTCAGAGTCTTCTAACACTATTTGTTCGTCATCTGTAAAGCCTTGATCTTCTTCCATTTATAATACCTTTAATATCCAAAAGTTTTGTCTGCCATTGGCATACTAGATTGGGGTCGTCCGTGTGGATCATAGTCAAATATACTAAACCTTGGTCTAGACATAATACCATATCTTAGTGCATCATACAAGTGATCTTCACTATGTGTATCAATATCTTCTGGATTTTTTTTATCCAGTGGTATAGACGGTAGTTGAGAAACCATGTTAACGCAGTTATTAAAAAAAACTAATCTAGGTTCTTCTGTAAACTCATCAACTTGTAATCTTCTGTGTATCTCATTTTTACCTGCTACTCTTGATCCCTTACTTCTATCTGAAGGTCTCCAACGACATCCTCTACTTACCATCTGCTCTGCAAGACTAGGACCAGTATCCCCTCTTTTGTGCCAAAGAGAACTGTCCAAAACTCCGTATCTAATAGGACCGTCACCTGCTTCCAACTCTAGTATTCTGTCTGCTAAATCTGCAGCTAGTACTTTACCTACATACAGTTCTCTGTAAACAATTAACTGTTCGTTAGGAGCGCAAGCAAACCATACTACTCCAGACTTACTTCCGTAACCATAGTCACATGCTCTAAATCGTACCCAGTTACTTGGTATATCAAAGGGTTCAATTACATGTATGTTTCTATCAAACTCTGTAAAGGCTGCCCCTTCTTTAATATCCCAATCACCGTCTAGTAGCTGTCGTCTTTGTTGTTCTGGTAGTGACAAAAGCATTGCTTCGTAGTCACCTTGTTTAGCTAAGTAGGGATTGTCTTTTAGTCGTGCTGGTATAAACCTACGTTTAAATAAAGGTATACCTGCTTTTTCGTGTCCTTCTGGATACTTTAGTATTTCTCCAGTTTCAATATCTGTTGCATCAAATGTTACATTTGGTACTGCTGGGTCAATAAACATTTTCTTAACCCAATTGTGACCCCTACCTCCGGGGTTTGTAGTTGCCCTCATAAAGATGGGTAGGTCTGGTGCAGTAGACCGTAAACGAGAACGCATGTAGTTCCATGCATATGGTGTGGCCCATTGAGTTAACTCGTCAAAGCCTATCCAGCTAAATGCCAGACCCTGATAACGCAAGACATCGTCTTCTCTATCAAGATACGACATCCACAACCTTGCGCCAGAGGGCGCGGTCCACTGCATCTTTCTTTCAGACCATTTAATTCCGGGCCATATCTTGGGGTACATCTCTTGTGATTTAAATATAAGTTCACGTAACTCTTCCGTTGTGTGTCTTAGTAGTAGACCACTAAAAGCAGGATGCCCCATATACCTCAGAGGGTCTGCAAGCATTGCGTAGGATTTACCACCACCAGCACTGCCACCATATAATACTTCTCGTTCACTTGCCGCTAGAAAATCTGTTTGTGGGCCATCATTTGGCTTAAAAATTATATTGTGATTTTCTTCTAGTTTTTTAACTGCTTCAATATCAATATTTTTAGTTTCTATTACTTTAGATTGTGATTGTTTCTCTTGCCCCAATACGACTTTTTTCAATTTCTTCCGCTTTGGAGATTGCCTTTTCTGCATACTCTGCCCACTGGCGTAGGCTTCTAGCTTTACTATTTCTTTTTTGCTCATTATCCAACCGTTTTCTTAAACCTTCATATGATATCGTTCTTCCCGTATTGGTACTTAGCCAATTTGCTACTTCACGATATGAATACTGTTTTAAGTATTGTTTTGCTGTTTCTAGTTTGTTAAGTTGGTCGGGTATGGGTACTAGTATATTATCGTCAGTCTCGTCTATTTCATAACCAAAGGGAATTGTTCTAGACATTCTGGGTATAGAAACCCATTCATTATTTTCTTGTACATCTATGAGTGGAGGCAACTTCCACTTTCCTACAGACCTAGTCATCAGTTTCTGCAACAGCTTTAGGCGGCATTAACATAACACCACCCTTTGCTTCTACTTGTACTTTTTCTGTTTTTACTAATCCTGTACGGTCTAGAAGTTCTTTAGCCGCAAGCATTTTATCTTTAATGCCTAACTCAGTAGGATCGTACAGACCACCTACCATAGCCATTGCAGCTTTAGGTGCATTACGTGCCATAAAACTCTGAGTTGCATCTAGTATTTCTTCTTTAAGACTATTGACTACTTCTGTTGTGCTAGACGCTTCTGAGTATCCAGCTAACTTTTTTGCTGATACTACATCACCACCAGCTTCGTCAAACAGTATGGTTAAAAACTTCTGTTGTTTTTCTGTTAATTCTCTTGCCATTATTTTTTCTTCCTGCTAGGTACTGTGGGACCTCTGGCTTTTTCTTTTGCTTTCTTTGAAAGATCTTTAAGGTGAACCACAACTTTAGAACTTTTAGTATGCATTTTACCTGTATGTACAGATCCATCAGGCATTTTGTGAGTCTCTCCATTAAATTTTCTACCATCTTTATAATAGTGCTGTACGCCTTTAGCCATGTTATTCTCCTAGCATTTCTAGTGCTGTCTCTAAGGTTTCGTGGTTTCTACGAGTCCACCCTTTACCAAAGGTTTTAAAAGTAGTAAGACCTTCATAAAAGTTTTGACGAGTAGAATGCATCTTAGTAATTATATCTTTGGGTTTCATATTGTGTACAGCTTTAATTGTCATAGGGCCAATACCACCATCAGCAGTAACGCCCACAATCCTCTGTAAGGCTTTCGCAGAACGGCCCATTCCACTATTAACCCCCCAATCAAATACAGACCAATCAACTCCACTAGGTAAATCGTCACATCTCCCCCTATCCCAATAGTTTTTTCTATATATAGGATAGACATCTACTGGTGTTAATGCTCTCATTTCATCTTCTGTGGCGTTATGTCCAGTGTACGCATCATACACAGCTTTAGTAACACCTAAGTTGGTCATGCCTCCGGGGTCTGAAGGATGATTTACAAAACCACCTTCATGTTTCAGAAGCATACTCATGCAAGGTACAAAGTTTTCTATACTCATTTTTTAGCTATGTTCTTTACTTTTTCAAATGAACGTAAACCGCCAAGACCCAACATTCCCATAAGAACAGTCATCAGACTACCCATATCAAATGCAGGTAGAGGTGGTAGCTCTGCTCCAAACATAGTAGCAAAGAATATTATACAGGGTTGTAGAATAAAGTGATACATTAAAGCAATACCACAAGTCCATCCTACAAAAGGCCGCCACCCACCAATAAAAATAGAACCAGACTTTGCCTCTTCTTGATTAACTTTAATCTGAGACATAGCTAGTTCTTGTGCGTGACGTTCAGCCATTGTAGAAATCTCATGAGCTAAAGCAGCCTTCTGATCTTTATCTTCAATGAACTTGTCAAGTAGTCCTGTAACTGGGGATATAAGTTGAGCTAACATTATTTTTTCTTCTTAGCCATTCCACCATACATCATTTTCTTTTTAGCCATACCACCGCCCATCATTTTTTTCTTAGCCATACCGCCAGCTTTCATGTAACCCATTTTGTTACGTACGGCAGTAGGCAGTTTTTTTAAACCACCTGTAGGTTTCTTTTTCATTGTTCCCGGCATATTATTCCTCTTTCAATATCATAACGAGAAACACCAATATCTTTGAGTTCTCTGTCTGTCATATTTCTTAATTTCCAGTAATTGGCTCTTTGTTCTTGTATTTCAATTGCTCTATTCCATAATCTTTTTAACATAGTATAACTCCTTTACATATGTAAGTCAATAGCTATGACCTACTGTAGGAGTTATACCATATCTAGTTATACCATACTACAGCTATTATTGCAAGCCCGTTATGCATTATTTGCGTTTACAATCACAAAAACCGCACCATCCAAATAGATGTAATATAATTCCTACAACTATAAGTCCAACTAATCCAGAGCTTCCTAAATTTTCAATTAGGTCCATAAGATTTCCTGTTGCATTTCCAAGAAAAATTAAGTTGCTTGGTCCTACTAGTACAGACGCTACTATTGATAACGTGATCAGGGCAATGCCCATTTCTGTAACACTTGCTATTGATGATTTCATTTTTTCCATTGTATATCCTTTTTGTTAAATACCTACTTTATCACTTACATCCCAGTACACACATTTTATATCAATAATTTTGTGACTAGGAAACTCTTGTACTAAGTAGGGTAATCCTACATTTTTAATTCCTGCAAAACATGCAGCTTCTTCTTTAAATACTGGTCCACCGTATGTTTTACAATCTGTTGTTACATACATAGAACACATAAGAACTAAAGGTGTCCACATTATTTTTTCTTCTTAGCCATTCCGCCCTTCATGTACGCTTTACTGTACGATCCGGGTTTAGCATGGTTTTTCTTGGGCATTCCACCTTTGTTCATTTTCTTCTTTACTAAGCCACCTTTTTTTAAACCTGTCACAGATTTTTTTGATGCCGCTTCTGGCGTTACGGTAAACCTTCTCATAAAGTTTCCTATAGAATTTTTTATTCTGTCTCTATAGCTTACTTCAGTTTCCTTTGGTCTTTTTATAGGAAGTGATCCAAACTTATCTTTAAGCGCAGATTTTTTTAGTTTATCTAGTGATGATTTTATTTCTGCTTTCATAGCTTTGTCAGATATACCAGCTAAAATTTTGTCTGACTTATCTTCTATAGTTTTATTAGACATTAGTTATCCCTTTACCACTTTACCTTATCAGCCCAGTACGCTGCACTCAACTTACCTTTGGCTATGTTCCTACCGTGTCTAGCTTTAAAACTTTTACGCTTTGCTTTCATACGGGCAGACTCACCTGCTTTAGGTTTACCTGCGGTACTTGCGCCTTGTTCACCAAAGCGTATCATTTTAATTGTGCTACCTTCTTTTGCAAGAACTACGTGAGATTTAGTTGGGTGCTTTGGCGTACGTTTAGGTTTGTTATAACCTGAAAATGTTTCACCTCTATACTCTACACTCATTTAATTACCAGCCAATGGATTGTCTATTGCACGTTGTATTTTTTTATCTAGTGCTGCTTCTAAGTTATCTAGTTTTTGATCTAGCTTAGACATCTTGGAATCCATACGCTCTTCAAAAGATTTAATAGTAGATTCAAATCTAAGTTCAAATGTATTTATTACTCCTCGTACATCTTCTATGTT
>Ga0209425_10004706_pt1 | contig 13735 bp, 11 predicted proteins | sample COG_05_FD_184749 | JGI IMG/M metagenome (GOLD analysis project Ga0209425, IMG submission 184749) | Pelagic Microbial community sample from North Sea - COGITO 998_met_05 (SPAdes) (version 2) | ecosystem: Environmental > Aquatic > Marine > Neritic zone/Coastal water | place: Helgoland, sampling... | reverse complement strand
TAGTCACTTAACTGAGCTTAGAACAAGATTAATTCATTCATTTATTTTTTTATTTATTTTTTTTATTGGATGTTATTTTTTTTCTGAATATCTTTATGGTTTTTTAGTTGAGCCTTTTGCTAAAGCTGCAAAAGATACTGGTACAGATAGAAGATTAATATTTACTGCACTACAAGAAACATTTTTAACATATTTGAAAGTCTCCTTTTTTGCAGCTTTTTTTGTAACATGTCCCTACATACTGATACAAATATGGAAATTTATTGCACCTGGTCTTTATAAGCATGAGAAAATTGCAATTATTCCTTATTTAGTTTTAACACCTGTACTATTTTTTTTGGGAGGGATGCTTGTTTATTATTTAATAATGCCATTAGCTATAAAGTTTTTTTTATCTTTTGAAAGCACAGGTGCTTCTACAGGCTTACCTATTCAATTAGAAGCAAAAGTGAACGAATACCTTTCTTTAGTGATGAAATTGATTTTTGCATTTGGTATTAGCTTTCAGCTACCAGTAGTTCTTAGTTTGTTGGCTAGAGTGGGAATAGTTGATGCTGATTATTTAAGAAAGAGAAGAAAGTATGTAGTGGTTATTATCTTTGCAGCTGCAGCATTATTAACACCACCAGACCCTATAACTCAAATTGGTTTAGCAATCCCTTTATTGATTTTATATGAATTATCGATATTTTCAGTAAATATTATTGAAAAAAAGAATAAAAAAAATGCATAACATAAAAGAAATTAGAAATAATCTTGATACTTTTAAAAAATCCTTAGAAAAAAGATTTATAACTATTGATTTAGATAAAATTTTATCACTCGATGAAAACAATAGAAAATATATTCAGCAAAAAGAATCTTTTGAAAAAGAAAAAAAAGATATATCAAAATCAAAAGATAAATTACTTTTTGATAAATCAAAAAACATTTCTATTGAAATTGAAAAAATTAATAAGCTACAAATAACTATTAAAAAAGAATTGGAAAGCATTTTAGCTTCAATACCTAATGTACCATATTCAGATGTACCAGTAGGCAAAGACGAATTATCGAATATAGAAATATCAAAATCTGGCACAATACCTAAATTTACTTTTAAACCAAAGTCACATTATGAATTGGGTGAAAATTTAGAAATGTTAGATTTTGACTTAGCAACAAAAACAACGGGCTCTAGATTTGTTTTTGTTAAAGAAAAATTAGCTTTATTAGAAAGAGCCTTATCTAATTTTATGCTTGATACACATGTTAATATTAATGGTTATAAAGAAATTTCACCTCCATTAATAGCTACAGACAATACTATGTTTGGTACTGGTCAATTACCTAAATTTGAAAATGATCAATTTGAACTTAAATTAGACGACTCTAATGATAGAAAATTTTTGATACCTACGGCAGAAGTAATTTTGACAAATATGTTTAAGAACCAAATCATTGATAAAAAAAAACTTCCTATAAGAATGGTTGCTTCCACTCCATGTTTTAGAAAAGAAGCTGGCAGTTACGGCAAAGACACAAAAGGTATGATTAGACAACATCAATTTTACAAAGTTGAGATGGTTAGCATTGTTGAAGCAAACAAATGTCTTGGGGAGTTAGATAGAATGACCAATTGTGCAACTAAGATATTGGATCTGTTAAATCTTCCTTATAGGAAAGTTGTTTTATGTACTGGTGATATGGGCTTTAGTGCCGAAAAAACCTTTGATATTGAAGTTTGGCTGCCTTCAGAAAATAAATATAGAGAAATTTCAAGTTGTTCATCATGTAGTTCATTTCAAGCTAGAAGAATGAAAACCAGATATAAAAATGATAATAAAGAAATGGTTCTAGTTGGTACATTAAATGGAAGTGGATTAGCTATTGGTCGAACACTGGTTGCAATATTAGAAAATTATCAACAAGAAGATGGTTCAATTATTATCCCAGAAGTTTTAAGGCCATACATGAATAATATTAATAAAATCAGTAAGATTTAAAGTTGTTTTAATTTGATAGATGTTGTAAGTATTCAACTTAATCAAGGAGATATATGGATCAAGGAATAGGCCAATTTATACCATTAATTTTAATTTTTGTAATTTTTTACTTTTTTTTAATAAGACCTCAACAAAAGAAAGTTAAGGAACATAAAGCAATGGTAGAAAATTTATCAAGAGGGGACAAAGTTGTAACCTCTGGAGGTATTATTGGAACTGTTGAAAGAATTATTGATAATGATAAAGTAGAAGTTCAAGTTGCTGACAATGTTAAGGTTGAAATTATCAAATCTACAGGAATTCAAGGATTAGTCAACGCTCCTGAAGTAAAAAAATAACATTTAACAAAGTGTTATATTTTTCAAAATTAAGAATTATTTTAGTTTCTTTTGTAACACTTTTTTTTATTTTTATTGCTTCATCTAATTTCCAAGATAGTGAAAGTAGTTTTTTTACTAAAAGAGTAAATCTAGGTTTAGATCTACAAGGTGGTTCTTATTTGTTACTTGAAATAGATAACGGTCCAGTTGAAATTCAAAAACTACAAAATACCACTGTTGATATTAGAAATTTTTTTAAAAACAAAAAAATAATTTTTAACGATTTAAGAATAGAAAACAAAAAAATAATATTTACTATTCCTAAAGATAATATTAAATTAGTTGAAAATTTTTTTCTAGATAAGGAAAGTGAAGTTAATCCTTATTATAATCAATATAAGTCACATCAGTTTAATGTAATAGTACAAAATAATGAATTTATTTTAACACTTTCAAAGTATGGACTGATTGAAATTAAGACATCTTCTCAAGATCAAGCCTTAGAAATAGTTAGAAGAAGAGTTGATGAAGTAGGAACAAATGAACCAAATATATTAAAAAGAGGTAATGATAGAATTCTTGTTGAACTACCAGGCTTAGATGATCCATTAAGAATAAAAGCTCTGTTAGGTAAAACAGCAAATCTAACATTTAGATTTGTTAGTAATAATAATGATACGTTTGGTGTTGAAATCCTTAAGTTTGAGGATGGTATAAATGAAGCTATTGTTAGTAAAAGAATAATTTTGAACGGTGAAAATTTATTAGATGCTCAACCACAAATGGACAATCAAACTAATGAAACTGTAGTGTCCTTCACTCTTGATAGAGTTGGAGCTAAAAGATTTGGTAAGGCAACAAGCACCGGCGTCGGTAAACAGTTGGCTATTGTTTTAGATGGAAAGATTGTAAGCGCACCAGTTATAAGAGACACTATAGCAAGTGGCAAAGGTCAAATCAGTGGTAATTTTACATTTCAATCAGCAACAGATTTAGCTTTATTATTAAGATCAGGAGCTTTACCAGCACCGCTTAATATAATCGAGGAAAGAACAGTAGGTCCTGATCTTGGACAGGACTCCATTAATGCTGGTGTTATTGCACTTTTGATTGGTTTCTTGTTAGTAATTTTTTTTATGCTTTTTAAATATAAAATATTTGGTTTGATAGCTAACATAACATTGTTTGTTAACTTATTTTTTTTAGTTGGAATTCTAACATTATTTGAAGCAACATTAACACTTCCAGGTATAGCAGGTATTATTTTAACAGTTGGAATGGCAGTTGATGCAAACGTGTTAATTTTTGAAAGAATAAAAGAAGAATGTAAAAAAGAAAAAAATAATATTGTAGCTTTTGATACCGGTTATATTAAATCAAAAACTGCTATTTTAGATGCAAATATTACCACTTTAATTTCAGCTGTAATCCTCTTTTTTATGGGCTCAGGTCCAGTTAAAGGATTTTCTGTTACTTTGGCAGTTGGAATTTTTACAACATTATTTTCTGTGTATTTTGTAGCAAGAATGCTTACTAGTTTTTACGTAGTTAAAAATAAAGAGAAAACTAAACTAATATAAAATGATTAATTTTAATAAATTTTACAAGCTATTTAATATAATATCTTTAGTCTTAGTTATAATTTCTGTTTCAATGTTATTTTTTAAGGGACTTAATTATGGAGTAGACTTTAAAGGTGGTACTTTAATTGAATTAAGAGCAAATGATAAAAAAATAAATGTGACATCATTAAGAGATATATTTTCTAATATGAATTTGGGTGATGTCAATATCAAAAAATTTGGCAATGAAAATGATTTTCTTATTAAGATTGAAAAAAAAGATACCAGTGCTAATGCTATCGAAATTATTAAAAAAGATCTAAGCAGTAAAATTGGTAGTTCATTTAATTTTAGAAGAGTTGAAAATGTTGGACCAAAAGTTAGTTCTGAACTTTTGAAATCTGGAATTATAGCAATAGCATTATCACTTGCTGCTATGCTTTTTTATATTTGGATAAGATTTGAATGGCAATTCAGTTTAGGTGCAATTTTAGCTTTATTTCACGATGTTATTATAACCTTAGGACTTTTTTCATTGTTTAATTTAGAAATAAACCTTTCTATAGTTGCAGCTGTTTTAACTATAGTTGGTTATTCAATGAATGATACCGTGGTAATTTATGACAGAGTTAGAGAAAATCTTAAAAAATTTTCTGATATAAAGATATATGAGCTTACAAATATCTCAATTAATGAAACACTTTCTAGAACTATAATTACATCCGTTACAACTTTATTAGCACTACTTTCAATTTATTTATTTGGAGGAGAAATATTAAAGGGCTTCTCTTTAGCAATGATTATGGGTGTTGTATTTGGAACTTACTCGTCGATATATATTGCTAATCCAGTTCTTGTAAAACTTAGAGTTTCACAAAAAACAATTTTAAAAGATGATACGGAATAATTTTTATTTAATAAAGATTTTGAGCAGCTACCATCGACAACAACATTGGAAGAGATAAAAGAGTATTTGTTCTAGAAAATAACATTGCTGTTCTAGCTGACTTTGCTTTAACTTCAGGTTCACATTCAACAATACCTAGTGCTTTTTTTTGATTTGGCCAAATTACAAACCAAACATTAAAAGCCATATAAAGCCCTAACCACATACCAATACCTATTGCAGTATTTTTTCCACCACCACCAGATCCAATTCCTAAAGTCATTGCTTCATGTGCATAACCATTTAGGTAAGCTAATATTAATCCTGAGATAACTGTTAATAAAGCAGCCCAACGAAAATAGAATAAAGCAGCAGGTGCTATGACTTTTCCTATAGCTGGTTTTTGTTCATCAGGAATTTTTGGCATGTTAGGAATCTGTACAAAGTTAAAATACCAAAGTAAACCTATCCACATAATTGCTACTGTTACGTGAATTAACCTTGTTAACCAACTCCAAAAAATTGTATCAAAATCAAAACCACCATTTCCATAAAATAGACCTAAAAAAAGGATTATAGCTAAAGCTAATGATGCATGAATTGTTTTAGGTAGTGATGATAATAAGTTTCCCATGATTCTTAATACTTATACACTAAAAATATTTAATTTATAAATTATTTTTTAAATTTCTCTTCAAGCATTGGTTTTAAAAATTGACCTGTATAACTTCCTTTTATATTGGCAATTTCCTCAGGTTTCCCTTCTGCAATGATATTTCCTCCTTTTACACCACCTTCCGGACCCATATCCACAATATAATCAGCTGTTTTAATTACATCTAAATTATGCTCAATCACAATAACTGTATTTCCTAGAGCTACAAATGTGTGTAATATTTCTAATAACTTTTTAATATCGTGTTGATGCAGTCCCGTTGTAGGTTCGTCTAGAATATACATTGTTCTTCCAGTAGATCTTTTTGACAATTCTTTTGCTAGCTTAATTCGTTGAGCTTCACCACCAGAAAGCGTTGTAGCCTGTTGTCCAATTTTTATATAGCCAAGTCCTACTTTTTTTAAAGTTAGTAGTTTTGTTTTAATATTTGAAATATTTTCAAAATATTCACAACCTTCATCAACAGACATATTTAATACATCAGCTATACTTTTATCTTTAAATTTGATTTCAAGTGTTTCTCTATTATATCTTGTGCCTTTACACTCATCACATTGAATATAAACATCAGGTAAAAAATGCATCTCATAAGTAATTACTCCATCTCCCTCACATGCTTCACATCTGCCACCCTTAACATTAAATGAAAATCTTCCAGGTTTGTAACCTCTAGTCTTTGACTCGGGCAGGGCCGTAAACCAGTCTCTAATCGGACCAAAAGCACCTGTATATGTTGCAGGATTTGATCTAGGAGTTCTACCAATGGGTGATTGATCTATGTCAATTATCTTATCTATTAACTCAACACCTTTATATCCTTTAAATTCTTTTGGCACTTTTCTTGCTTTGTTGTTCAAAGTTAAATTAAGAGCATGATACAACGTTTGAAGTATTAAAGTTGATTTTCCACTACCTGAAACTCCTGTTACACAAGTAAAACTACCAATTGGAATTTTAAGGTTTACATTATTTAAATTATTTCCTTTTGCACCATTGATTTCTACAAACCTTCCATTTTTTGCAAGCCTCCTTTTTTTTGGAATTGGGATAAACTTTTTGTGAGATAAGTACTGACCTGTTATACTGTCCTTATTTTTTAATATTTCTTTATAAGTACCTTGTGCAATAACTTGTCCTCCATTAGTTCCAGCCTCAGGACCAAGATCTATAATATGATCAGCTTTTTCCATAGTTTCTGTATCATGTTCTACAACTATAACTGTATTTCCTAAATCTCTTAGTCTTTTTAAAGCATTAATAAGTTTAACATTATCTTTTTGATGTAACCCAATTGATGGTTCATCAAGAACATATAGTACGCCTGTTAATCCCGAACCAATTTGTGAAGCAAGACGGATTCTTTGAGCTTCACCACCAGATAAAGTGCCAGACTCCCTGGATAGTGTCAGGTAGTCCAAACCAACATTAAGTAGGAAATTTAGTCTTTCGTTAATTTCTTTTAAGATGTGTTCAGCAATTTTAAACTGTCTTTTATCAAGGTTTTGTTCTAAATTTTTAAACCAATTAGAAGCATCTAAAATTGATTTTTTTGTTACGTCACTTATATTTTGGTCATCAATTTTTACACACAGAGCTTCTTCTTTTAACCTGTTACCATTACATCCTTCACAATTAGAGTCTGACTGGTATTCTGCGATAGCTTCTCTTTTCCACTCACTGTCAGACTCTAAAAATCTTCTTTCAAGATTATTAATAACACCTTCAAAAGTTTTTTTGTGAGAATATTTTTCATAACCATCATCATAAGTAAATTTTATTTCTTCTTCATCAGAACCAAATAAAATTACATCTTTAAATTTTTTAGCAAGTTTTTTCCATTTTTCATCTAGAGAAAACCCATAATGCTTAGCAATAGAAGCAAGAGTTTGAGCATAATATAATGTTGTTGATTTAGCCCAAGGCTCTATTGCTCCATCAGCAATACTCTTTTTATCATCTGGTACAACCAAGTTTGGATCTACATTAAGTTTAATACCAATACCCTCACATTCAGCACAAGCGCCATAAGGACTATTAAAAGAAAAAAGTCTAGGTTCTATTTCTTCGATTGTAAAACCGCTTTCAGGGCAAGCAAACTTAGTTGAATAAATAAGTTTTTCAACTTTTCTGAATTTTTGCGGTAAAGTTTCATCTTCAAATTCAACAAACACCAATCCATTTGATAAATTAACTGCTGTTTCAATACTTTCAGCCAGTCTATTGCCTAGTTTAGAATTTAAAACAACTCTATCTACAAGAACAGAAATATCATGTTTAATTTTTTTGTCTAGATTGGGAGCTTCTTCTATATCGTATAAAATTTCATCAATTTTAATTTTTCTAAAACCTCTTCTTTTGTAACTTAAAATATCTTTTTTATATTCACCTTTACGACCTCTAACTACTGGAGCATAAATATATATTGTAGATTTTTTAGGCAACTTTTTTATTAAGTCTACTATTTGAGTTATTGTTTGTGAAGTAATTGGCTTACCTGTATATGGAGAAAAGGGAACTCCTGCTCTTGCATATAATACTCTCATATAATCATATATTTCTGTTACTGTAGCTACAGTTGATCTTGGATTTTTTGATGTGTTTTTTTGCTCTATAGCAATTGCTGGACTTAATCCCTCTATAAGGTCAACATTTGGTTTTTTCATTTTATCTAAAAATTGACGAGCATAAGCAGATAAACTTTCGACGTATCTCCTTTGACCCTCAGCATAAATTGTATCAAAGGCAAGAGATGATTTTCCTGAACCTGAAAGACCAGTTATTACAACAAATTGATCTTTTGGAATCTCAACAGATACATTCTTTAAATTGTGTTCTTTTGCACCCTTAATAACTATCTTTTTGATCATAATTTTTGTTGCTTTAAATTAATAAAATTAATATTCAGATTAAATTGTGATATAAAACTAATTAATTAAATTAACAATTTTAAAATATTATGGCTGGAAGTTTAAATAAAGTATTATTAATTGGGCGTTTAGGCGCAGATCCTGAAATCAAACAAATGGTAAATGGTAAGAGTGTAGCAAGACTTAGTTTGGCTACAAGTCAGTCTTGGAAAGATAAAGCAACAGGTGAAAAAAAAGAAAAAACTGAATGGCACCGTATAGTTGTATTTAACGAAGGTTTGGTAAATGTTGTTCAACAGTACTTAAAAAAAGGTGCTCAAATTTATGTTGAAGGACAAATAACAACAAGAAAATGGAAAGATGAACAATCTGGCCAAGACAAGTATTCAACTGAAATCGTAATACAAGGTTATAACTCTTCTCTTACAATGCTCGGAGGTGGAAATACAGGTGGTGGCGGTATTCAAAATGATACTTCTCAAGCACCCAATAACAATCTTGAAGATAACCCTCAAGTTCCAAACGATATGGATGACGAAATTCCATTTTAGTTTCTATGCAAAAAATTGAAGTTTCTAAAGACAAAAAAATAAAACTTATTTCAATGCACGATGAGATGAGCTCATCTTATTTGTCTTATGCCATGAGTGTAATTGTTAGCAGAGCACTTCCCGATGTAAGAGATGGATTAAAACCTGTACATAGAAGAATCTTATTTGCCATGTACAAGGGTGGTTATGATTGGTCAAAACAATTTAGAAAATCTGCAAGAATTGTTGGTGACGTAATTGGTAAATATCATCCTCATGGTGATCAGTCTGTTTATGATGCTCTTGTTAGGATGGTACAAGACTTTTCAATGAGTTTGCCGTTAGTTCAAGGACAAGGTAACTTTGGATCTATTGATGGTGATCCAGCTGCTGCTATGAGATATACTGAAACTAGATTAGCCAAAGTTTCCCAACATTTAATTGATGATATAGAAAAAAATACAATAGAGTATAAAAGTAATTATGATGAGACGGAAAAAGAACCTTCTGTCTTACCTGCTCAATATCCAAATTTGTTAGTAAATGGTGCTGGTGGTATTGCCGTAGGTATGGCAACAAGTATACCTCCTCATAATTTAGGCGAAATTATAAATGGAACATTAGCTTTAATTGAAAACAAAGATCTTAAAGTTAAAGATTTAATGAAACATATACCAGGTCCAGATTTTCCAACAGGAGGAGTTATTATTGGAAAAGATATAATCAAAGCTGGTTATAATGTTGGTCGTGGTTCATTTAAAATTAGAGGTGAAATTAGTGTTGAGTCTCAAAAAAATGGCAGAGAAAGACTTGTTATAACTTCGGTTCCATACCAAGTAAATAAATCAGTATTAAATGAACGTATTGCTCAATTAGTAAGAGAAAAAAAAATTGAAGGTATTAAAGATATTAGAGATGAATCTAATAGAGAGGGTATTAGAGTTGCTATTGATTTAAGAAATGGTGTTGAGCCAGAAACAATTAAAAGACAACTTTACAAAAACACTTCTATAGAAAGTTCCTTTGGCTTTAATACACTTGCGATTGTTGAGGGAAAACCAAAGATTTGTAATTTAAAAGATTTTTTAACTAATTTTTTGACTTTCCGCGAAGACGTAGTCATTAAAAAAACTAAGTTTGATCTAAAAAAAGCAGAAGACAGAGCACATATACTATTAGGTTTATCTGTATCAGTAGAAAATCTAGATAAGATTATTAAAATTATTAGATCATCAAAAACACCTGATGATGCAAAAAAATCTTTATTAAATACCAAATGGAAAATTAACAAGTCCATAAAACTCATTTCACTTGTAGTAGATAAAAAACATAAAGATCTTTATTTATTATCTGAACCTCAAGTCATAGCAATATTAGAGCTTAGACTTCAAAAGTTGACTGCTTTAGGAATTAACGAAATTGAAATTGAAATAAAAAAGTTAGCAGAGCTAATTAAAGGATATAAGAAAATTATTAATTCTAAAAAAGAACTTTTGAAAGTTATTAGTGAAGAACTTAAGATTATTAAAGAAAAATTTGCAGTACCAAGAAGAACTAAAATTATAGATGCTATACTAAATTATGATATTGAAGAAACTATTCAAAAAGAATCTGTAATTATAACAGTAACTTTTCAAGGATATATTAAAAGAGGTGCCTTAAGTAATGTAAAAAAACAAAAAAGAGGAGGAAAAGGTAAATCTGGCATTACGACAAGAGATCAAGATTCTGTTGTTCAAACGTTATCTGTAAATACTCACACATCAGTTCTATTCTTCTCAACTGAGGGTCTTGTTTATAAAATTAAAGCTTGGAAAATACCTGAGGGATCTACTACTTCAAAAGGTAAATCATTATTTAATATTTTACCTTTAAAAAGCCATCAATCAATTAGTTCTATCATGCCTTTTCCTGAGGATGAAAATGATTGGAAAAATTTGCAAATAGTATTTGCTACAGCACAAGGAAAAGTAAGAAAAAATAATCTAGATGATTTTTCCTCAATTAATTCAGCAGGTAAAATTGCAATGAAACTTGATACTAACGATAAAATAGTTGGGGTTAAAATTTGTAACAATGATCAGGATATAATGTTAAGCACAAAGAAAGGCAAATGTATTAGATTTGAATCAAAAAAACTTAGAGTGTTTAAAGGAAGATCATCGAAAGGAATTAAGGGTATAGAGCTAGCACCTAATGATGAAATAGTTTCTTTATCAATTATCAATCATGAAAAATATAAAAAAAATGTTTCAAAATCAGAATCTACTACAAAGGAAAGATTTATTTTATCCATCACAGAAAATGGATATGGCAAGAAAAGTTCTCATTATGATTATAGAGTAACCAATAGGAGTGGCAAAGGCATTATTGGAATTATTAACTCTCCTAGAAATGGAAATATAAGCTCTTCATTCCCAGTATTAGACGTTGATGATATTATGATTTCAACAAACAAAGGTAGAGTAATAAGAGTTGCTGTTAAAGAAATTAGAACTGCTGGAAGAAATACCCAAGGTGTAAGAATTATAAAGTTATCTGGTGATGAAAAAGTAGTTTCAGCAATAAAAATTGATGATAACTTGGAGTAATGAAAAAAGTTGTCATATATCCAGGTACATTTGACCCAATTACATTTGGTCATATAGATATTGTTAAAAAATCTTTAAAGTTATTTGACAAAATCATTGTTGCAGTTTCTGATGGTGCTAATAAAAATTATCTTTTTAATTCAATGGAAAGAATTGAAATAATTAAAAAAGCACTCTTTTTTGATTTAAGATTAGATAAAAAAAAAATTGAAATTATTTCATTTACTTGTTTGACTACTGATTTATGCAAAAAATATAGATCCAATATTATTCTTAGAGGTTTAAGAGCTGTTTCTGATTTTGAATATGAATTTCAGTTAGCTGGAATGAATAGAAAACTTAATACCAACATAGAGACTATTTTTTTAATGTCAGATGTTGAAAAACAAATCATTTCTTCACGTTTTGTAAAAGAAATTGTTAGATTAAACGGAGATATCAAAAAATTTACTACAAAAAGTACAATAAAGTCTTTAAAAGAAAAGTATGAATAAATTTATTCTAAAATTTTTAATTTTATTTTTTATACTAACCAACAACATAATAGCAGAGGAAAATATAATGATTTTAAAACTTAAAGATGGAGATATTAAGATTGAGCTTTTTGAAGATAAGGCTCCAAACCATGTTAAAAGAATTAAACAACTAGCTCAAGAAGGAAAATATAATGGGGTTGTTTTTCATCGAGTGATTGATGGTTTTATGGCTCAAACAGGAGATGTAAAATTTGGTAACTCTTCTAACGATGATTATAATTTAAGTAGAGCAGGAATGGGAGGATCTGATTTACCTGATCTTAAGGAAGAATTTAATGATCTACCTCATTTAAGAGGAACATTATCTATGGCAAGATCACAAGACCCAAATAGTGCTAATAGCCAATTTTTTATTTGCTTTAAAGCAGCACCATTTTTAGATAGACAATATACGGTATTTGGAAAAGTTATTGAAGGAATGGATATAGTAGATAAAATTAAAAGAGGTGATGAAAACAATAATGGATCTGTTTCAGAACCAGACAAAATTATTAATTTCGAATAATATTCCTCTTCATTTATGGCATTAAAAGATTTTAAATTTAATGTCACTAATAAAGATAAATATTCAAGAATAGGTCTAATCGAAACTCACAGAGGCGATATTAAAACTCCAGCTTTTATGCCTGTAGGAACACAAGCCACAGTAAAAGCTTGCTTGATTGATGATGTTATAAAAACTGGTGCTGAAATAATACTATCAAATACATATCATTTAATGATTAGACCAGGTGTGGATAGAATAATTTCAGCTGGAGGTCTTCATAAGTTTATGAACTGCAAACTTCCAATACTTACAGATTCAGGTGGTTTTCAGGTAATGTCACTTTCAAAATTAAATAAAGTGGACAAAAAAAAAGGTGCAATTTTTAATTCACATGTTGATGGTAAAAAATTCATATTAAGTCCAGAGGAAAGTATAAGAATCCAAAAAGGTTTAGATTCAGACATTGTAATGATCATGGATGAATGTCCAAAAAAAACTGATAACTATAAAATTATCAATAAATCAATGGAACTATCAATACATTGGGCAGAAAGATCAAAAGTTGCTTTTGGATCAAATCCACACAAAGGATTATTTGGTATTGTTCAAGGAGGTTTATTTAAAGATTTGAGAGTTAAATCACTTGAGTCATTAACAAAAATTGGTTTTGATGGTTATGCTATAGGTGGTTTAGCCGTTGGTGAATCTCAAATAGAAATGTTTAACGTATTGGATGATCTTAAAGAAATTATGCCAGAGCATAAACCAAGATATCTGATGGGTGTTGGTACTCCAGCAGATATCTTGGGTGCTGTAAAAAGAGGGGTTGATATGTTTGACTGTGTAATGCCTACAAGATCTGGAAGAACAGGGTTAGCCTTTACTTGGAATGGTCGTATAAATATTAAAAATAATAAATACAAAGATGATAATGAACCATTGGATAAAAACTGTTCAAATTTAAACCTTAATAAATATTCCAAAAACTATCTAAATCATCTTTTTAACACAAACGAAATCTTAGGTTCAACTCTTCTTACACTTCATAATATCAATTTCTATCAAGAATTAATGTCGGCTATTAGAGAAAATATAAAAAAAGGAACTTTTGATAAATTTCATGATGAATACATTAATAAGTTGTAATTTAAATATTTGCAATTTCTTAAGTTATAGAATAAATAATTGTTTTTGGTTATAAAAATTATTCAAGTTTTGAATTTTTTTATTGTTTAAATTTTTAAGTGTAAAGAAATTTAAAAATTTTAAAGAAGACTTCACCAAAAGTTTTTTTT
>Ga0209425_10004704_pt1 | contig 13742 bp, 15 predicted proteins | sample COG_05_FD_184749 | JGI IMG/M metagenome (GOLD analysis project Ga0209425, IMG submission 184749) | Pelagic Microbial community sample from North Sea - COGITO 998_met_05 (SPAdes) (version 2) | ecosystem: Environmental > Aquatic > Marine > Neritic zone/Coastal water | place: Helgoland, sampling... | reverse complement strand
CGTATCGTTATTATTAATAGTATGGCATCTCGAACATATAGGTAAATCATATATTTCTCGTAATTTATGTATCACCATTCCTATATTTTCAGGAGAACTCTCCTTAAAAATGTGGTGGTATCGTTTTTTCAAAATATGGTCAATTTCTGTTTTGATTGTAGCACACGTTGTTCTTAATTCAATCAATTGACTGATGTCCGTTATATATTCAAGCGAAAGTTTGAGGGCATTTGTGTAATCCATTGTGGTGAATAATTACACTACACTAATTATAAAAAAAATAATCAATTTTTTATTATTCATACAATTACATAATTATGAAACATACAATAGCACCTGACACTTTTTCAAATAATATATTGCTAATTTTATGAGATTTTCTTTACATTTACCAGTTAAACACCCGATGGGAGTTCCTCCATACCAGAATTAAGAAACATACCACTCATATACACGACATTATCGGTATTGAATTCTAACGGCTGGTTGAATGAAGTAGCGCTGAGAAACATCCCCCCCATATTCGTAACATTCACGGTATTGAATTCTAAGGGCTGATTAAATGAACTAGCATCGTAAAACATACCCCCCATATCAGTAGTATTCGTGGTATTGAATTCTAAGGGTTGATTAAATGAACACGCATCACAAAACATCCAATACATATTAGTGACATTCGCCGTATTGAATTCTAATAGCCGATTAAATGAACTCGCTCTACAAAACATATAAGACATATTCGTAACATTCACGGTATTGAATTCTAATGGCTGGTTGAATGAAATCGCATCACAAAACATTTTAGACATATTCGTAACATTCACGGTATTAAATTCTAATGGCTGATTGAATGAAATCGCATCACAAAACATTTTAGACATATTCGTAACATTCACGGTATTAAATTCTAATGGCTGATTGAATGAACTCGCGTCACAAAACATTTTAGACATATTGGTGACATTCTCCGTATTCCAAAGCAATAGTTCATTGAATTGTTCTTTATTATTAAACAAATATTCCATAGTTGTTATTTTCGTAGTATCCCAAAATGTAATACTTTGCGAGTGCTTTTTTGATCCCATAATACTGTCATCATTCAAAGTATAGCTCACATCACTATTTATTAGTTTTAATAGTTCATTATCATCCACAAAATAATATATCAAATCATCCATAGTTTATTATAATTTGTGTTTGGGGATAAATTTAAAAAAATAAATCAATTTTTATTCATTTGACCATTGTTACATTTCAGAATTATACACATTAGTGATATTCTTATTATGGAATATTATTGACCGATTAAATGAAGGCATGTCATAAAACATACCATCCATATCAATGACATTCGCAGTATTGAATTCTAATGGCTGATTAAATGAAGTCGCGCCACTAAACATACCACCCATATCAATGACATTCGCAGTATTGAATTCTAATGGCTGATTAAATGAACTCGCATAACGAAACATATTAGACATATCAATTACATTCGAAGTATTGAATTCTAATGGCTGATTAAATGAACTCGCATCACGAAACATATTAGACATATTAGTGACATTCGCAGTATTCCAAAGTAATAGTTCATTGAAAGTTAAGTTGTTATTAAACATATCAGGCATAATTGTTATTTTAGTGGTATCCCAAAATGTAATCTCTTGATAATTATTTTTTTCATTTTCATTATTCCATTCATCTTTTTTTTCCATAATACTTTCATCGTTCAAAGTATAACACGATACGCTATTTATTAGTTCTAATACTTCGTTATCATCCATAAAATAATATATCAACCCGTCCATGTCGCAATCTCTCGAGACGGGTTCTAATGAACCGTAATGTATATTATATTGTTACTACCTTTTATATTATTCAATTTTTTATTTTTAGTAAAGTTCGCTATGATATGCAAACTTTTTTGAAATCAAATTAATTTATAATTTTAGTTAGGAAATATAGTAACACTTTTTCATTGAATAAATATTAAGCACGTAATAAATTAATAACATTTTGAGTATTTGAATAACCACCTACATTATCTACTTCATTATGTGACAATATTCCATTTTTATAATATTCAATATCTAAATTATATTCTTTCGTTAGGTTTGATTCTGGTTTATTTATATCACTAAATAAATATAAACCATTAAAAAATCCACTAAAAAAACTAAATGACCCCCCACACCCACCTTGAATTACTACAGGAGCATTATATAATAATTTAAAATCAGTATATGTATCATTCGGTTTTAGTAACTCTATATTTAATTTTAATTCGGTTTTCAAATATTTTAATAAATCGTTAAAATATATAGTTGATAGTTCATTATATTCGGGTTTACTTAAATGATTAGAATTAAACATTATATACCATTTTTTATATTTTTTATTTAATTTTGTATGACACCAATCATAAAATTTATATTTTGAAAAATGATACCAACCGTGCTTTACAAAAGGGACATCGGAACATCTATAATGGATTATTGGTATTTTTTCAATTACTGGCGTTTTTATATCTCCAACAAAATAGTTTAAACTATTTTTTACATTGGGCTTAATTATTTTTAAAGCAGCGAGGCTATCTACACTAAATATATTCCAAAAATAATCACCACCTTCTAAATATACATTTTTTAATTTAATTACTTGATCATTAGATAGAGTATAATTGTTATCTAATTTTATAAACTTTGAATTCTCTATAGAATTATGAATTATGTTTGTATTTTTTTTATTTAATACAATATTTTGGGACTTTTTAGAAAAAAAAACGGATAATATGTTCCCTAAACCACCATTAGGAGTTCCTTTGTCCTTACAGTACCACATCCATATATTTTCAAATAATTCTATGTCACGTTTATTGTTAATAATAAATAATAATAATAATAATAATAATAATAATAATATAATTATTAGTTTCATTATATACTATAATAAAAATAAATTTACGAACTATTATTAAATAGTAGTAAATATCTATAATTATGAGAACTTAACAAGTTAACCCTTTTTGAGCTGGTCCTTTAATTAAATTACCTTTAAGGTCCCATTTACATTGATGGCATTCACATACGAATAGCTGCGACCGTTCATTCCATTTAACTGAACACGATGGATTTAGGGGACATTTGTAGGGGGTGTCGATATTACATGATGATTGGAACCCTTCGTTGGGACGTTCGCAATTATAAGGAGTATTCATTTAATATATAAAAGATAATTATTATTATTATTATTATATAATATGGGTGCTGGTATAATACTCGTTGCCTTGCACGATAATAAATTACATTTCTTGTTAGGGAAAGAACATTCCAACAAATGGAACGATTTCGGTGGGGGTGCCAATCAGAGCGAGACATTTCTTCAAACGGCGCTACGTGAATTTAATGAGGAAACGAATGGCTTTTTTGGAAGTCCATTTTTATTTAATAAATACGCAAAAAACAACCATATAATGGGTATTACATTAGATAGTGATACTTATAAAACATTTTTAATAAAATACGACTATGATGAGAATCTTCCGGTATATTTTAATAATAACTATAAATTTATGATGAAACATTTTCCTGAAGGACAATTAAAAAATGGAATGTATGAAATCAAAGAAATGAAATGGTTTACTTTGGAAGAACTAAAAAAATCAATGGCAATTATTAGGCCATTTTATCGCGAGATTATAAAAAAAATAATTAATAGTAAAGTGGAAATATTAAAGAGTTATAAATAGTTAAGTTTAATTCTATTCATTTTCAGATTCATTAAGCAACTTATGAACATTTAATTCACCTTCATGTCCAGGTCGTAACGCCCGCCCAATTATTTGGGTCTGTAAATCTTTATTCACCTGATGATAAATTATAATGTCTGTCGTGTTTTCAAGGTTGAGACCACTCCCACACGTCTTTGAATTTAATAGTAAGACATCAATGACATTGCTTTTATAATTTATAATTTTATTTTCTATGACTTTTGAAGACCCTGAAATTTTCGTAAATTTAATGCCATTGTCTTTGAAATATTCCTGTAATTCCTCAAAAATTGCCACGAAATCCGAAAATACTAAAATTTTATGGGTTTTTACCGGATCATTCGTTAGTTTATACATTAGGTCCTTGAAATTATCCATTTTATCTTTTAGGTGATTTGATGTAGGGATTACCGACACTTCTTCTTTATACGAATTATCTACCGCTAGCAAGGATTTATTCGTAATATTGTTTCTACAAAACGGACACGTTGGGCAGGTAATATTGTTTTTCATCCAATGGGTTATACATTCCATACAATAAAGACTATTACAACACATAGTCATCATTTTAGTTTCCGGTTCATCATAACAAATGCAACAGAGATTATTGGATTTAATTTTATCTTGAATATTTTTAATTTTTTCTTTTAAATCAGTGGATTTCGTATTCAATTTTTGAAGCAACTGATGCTTTTGATCCACTTCAAGTGTCGTAATTGCCGTTTTTTCAGCGGCTTTGGTAATTTTGAGATTATTCGCACCGAGGCGTTCAGTGAGATCTCTACACACCGTCTGAATAATATTTTCATCGTTGGTTTTTTCACACTTGAAAAGACCCAATGCGCCACTCATATCACCCGCATTAATACGATTAATTATAGAATTTGATAATACATCTCCTACAATTTTCATAAACAAGGGATTTTTACAAATAATTTTTAGAATATTAGGCTCGTTCATTTTAAACGATGTATCAATAAATTCATTTGTATTTCTAAAATGAAATTTTTCAAAAACCGAAGTGCTATTAACTAACGCACAGAACTCTAGTTTTTTTTTTATAAAATTATTTTGTGTGGTAATCCCTCCAATTTTTTTTAGTCTTACATAGCCATTACGACTGTCATAATATTCATTAATATCGGTAATATTTGGATTAATATTAGCATAACCATAGCTCGGATGATATAGCTTAATATTATGAGACGACGATGAAATCATCCAATAAAATGTGGCTCTGAATTGAAATCCATTTTTGAGTTGAATTGAATCACATTCATCAATGAAAATACGATTAAAACTAACATAGTTAAAATAATTATATATATTCATAGCACTATTTGTCAATTCTTTAATTCGTAGTGATGATATACAAACCAGGTCATATGGTTTGAAAAAATCCTTAATCATAGCATTTAAATTATCGGTATCGTAGATTGATTCTATTTTTGGAATGTCTTCATCCATTAATTTTAATTCTTTGAGACCATTAATATAGAGGACATTCATATTAGTGTCATTTTTAATATACGATTTCCATTGACCAAACGTTGGATGTGGGACGATAACCATATTTATATCAACGTGACAATTTATTACGTTTTTATTGACGGTACATACTTGTCTGTATCCACTATATTCACGGATTTTATAATTGAAATGATTTGGTTTTTGAATCGGTTGATTATTACCAATAATTCCAAGTGTCACCAGTGATTTACCAGACCCTACTCGGTCGCCGATTAAACCGACATCAAATGACGATTCGTAACCCGTTTTATGTTGATTTTCTATTTCAAAATCCTGACATGCTTTAATAAGTGCCAATTGATGTGGTTTTAATGGTGTAGTAAGTTTATTTGGCTGTGGAGCTTGAGGGGATTGACAATCGAGTAACGGCATAGTTGATTTGATATGAATGAATATATAATTTTAAATATACAATTAAAATTTAATCAATTTTTTTTTATTTTATTTTATATCACGATTTCATAATTGTTGTATTTTTTTTTCTTTTTTAATTTCTTTGTAAGTTCTGGTGGTAAATATTTACATTCGTCTTTTATTTCTAATATTTTAGTTTCCATTTCATTTAAAAGTTCGCTGGATGTTCCCTGTGAATTAGAGGTGACTCGCTCAAATTCTATTTTTGTAATTAATTTGTCATATGAATCGGCGGCTTTCCGAAACATTTCCGATTTAACATTAAAAGCAAAGGCGCTTGAAAGTGTCTGGAAAATACTGGCAATGGAGGTCAACATTCCTATAGAAAGGACTATATATTTTTTATCTATAGTATCGTCAGGAATAATATCACTAGATGAAATAAAGGAAAGCATACTTGACAACGATGTAATAATAATAGCAGGCAATACGATAGTCAGATTTCGTCGGTAATTAAGTTTATGTGCTTGGTGGTATTTTTGTTTTTCCGCTTCAATGTGTTCGTATAGTTGTTCTAATTTCATTAATATTAATTAAGAATTTTAAATATAAATCTTTTGTTTCATAAAGATTTCGGCATCGCATATAAAACATTTTAGAGCCTTTTCGACACATTTGCCACAAAAAGTATGACCACAACTTACCATACACGTATCTATTTTTTTATCCATACATATAGGACATTCTAACTTAGACTTAGTCTTAGTCTCAGTTTCATTACTTGGTTTGGATTTTCCAAATAATTTATACATATTATAGTTGTCTATTAAAATTCATTACAATTTAATATATTTAAAAATATATATATTATATCATATTATGTTATCTTTTAAACAAACTAATGATTTTGATACTAGAAAGAAAGAATCCGCTAAAATAAGAGAAAAGTTTCCAAATAAAATACCACTAATCGCCGAAAAAGGTAAGAATACGAGGTTAAATCCAGCTGATAAAAAAAAATATTTAATACACGAAGATATGACTTTAGCACAATTCATTGTGGTATTACGAAAACGACTTACCTTAAACCATACAGAGGCTTTATTCGTATATGTCGGTGATAACACTTTAGCTACGGCCTCTACACCAATTATACAACTATATGAAAGCCATAAAGACCCAGATGGATTTCTTTATTTAACTTATTGTTCAGAAAATACATTTGGCGTCTGATCAACTCAAATCAAAACGATCGGTCACCACTTGGGATTGTCACGAATCCATCTCTTTTTCCATTCATCATAATTTTCTTCTGGTCCCCACCATTCATCTTTTTTTGGAAAACGGCCATAGTGTTCCATCATTTCTTTTTTTGTTAGTCCACCACGATGGGCTTTATTACGAGCCCTAGAGAATTCGTGTTTCCAAGTGCTTCTATATTTATAATCTTTCTTTGGCATTTTATATAGTAATATTATATTTTTGAATTAAACGCCTTTATACTGTCCATAATCCGTTTTCTCAAAACTACACCAACCCCAACAACTATTCCTACCAATAGAGTTATAAAAATAATAATAAATGTAATAGAAACAGGACTTTTATTACGTTCGGGTGTTTCTTTGACACCCTGTAGCATCAATGTAGCATTTGACACATTTAATTGTAATTTTTGTCCTCTATTACTGAAATTGTTGTTTCGCGAAGACATCATGTAAAATACACCCGTTTTATTTACTTTTACTGGAAACATATTAAAGTATGGTGGTGCTCCATTTAATAATGCGCAATTCTGTATTGACTGCTCGTCGTTAAACCGTAGTAGCTGTTCGAATGTAAAACACTTTGATGGGTCCGTAATCGGTTGGTAAATAGAAGCCAGTGTATATGACGTTTGAAAATCAAAGAATTTATCAAACGATGATGGTATATTGCCCTTTTCAACAAAAATCTCAGCCACGTTGCTTCTATCAGTTCCTTTCCTACCTTCACCATCATTCCCAATGGGGTTGTAATCACTTCCAATAAACTGAAAATGTATATACTCGTTCAATGTAATATCCAGCTTATTTGGGACGAAATCGTATTCAATACAGTTACGGGTCTGGGCAATATTACCTCTTTTCCCTTGGACATTGATATTATGAATCGTATTATTTATTAAGAGTTCCGGTCGTTTTATAATATTAAAGGTAAAACTCCTATCCTCAAAGGTTCTCCCGTATTGTGCAGTGTTTATCGCCAATCTAACTGGAACATTGGATGACGTGTTGAGTATTGGATTATTTTTCAATTTAGCGTTATCGGTTTTATCAAAATCCCATTTCACTTCGTTTGTAGAAATATTATAACGAATTCTCAAAATACAATTCTGGTGGTTTCCCGACGGCAATTTCCATTTAAAATTACTATGTTTAGAACTATTTTTTTCAATACCTAAACGATTAATTACACTTGTTGGTGCTTGCTCACAGACAGGGTAACACTCGTATTTTTCATAGCGTTTCCAGATACCTGAATTCTCAATACAGTCGGTTTCAGTTACACCTTCCCCCCCAATACATTCAAATTTGTCTACATTACATCTACTATTTTCCCTATAATAATCACAACGTGATGTATTTGACGTTAATATCGCTATGTCTCGCCAGTTACTCTCACCCCAATAAGGGTAGTAATCTCGTTCTTCGGGACATTCAAAACCATACCGACCACCATTGGGATTTTGTCGCGTATATATACCACCCGTATTTCGGAGTTTTTGATCCGCTGTAAATAGGTTTAAATTACGCGTTTTAGATAAACATCGTTGATAATACTCGTAATTCTCATGAAGTCCATATTTTGAAATATTCAAGCCACTGGCCTTTAGTAAAGCATCACTATTCTCAGGGATTCTTTCCGTACAAGTATTTCCATTATTGTCTTGTGGATGACCGTCCCTTACACCAGACCCCAGTTCGCTATCACACGCATATTGTAGAATAATTTGACAATTGTTAGATTCACCACAGTTGTGCTGAGAGGTCCATCTAAGAGGTAATACGGTTTCTTCATAATATGACATTGTATGGCATCCTACCGACTCGTGTCTATCACACGATATAGCATAACCACCAGCCGCGTTATTCTGACTGTCAAATAGTCGGTTGGCATTTTTTCTATTATTTGTAAGTTCGTCGCAACGGTTATTAGAACCACGTGGGTTATGTAAATAAACGTCGCTCTGAGAATAAGAAAATAGAGATATTGCTAACAATTTCGTTAAAAAATTAGTAAACATTTTTACCATTTTAATTAGTAATTGTTTAAGTAATTTCAATAATAATAATGTAGCCGATATGGCTTATATATTATTTTAACAAATAAAAATAAAAATAAAAATAAAAATAATAAAAAGAAATAATTTTAAATATATTTTCCGCCCCGAAGCCGGAGCACAAGGTGAAGAGTGCTTTCTTTTTGTATGTTATAGTCCGCCAACGTGCGGCCATCTTCCAGTTGTTTTCCCGCAAAAATTAGCCGTTGTTGGTCGGGTGGGATACCTTCCTTATCTTGAATTTTAGATTTAACATTTTCAATTGAATCAGACGACTCAACCTCAATAGTAATAGTTTTCCCAGTTAATGTCTTGATAAAAATCTGCATATTGAACCGTGTTATACATTAATAGACCTATTATTTTTAAATAAAAAAAAATAAATTTAAAATTTAATAGCATTCCACCACAATTGGCTCCAATTCTATTACCTTGGGAGGACGGTCTTCTCTTATAACCTTTGTCATAATATCTTCATTTTTTTTAGGTGGGGGTTTCACTGGAAAATAGTGACCACTATAAGTGTATATAACTTTATTTGTCTGTTGACTATATGATATGGTATTTTTGAGATTATATCGAGTCACATCATACGCAAGTTTAATACAAGCCCTCATTATTATTAATAGTTAGTTATTAAATATATTTTATTTATTCGGATGAGTTTAAAAAATCAATTTTATTATTCGATTTAATTTTTTAAATTCATAGACCACATATAATACTCTAGAATACTATTAATAAAAAATAAATCAATTACTTGTTATACCATTCTGGAAGTTTTTCCATACCCGAATTACTAAACATTTTAGACATATTGGATACATTCTCCGTATTGAATTCTATTGGCTGATTAAATGAACTCGCACAATCAAACATCCAAGCCATATTCGTGACGTTCGTCGTATTAAATTCTAATGGCTGATTAAATGAACTCGCACAATCAAACATACAAGACATATCAGTCACGTTCACCGTATTGAATTCTATTGGCTGATTAAATGAAATCGCTTCATCAAACATAGAAAACATATTAGTTACATTCTCGGTATTGAATTCTAATGGTTGATTAAATGAACTCGCGTCACCAAACATACAAGACATATTCGTGACATTCTTCGTATTAAATTCCAATGGACGATTAAATGCTCTCGCTCTAAAAAACATTTTAGACATATTCGTAACATTCGCCGTATTGAATTCTAATGGCTGATTAAAGGAACTCGCTCTACAAAACATATAAGCCATATTAGTGACATTCGTCGTATTGAATTCTAATGGCTTATTAAATTCAATCGCACCACAAAACATACAATACATAGTAGTGACATTTGCCGTATTCCAAAGCAATAGTTCATTGAAGCGTTTATTGAAAACAAACATATCTTCCATAGTTGTTATTTTCGTAGTGTCCCAAAATGTAATACTTTGATTAGTTCCATTATCATTATCATTAAACACTTTTTCTAGTGTTCCCATAATACTGTCATCGTTCATAGTATCACTCGCATCACTATTTATTAGTTCTAATAATTCGTTGTCGCCCACAAAATAATATACCAACTCATCCATAGCTTATTATAATTTGTGTTATAAATAATTATATTAATAAAAAATAATTCAATTTTTATTTGTTATACCATAAATCCAAATTCCCTATTTTCATTCCAGAATCATTAAACATATCATTATCAAATATATCATTGACATTATCGGTATTGAATTCTATTGGCTGATTAAATGAAATCGCTTCAGAAAACATATAAGCCATATTCGTGACGTTCGTCGTATTAAATTCTAATGGTTGATTAAAAGAACTAGCACCAGAAAACATATAAGACATATCAGTGACATTCGCCGTATTGAATTCTAATGGCTGATTAAAAGAACTCGCATAATAAAACATATCCGACATATCAGTGACTTTCTCGGTATTGAATTCTAATGGCTTATTAAAGGAACTAGTGCCAGAAAACATATAAGACATATCAGTGACATTCGCCGTATTGAACTCTAATGGATGATTAAATGACCTTGCGCCAGAAAACATATAAGACATATCATTGACATTATCGGTATTGAATTCTAATTGATGATTAAAGGAACTCGCCCCGCGAAACATACCACACATATCCCTGACATTCTTCGTATTAAATTCTAATGGCTGATTAAAGGTACTTGCATAATGAAACATATAAGACATATCAGTGACATTCTCGGTATTCCAAATCAATAGATCATTGAATTGTGTTTTCTGAAAAAACATATATTTCATAGTTGTTATTTTCGTAGTGTCCCAAAATGTAATACTTTGATTAGTTCCATTATTATTTTCATTTTCATTAAACACTTTTTCTAGTGCTCCCATAATAATGTAATCGTTCATAGTATCACTCGCATCACTATTTATTAGTTCTAATAATTCGTTGTCATTTATAAAATAATATACCAACTCGTCCATAACTTATTATAATTTGTGTTATAAATAATTATATTAATAAAAAATAACTCAAATTTTTATTCGTTATACCATACTGGCGTTATTTCCATTCCAGAATCATTAAACATATCCGACATATCAATGACATTCTGGGTATTGAATTCTAATGGTTGATTAAAGGAAATCGCATCACAAAACATTCTCGCCATATCAGCAACTCTCGCAGTATTAAATTCTAATGGCTGATTAAAGGAACTTGCCTCACAAAACATATAAGCCATATATAGGACATTATCAGTATTGAATTCTAATGGTTGATTAAATAAACTCGCTCTAAAAAACATACCAGACATATTGACTACATTCTTCGTATTGAATTCTAATGGCTGATTAAATGAACTCGTCTCACAAAACATTTTCGCCATATCAGTCACATTCTCGGTATTGAATTCTAATGGTTGATTAAATGAACTCGCACCATCAAACATATAACACATATACCGGACATTTTTAGTATTGAATTCTAATGACTGATTAAAGGAACTCGCGTTACAAAACATCCAAGACATATTATCGACATTCACTGTATTGAATTCTAATGGCTGATTAAATGAACTCGCACCAGAAAACATTCCCACCATATCAACGACATTCACCGTATTCCAAAGTAATAGTTCATTAAAGGTGGATTTTTTATTAAACATATGTTCCATCGTTGTTATTTTCGTAGTGTCCCAAAATGTAAGTCGTTTTAAACCGTATAATGGTTCGCTATTTATTTTGTGAAATATACTTTTATCGTTCATAGTATAACTAGACACACTATTTATTAGTTCTAATAATTCGTTATCATCCACGAAATAATATATCAACTCATCCATAGTTTATTATATTTTAAGGTTATGAATTGTTACATTAATAAAAAATAACTCAATTTTATTTGTTATACCATTCTGGAAGTTTTTCCATACCCGAATTACTAAACATCCAAGCCATATTCGTGACGTTCACCGTATTAAATTCTAATGGCTGATTAAATGAACTCGCGCAATCAAACATACAAGACATATCAGTCACGTTCTCGGTATTAAATTCTAATGGCTGATTAAATGAACTTGCACAATCAAACATACAACCCATATCCGTGACGTTAGTCGTATTGAATTCTAATGGTTGATTAAAGGAACTCGCTCTACAAAACATTTTAGACATATTCGTCACATTCTCGGTATTAAATTCTAATGGTTGATTAAAGGAACTCGCTCTACAAAACATTTTAGACATATTGATGACGTTCGCGGTATTAAATTCTAATGGTTGGTTGAATGAACTCGCACCATAAAACATTCTCGCCATATCAGCAACTCTCGCAGTATTAAATTCTAATGGCTGGTTGAATGAACACGCACCATAAAACATACAAAACATATTGTCTGTCTTATCAGTATTGAATTTTAATGGCTGGTTGAATGAACTCGCATCATAGAACATACCAACCATATTCGTCACATTCTCGGTATTAAATTCTAATGGTTGATTAAAGGAACTCGCTCTACAAAACATTTTAGACATATTCGTGACATTCTCAGTATTGAATTCTAATGGATGATTAAACGAACATGTACCATAAAACATACAACACATATCCGTGACATTCTCGGTATTGAATTTTAATCGCTGATTAAACGAACTCGCGCAACGAAACATACCACCCATATCAATGACATTCTCGGTATTAAATTCTATTGACTGATTAAAGGACGTCGCATCAGAAAACATATAAGACATATCAGTGACATTCACCGTATTGAATTCTAATGGCCGATTAAAGGACGTCGCATCAGAAAACATATAAGACATATCAGTGACATTCACCGTATTGAATTCTAATGGCCGATTAAATGAACCAGAGCCAGAAAACATATAAGACATATCAATGACATTCTCAGTATTGAATTCTAATGGCTGATTAAAGGTCGTCTCAGAAAACATAGAACACATATTCGTTACATTCTTCGTATCGAATTCTAATGGCTGATTAAAGGAACTCGCATTACAAAACATACAAGACATATCCAGCACATTCTCAGTATTAAATTCTAATGGCTGATTAAAGGAACACGTATTAGAAAACATCCACCTCATATCCAGGACATTCTCAGTATTGAATTCTAATGGCTTATTAAATGAACTAGCCCGATCAAACATAGAACACATATTCGTTACATTCTTCGTATTGAATTCTAATGGCTGATTAAATGACTTCGCCTCAGAAAACATAAAAGACATATTCAGGACATTCTCAGTATTGAATTCTAATGGCTGATTAA
>Ga0209425_10004700_pt1 | contig 13746 bp, 12 predicted proteins | sample COG_05_FD_184749 | JGI IMG/M metagenome (GOLD analysis project Ga0209425, IMG submission 184749) | Pelagic Microbial community sample from North Sea - COGITO 998_met_05 (SPAdes) (version 2) | ecosystem: Environmental > Aquatic > Marine > Neritic zone/Coastal water | place: Helgoland, sampling... | reverse complement strand
CGAGTAATTGCTTCAAATTGAAGAACTTTTACTTTTTCCCCCTCTACTTTGAAGATTTCAGCTACTCCGTCCCCCATAGTATTTTGTATATTTACAAGACCTTGTAGCTCTGCCTCTAAAGCCGCCACCTCTTCTCTATGCCTTCTTACGCCGTGAGCTCCTCCCTTTATTCTTGCTTGCTCTTCCTGGGCTACTTTCTCTGTTATTTTTTGTTGAGTCTCTTCTATTAGCTTGGCGTTGTCTTGTAGCTGGGTTTTAAGATTAGGGTCTATTCCGTAGAAGTTTAATTGTTTAGCGCTAAGATTTTCCAAAATAACTCTTCCAGCGGCCAATTTATCGGTAGCCCCATCTACCGATTTTTGCATTTCAATGAAACTATCCGCAACATCATCTATATAAGTACTAACTTTACCTTTTAACATAAAATCAGAAAAAGTTTTATTAGACTCTTTTGATGCAGCATCTAGACCTGCTAAAGCTGTAGTATTCTTTTTTATAGAGGTAAGAATCTGTTTGGCTCTTTCTACCGCCTCAGTTTCTGTTATGTTCTTATCTTTTAACATGTCATCAAAGCTTTTTCCATCTTTAGATCCAGCTAAAAACGCATCATTAAGTGCTTTACTACTAGAAAGAATCTCTTTTATGGAAGATATCTGGCCTTTTTTGCTGTTTCCGACTTCGGCAGCTTCTACTTCTTTTAACTTACCTATATAAGTATTTAATATATTGTTTAAAGATAAATAAGTTGCTCCAGTACCTCTTATACTAGATTGTTGCCCCGCCAGGGCTTTATCCACTTCTTTTAGGTTTACTGCAGATTCTTTTAAAAGTTCATGCATTTCTTCTTGTTTTTTATTGAAGCGTTCTTGCGCGTCAGAAGTAAATAAATCCATTATGTAGCTAACTACAGGAGCTAAAATAGAAAAAGCTATCATTATTGCGGTGACCCAAGGAGCTATTCGAGCTAGTGCTGCTCCAGTAAAAGTTGCTGCAGCGCCTAGAGCAGCGGTAGTACCTGTGGCTATAACTTCTACAGTAGCTAATCCTGCTGTTTGTGCTGCAGCAGCTCTTGTAGCTGCTATTCGCTCTAGTATATTGGCTGTGGCTGCTTTCATGCCGGCGCTCAACCTTCCGGTTGTAATAGTAGCTACTATTTCAGCTTCAAGGTTTCTTTTCTTTTGTAGTTCCTCCAAGTGCTGAGTTTTTATTAGTTCATTGTGTACCAATTGCTTTTCTTTTAAAGCTAACCTTGCAGTTCTTACTGCATCGGTTTCTATACCTAAATTTATTGCGAATTTTCCTGAAGCAGCAAAAGTCTTTTTTTGCGCTTCTTGAGCTTCGACTAGCGCTGCTTTTCTTTTTCTTATAGAGGCGGTACTGCCCCTCATTGCAGACTTAAATGAATCTTCGGTCGCAGCTCCGTTTTCTAGATCTTTTTGATATTTTTTTACGGTATCAGAAGCTCCTTCCATGCCTACTATACTTTTAGCACTTTGCGTGGCCATTTCAGCAGATTTTTCCGCAAAGTCCTCCGCACGTTTAGTTAAATCACCTAGACTTGGTGCTATGGTTTTTATTACCGTAGCTCCGAATAAGGTTAACACAGTGAGAAGTCCTGTGGGGGAAGACGCCAAAAACTTAGCTAAAACGCCTATAGGCCCAGACACGAAAGAAATTACTATTTTTGATAAATTAGAAAAAGCGGCAGAGAGTTGATCATATGGGTTGATAGTAACTGAGTCCCCTAATGCACCGAACTTTCTTTCGCCTTCCGCTAGAACGGCGTTCATAAATCCCTGACGCTTTTCGAAGTTAGTAAGACTACTAGCAGATTTTCCTAATTGAGAAGCGTAGTTTTCCGTGGCTTCATCTAGACGGACCATAATACCTAATTCATCCAATAATTCTGGTTCTAGCTTAGTAATACCACGAGTTAAACGATTCATAGAATCCCCGAGGTCTCTACCCAGAGCAATACTTGCATCTTTGGCCACCTTACCGAATCTAGTAATAGCTGAGGGATCTAGTCCTGCACTCGTAATAAGTGCTACAGATCTCATTGATTCTTCTAAGCTTATAGCGCTGCCGGTGGCTTCCCTTAAACCTGCGGATAATTGACCCATAGCTAAGCCCGAAGCCTTACCTAATTGTGTAAGGCCTTGAGTAAGCTGCTCAATTTGAGCGTTATTTTTTAGAGCGAGAAAGGCTGCGCCGATTGCGAAAATGTTAGAAGCTAAAACAGCATACGCAGGTACAAGTCCTCCGGAGATTCCTTGAGCCTGCTTCGAGAATGCTTTAGTAGTATTAGAGGTTAGTTGGCCAACACCCTTCTCTTGTTTATTATAGGCACCTTTTGCCTGGGTGCCTTGTCTAGTGGAGGAAGTGTTTTTGTTCTGTGCAGCAGTATTATCATTGACTGCCCCAGTGACATTATCAACCTCTCTTTGCACAACCTTTAGGTTTTTACCCTCAAGTATTACTTCTAAAACTACGCTATTAGCCACTAGTGTTTTCTCTTTATCTTCTCGTATTCTCGCTTAAGCCTGTCTTGAGAAAGCTTAATTGCGTCTGAGTCGAATCTCGATAATAGTTCTATACATAGATCTATATTATCAATTTTATATAGTTTTATTAATATAGGTAAATTAGTGTAATCTTTCCCTATATAACCTATTTCTGGGTATACTCTATCTCCCAGAGAATTAAAAATATTTAGTGTATCTATAAAAATCTCTGGGAAGTCTTCTATACCTGGAGGACATTTTTCTATACTAGGAGTCCTTCCTAACTGTTCTTCCATTTCCAAGTATCTTTCCTTGGTCATGCCAACATTATTATTCTTCTGCCACAGCTCCAACCTCTCCCACAACATCTCCTTCTCGGTCTCGGCGAAAGTTGGCAAGGTCAAAGACAACCTCGTTTATCCAATTATCGAATTCCGTTGAGTTTTGAATTAGTACTTGCGCCTGCTCTAAGTCATATTCTAATTCTTGGTTTTCGTCTTGATTTTTCAAGTCTACTAAAATTAAATCTTCTAAGTATTTTAGTTTTAGTCCTTTCCAGTTTTTAATAGTCGCTTTAGCGAACTCTACAACAAACTTTTCATCGTCTAACTCTTCTACCATTTGACGAGTTTTTCTGTCAAACTTTTGACTAATACATCTTTTTCGTAAAGCTAATAATTCTTTTCTTGCTAAATTACATACCTCTACTTCAAAACCAGGACAGCCGGGAAAATCCATCCAGGCTGACTTTGTGTCTACCATTAAATCTTTTAATTTCATATAATTCCTAATAAGTAAAATAAGTGTTTAAATTGACTGGGTTGCTAGTTAGACGAAAATCATAGTTTTGAGAAAAAACTTCACCAAAGACTGGTCTATTCGTAAAAGAACAAGCGTTTGGCATATTTATATCTAACTGCAAATCAGCTGCTGAAAATCCAGCACGAATACGTACAGAAGCATTTTCACTCCAAGTTAGTAAGTTATTAATAGACTCAGTATTAGTATTATCAATATATTGAGTAATACTTCCACCCAAAGTTCTTCCTTCTAAAGTGAAGGAGTTTGGGTATATTGTATTGGAGGCATCTGTTACATCTTGAGTACGATGAATAGTATCATTCTTTGTCCAAGATATATCGTTTTGTAGCTCTAGGGATGCTCCCTGAATATTATCTAAATCACTTCCTTGAACGGATACAATGAACTCTTTTGATACTGCGAAACTTGGTGTAGTATCATAACCTACAATGGAAGGATTAAAGGTTCCTTCGTTTCTTGTAAGCTTAGTTCCTTGTCCGGAAAGAGGCACTGTCATTATTCCAGCTCTTGGAATATTGAAAGTTCCACTAGTAAAAACTGCATTTTCTATCTTATAGTAAACGTCAGGACTTTTGTTCTGGTATACAAAATAAAGATTAAAAGTGTTTAAACTATTTCCGTTGTAATCTAATAATAAATCCAGAGGCTTATGCTGATATAGCGAGGCTTCATCCATCATATACAAAGTGAAAGAGAAGTCTGCTGGATTTGCTCTATTGATGACGGAACCTTCAAACAAATTATTCGGGCTATGCAAAGTTCTTTTTGCGACGCCTTCTTGTTGAAAGGTTTGGGAGAAAGTGACATCTTTCATTGTATGAAGAAGGTAAAAAGTATTAGTTGGATACTCCAGCCATACTCGGCCTTCTCTTATAAATTCAAAACTCACTTAGGATCTCCTTGACAATCTCCTTATAGAGAAAAACGGGGGGATTATTTTCCCCCCAATTCTCATAATTATATCTAACAAATAGTATTTTGTCAAGAATTATTTTTTACTATGCTTATGCTTTATAGATGATAGTGGCTTCATCGGTATTATCAACGTTACCAGAAGCAACTTGACCGTGGAAGTTAATTTCAAGAGTAAGCAAATCTTCTACGTTAATAGTAGGAATTTCTAAATGCGCCGTCGGCAACGAGAATTCAATCCTGGGAGTTGCAGCTGTTTCACCCCCAATATTAATACTCATATCAAATACGTTTCTAACAGTAGAAGTATCCGAAACTAGATCTGCAAATAATTCTCCAGACTTACTAGTAGTAGCGTCATTATCCAAATAACAAGTCATAGAACCTGAGATTGAACGAGCGCCAGTAATATTAGCCAAAGGTGCGTTCACAATACCTAATTCTTCAGGGGTAAGGTATGATACATTATTCTCGATAGAGAAAGAACCACCCGTAAGAACTAGCTCATATCTATCATATAGGGCACTAGTAACTGTTACAACTTCACCACCTGAGGTAGCTACGTCGATATTTCCACTAAGAGTGATATTCTGCCCATTTATGCTGGCTACTGTTTGAGAAGAGACAACAGATGTGGGAACTGCGATTGAATCGCCCACGTTTAATTGGCTAATATCTCCAGTCACGGCTAGAACAAGCTGCGAGTCAGCATTAACACCATCGACTGTAATTCCAGTAACTACGTCTACAGAGGGAGACCCAACTAACGTATCCTTACGAACTAAGTCTAATGTAGAGATACGATTACGGATAAAGTTAGTAGTTTCTGTAATACCAATAGCTTGAGCACCACCTAAATCGGAGGGTACAGAAGTACCAGAGTCCGTTAAAGTTTTTGCAAAACCACTCCACTGAATAGTAGCGATACCATCAATATCAAAATCAACGCTACAAGAGTTTACTACAGAACTCTCGAGTTTGTAAACCTGAATATTGGACCCATCTTCAAAACTAAAATAAATATTCCAACGGTCCCCGAAAGAAGATACGTTAGAAGCACTAAAGTCAAAAGTATTAGTAGTAGCTGCGGGAGTATTAACGTTTGCGTTAGTTGCATCCTCAACACCTATTACTGAGTTATAGAAAACACCCGTAGCTGGATTGTAAGAATCGGAACCCATCGACATACCCCATAAAGGTTCTTCAGGCATATGAACTATGCTACCACTTACGATAGGTCGAGCATAAGTACTCATGGACCATTCTACAGGGGCTAAACTATCGTTAAAAAGCAATCTTGCTCTACGAGAAGTGGTTCCTGCTTCACTGATCGTAATCTCAGATGAGTTAATTGATTGAGTAAACGAGAATCCATCTAATACAGACAGTTTCCACGCTTCTACATGTGTGCCGGATCCGTCGACTAATTCTACATATACCGTTGCATTTCTTGTAAATTGTAATGCCATTTTATTTCTCCTGAGAAAACTGTATTAGTTTTCTCCTTAACCTAAAAGGTTAGTATCTGACTTCGCAAATAATCTCGCCTACTGCCAGAGGTTCTAATGCTCCTTCATCAGTGCTTAAGCTCAATATTGTGATCTGTTGCACGCTTTGAGAAGCGCCATCTTGATCTGTGTAGGTAAGATTAGCGTTGTCTTCCAAAACTGTCTCTATGTCTTCAAATAGTTTTTCAAGAGCAAAAATTGCGTTTTCCTCTGAAACATACACTCGAATAGTAACAGTTAAATATCTATCTTTATATCCTCCGCCTTGATATTGGCGAGTTTCTGATCCTGCACTAACATGTACTGCAGGAAAATCCTCTACTTCGTCCCAAAATTTAAATCTTGGGAGTACGTTTCCGTATAAGTTTGTTCTATAAGGATAATTACCATTAATTAATTTAAATTTAGATCCGATGGCGTCTACAATAGCCATTCTTCTGGAACTATAATCTCTTGCGGCCATTATACTCTCCTAGTATAGAATCTTCCAGCTAAATACTCTGAAGCTATTTCTCTCAGAGATCTATCTATTACCTTTCTTGGGTCTCTATCTGAAGTAGCCCAAGGCGTTCTGCCTGCACCAGGTTCAAAAATTTGGTAAGGATTTTTATCATAAGTGTAACCTATACTAGCAAAACCTTTTTTAGTATCAATTATATCAGTAACTTTAGCGCTACTAGCAAATCTTCCTGAAATATTAGTTAACCCTGGAGGGCCCATATTTCTTCTTACGGCATCAGGAAGTTTAGCATTTAATAGTACCTGCAAAGATAAGTAATTAAGTCCTGCAGGTTTTGTTTCTTTAACTTTATGAGGTTTTAGTTTCCCTAAAGATAAACTAGCTGATACTTGGCTGCCTCTTATAGCAGAGGCAGGAGTAAGTCTTTTTGATTGTTTTTTATTTGAAGACTTCTTTATTTTAGTAGAGGTTGTCTTAACAGTAACTCTCTTGTCTTTCTTTATCCCTGACGCAAAGTTTTTAATAACCTGCTTTTTTAATTTAGTGACTCTACTATCACTGCCTTCAAACTCCTGCAGATTATCTTTTAAGTTTACTAAAGCTTGTCTCACTACCTTTAGAAACTCTGCTTTAATAGCTTTTTCTTCTCTTGTATCTCTATTTACTGCGGAAGATTCTAAACTTACCTCAACAATATCTCTCTCTTCTGAGTCTTTTTTGATAATACTCAATTCTAAGCCCAATATCTTTAAATCATTAGGAGTAAGTTGACCTGCTAATGTTTTTTTATTGGTAAGAGCTTTATATAAGTTCTCATTAGCTATCCGAACCTGCTCAGTAGCAATCTCTGAGCCTTCTCTATGTCCTAAGTCTAGAAAATCAGTATTCTTCCTATTTATCTTTTTATACTTTTTATCAAGAGTTTTATAGTGGTTGTTTAATTTTGTAATACCTCTAGCTACGGCGTTTTTGTAAAATTCTTTAAGAGAATTAAAATAATCAAGAGATACAAAAGTCGTCTTTTTATCTACTTGACGATAGCCTCCTACACTTTCCGTAATTTTAATAACAAAAGATACGGGTGATCCTGTAACACTTCCAGCTTTTAACTCAGTAACTGCCTTTCTATATGTTTCTTCTGATATATCTTTTGATATGTCTTCTATAATAGTCACTACAGTTTCATCTATAGGATATTGTTTAGCCTGTAATTCTTGTGCTATCTGTGATATGTTATCTGCTATAGACATAGAAAAACTATGAACTTTTTGTTTATTCATATGTTTTCGTATTCTTTTGGCCGCGGGTTTGCTCGCTAATTCTTTTTCTATCTTATTAAGAAGCATTGTTACGGATCGAGTACTCATGCTACTCTATACATGTCTAAGACTCTACGAATATGGTCGGGGAAACCCGGATCATTTCGTATAGCAGAAGACCCGGCACCCTCACGAGTTGCTGAACCAATGCTTTGTCTGTCCTTCCACTCATCTTTGTGGTAATATGTAATAATATCTGCTACAGCTAGTTGTAAGTCTGTAGGGATAGTTGTATATCCAGCCAAGTAAATAACTTTTACAGAACCTACTCCTTTAGGCCAATTTTTATATTTCCCACTTTCCTGTGTTCTAAACACAGAGTCAGAAACTTGATCTAAGTACCACGAATATTCTGGTGGAGTTCCTCCACCGTTAGTAAATAGTTCCGTATATGCAGTAGATTGGCCTACTCTTTCATAAACATTAGTAATACTGATTACTGGACTGTACTTTAATTGAACTGTATAGGTATCCCATTGAATATCAAAATATTCTGTATACCCTGGACTGGTCGCATACGTATCAAACTCACTATTACAATAGGTTCGGACAAGCTTACTTACACTCGTAATTAGCGTCTCGAACTTTTCGTCGTACTGAGTAGAATTTACTCCTTCTAGTACTTTATAATCATCTAATGTAATTAAATCAGCCATTTCTTTCCTAAAAAGGCTTGGGAAGCCCGAAGGCTTCCCATCCTAAACATCTTACCAAGCGTGACAAACAACTTGTCCTGCATCAGCAAACATGACATCAAAGCCACGACGCTGAGTAGCAACCAGTACTCGACGCTGATTTTCAACATCGTAGTCTGATTCAACAGTTACACCACGTAATACTGGTACAAGGAAGTTACGAGTATTGACAGCAACACCCCAAACCTTGTTAGCAGTTTTACCAGCAGTAAACTCGTCACAAACGATAATGGGTGAGCCATAAGCCTGACCAATTTCGCCTGAAATCTTAGTAGCGCGATCGCCACCAACCAAGTTTACATCTTGGAATTCAGCATCATCAAGCAAATCGTAGTATGCATCTAAAGATACAACATAAACTACGTCTGAAGGACGACGACCGTATTTACCCATTGCTTGACGCATATTCAACAAAGCAGCAGTAGTAGCAGTAACACTAGCTGCACCAGCAGAAGCACCAGTATCAAGCTTCTTGCTAGCAGCAATAGCCTGCTGGATAAGACCAGTTTGGCCCCCAGCGTTTACTACTTCAGCAGTATGACCAGCTTGAAGAATTGAATGCTCAATAGCGCGTGCATGAGCACGTACCATAGCTTCACGAATCAAAGGAAGAATAGGCATAATTGCATCTTCTTCAGTTTCATTAGCCATGAAAGACTTAGAAACCAACTTTTCTACGGTCAAGACTTTGCTACCTAAGCCAATACCAGCGTTAGCGCCGGGAGAAGCTTCATCACGATCGCCTAAGTTACCCTTGAAGGCAGAACCTGCGCCGGTGCCGGCAGCATTGCTACCAAGCCACTCTGCGTAACCTGAATCAGGCATAGTTGGGATAACCATAGAAGCAGCATTCATCTGAATCTTACGGAAAAGAGGGTCAAGAACGAGTTCAAGCTCAATATCGCGCTGAATAGCGGTAGATACTGTTGACTCAAAATCCGCAGTAGTAGAACCAGGAACAGTTACGCCAGAATCGGCATTAACTTTTTCCATGATAGAACGACCAAAACGAGTGTCCATACCTTTATTAGTAACTACACCCAAAACGTGTGCATTTACCATATCTTCTTCTGACAATTCAGACTTTTGGCTAGCGCGGTCTGAGAAGACTCGCTTGCTCTGCTGAATTTTTTCAATTTCAGCGGCTTTTTCTTTCAGTTCATTTTGCAATGAACCAATAATTTCTGCATGGTCAGCGTCTTTAGCACTCATTTTTGCTTCGACGTCAGCCATTAAACGTTCTGCACCACTAGATACAGCGGTTGCAATTTGAGCTTCTTGTGCAGACTTCTGAGCTTCGGCTTCGGCAGCAGCTTTTTGTTCTGCTTCCAATCGCGTTTTCTCTTCTGACTTGCGTTCAGCTTCTTTCATTGCCATTGCAGTTGCGGTCTTTTCGACAGCAGCAGCCACAATCGCATCAATATCGATATCACTCATAGTTTTCTCCTGTGCTTCGACTTTATCAGAGTCGGTAGGCATTGATTCGTTAACGGAATCTAGATGTTTTTCAGTTTCCTGAAGGTTATTAGATTCTGTTAAGGAATCTACTGTTTTGAAAGATTTCTTGAAGTCTTGATAATCTGATTCAGAGTCAAAAGACTTAGCAAGAGAAAAGGTAGCAGCTTGGTTAGCAGGAACCGTAACTACGGAAACCTCCAATAACTCTGCGTCCTTAATCTTATATCCATCGGTTTCGGTCATATACTCCGCATCCTTGACTCGAAACCCGACTGAAAAAGCTCCAAGGACGCCTTCTTTAATTAACTCTCCTACATGTCCAGCAGATTTAGCAATTTTTGCTTTTAGCTGCAGACCATTGTCGTTAGTACCAAGCGAAATTGCTCGGCCAATCGGCTGGTTGTAGTCGTGATTAAAAAGAATAACTGGATTGTTTAAATAGTTTTGAAGTCCGCCCTTTGTCCAGGCTTCAGATTCAATAATATCTCCAACTCGGTCAGTACTATTAGTACTGGCCATACCTGTGATATGGAGATCATCCCCATCTTCATAGGCTTTAAAAGTGGAGCCAATATGAAAAATTTTATTCAATTGATTCTCCTTTTATAGATTTTAATTTCTCCAGAGGAGAAAGGTCATCTTCTGAAGCCGGCTCAAGAACGGGCTTTTTCATTGGTTTAGGTTCTTCAACAGGCTTACTACCAATTGAGTTCCAATCTGCAGGATACATCTGTGCAGCAGTTTTAACGATAGAGTTATAACCCCTACCTCTAAAATATCTTGTTAAAAGTCTTGGATTGATAGGCCATACGTCTGGTCCTAGCTTATAATATTCACTTCTAGAGGGCACACGTCCCTGCTCATGAAAGAAATCAATCATAACCTTTAATACTTCGGATTTTGTCATTTAAGTTTCCTCTTGCTCTTGTGGCCTTCCGCCTTCTGCGGGATTTGAAGCTGAGCCTGCAATGTTGGCAGGAACACGTATTTCTCCAGCGCCAAAAACCTCGTCGTAGTTTAAAGCTTCTCTTGCTTCGTTGGGTGTAATAATCCCTGCATTTACTAGTGTAGAATAATAGGCTGCTGAGTCTCTTAGCTCTGGCTGAAGTGCAGGAATGTTACTAATGTCTGGAGTAATTTGATAGCCGAAAAACCTTTCGAGAGCTTTGTTTAACTTTTCTATAATAGGAAGAACGGTCTCTAAATAGTACATTCTATGGTTGGGGCGAATATTGGCATTATTACCAGAGTCTAACATAATTGGCGGTACGCCAAGTACTTTTAATACTTCTTTGTTTGCGGAGTCAATAGACGATTCGAAGTCTAGCTCACGAAAATTAATATTTGAAATTGAGTCTAACTCCATTCCGCCGTCCAGCACCAATGGGCGTCTACCGCCACCATCCGGTCTATACCGCGTGACCCAAGATTGAATCATTCTCTCTTTATTTTTCTCACTAATGACAGAGGGAGACTTAATTACCAAACCTGGCACAGCGCCATTCTTAAAGAAATTGTCCTGAAATTCACGCATACGTGTGAGCTGAGACATGCTTCGTTGAGCTGCCCTTAAACGACTAGTACCACGATAGATGCTATGAAAACTATTTTCTTTAACATGAATGATTTCATTAGGAGTATAGTCTATACTTGTCTGAAAAGTATATCCTTGTACGTAGGTTCTTTTGTCTGGCTCAATGTCCATATAATTGGCGGGGAGATGATACAGAGAAACTCCATCAAAGTATATAAAGATATTTCCATCTAAAATATAGTCGATTATGAGGTTTCGCTTAAAAGTAGAAACATCTTGAAAAGGGTTGGGTTCTTTGTTTAACAATAAGTCAACACGAGAACGCCTTACACCTTTAACAACCGAGTTCACTCCTTGAACTGGCTCACCTACTCGCAACGGAATTTCAGCTGCATCATCTACAATCATGTTTACGGCGCGGTTCACAACTTCGAGGTACTCGTAGTACGCTTTATAGTTATGTACGATTTCTCTAGAAGCAATAGGGCCCGAGCCTTCGAGACTTACTACAATCTCTTCTTGCGCGGGATTTAACTTTTCCTGTTTCCAGAAATCATACCAAGCCATATTTTTCTCGTTGTATTTCTACCCAGCGCTTCTGCTTTTCTGCAGTGTGAAGCGGGGGGTTTCTTCCGTAAATGGAATGTAGTTTCAGATGATGATCGTGACATAGGGTGACTGTTTCAGTGTAAAGTTCAGCCCAGTTATCATCTATAAATTCGTCTCTCCAGATTATTAAATACTCATCTGTGTAATGGTCTGGACGAAGCTTTTGCTTCTCACTTAACCATTTACGCAGTAAAGGAGCTAGAGTATGGAAATGGTGAAAGTCTAACTTTATCTTGACGCCGCATATCCGACATTCAGAACCTTTCTCGTATTTCGATTTTGCCCTATCTCTTATGTATTTTACTGGGTCTCTTTTTAATTCTACCATCTAATTTTAATCATTATAGCTATAGGTCAGTTGAAAGTCAAGAATTATTTTTTTCTCGGCTTTAGAATGTTGGAGCGTTCTCTTCAAAACTATAGAGTGCGTATCTCAATGCGTCTGCCATGTGAGAAGCTGAATCATGAACGGGCTTCTCTCGAATCAAGTTGGGATTTGGGTCCCAGCGATATTGGTCTAATGCACGTAAGACCTCCGTACAGCTTGAGTCTACGATAAGACGATCGTTATCAATAAGACTTGCCACATGACCAATCCCGTCAACCACCGATTTCTTGGCGTTGATAGTAGAAATATCATACTGCTGTGCAAGATCGAATCTTGTCTGTGCGGCGGCTGCATCGATAAAACAATAGTCGACCTCTCTTCTTTCAATAATTTCACCAAGGAAGCCAGCATGTTCCTCTGTCGTGCGTTCTGCCGCATAATACTCTTCCATTAAATAATATTTGTGTCCGTCATATGCGATACAACAAAATGCTGTGGGGTCTTTAAAACCTACGTCAAGCCCCGAGATAATATCGCAGCCTGTAAAATCCATTTCTGATAAGTCTTGCACGCACTTATCAAAGTTAAGTGTCCAAATCTGTCCTTCAAACACATTAAAGTCTGCTTCGTATTCCTGAGCAAATTCTGCGGTTGACATAGAACGTCGTGCTTCCGCAATATCAGTTTCTGAAGCTCTTGGGTTATCATGCCAAGTTGCCTTTATGCTTACCCACTCCTCAAAATCATCGGTGAACCCACGATTAAAAAAGCGACTAAACCAATTATTCCTTCCACGAGGAGTACTAATAAAGAGAGCTTTAGATCCCGGCTTATCGAGTGTTGGCCGGATAGCAACATTAAACGCTGTCTCTCCATCTGCCAATGCGGCCTCATCAAAGAGAACAAAGTCATAGCTCCTCCCTACAACAGAATCAATCTGATTTACAGACCCTAGTCTAACAGTAGACCCGTTTGTTAATTCAATTACACGATCTTTCGCGTTATCTCGTGCTACTTCTAAATCAAAATGCTTTATTAAATTGCGTTGTAAATCGAATGAAATGTTAGAAAGATTGTAGTTAGGACTAACAATAAGTACATGACATCCAGGAACGAGGGCGACGCATTGGGCGATAATATTTCCAATATAGGTCTTCCCTTGACGACGACTAAGAGCGCCAACAATGAAACGATACTTATCTGAATTAATAGCATTTATTAAGGCCACCTGAGAAGGAATTGCCTCTATACCTAGCAATTCCAGATATTGTTCAATCGGTACTTTTAAAAACTTACCCGGTAATATTTTGTCGAGAACTATGTCTCGTCTGCTGACTTCCATTCTTCTTCACACTCGCAAGGGTCACATTCACATTCTTCACACACTAGAGAGGCTTTTCGTAGCTTTTCTAAAGGGCTCCAAGTAGTCTTCTCGACAGGAGTTTTCTCGACAGGAGCTTCTTTCATTACTGCTTGGTGAATTCCTGCGGCTTTTAGCGCTTCTTCTTCTGTAGCATATTTTGCTGATGAGCCAGCTACTTTCCACATATTGCCTTTTTTAAAAATCATAGTACATTTCCTGATGCCAATAATCCTG
>Ga0209425_10004698_pt1 | contig 13752 bp, 11 predicted proteins | sample COG_05_FD_184749 | JGI IMG/M metagenome (GOLD analysis project Ga0209425, IMG submission 184749) | Pelagic Microbial community sample from North Sea - COGITO 998_met_05 (SPAdes) (version 2) | ecosystem: Environmental > Aquatic > Marine > Neritic zone/Coastal water | place: Helgoland, sampling... | reverse complement strand
CTGAATGTAATGCAGGTTTTGGTTTAGGTGTGGGTGGAATCTTGACGCTCAATGATGGGTTGGCTAGGAGTTATGATGGATCAACACCTGGGTATAATTCTTTTTATGAGTTGTTTGAGCGATACAATATTGTTATTTCTGCGCAAGGCGATGGTGTGTCGAGTATTGATGATCTCCCGCAAGCTATGCTGCCTATTTTAAAGAAATATCATGTTGAGTGATCCCATCGATGGAAAAAGGGGTCAAGTATTCTTTCAATGGAAAAAGGGGTCAAGTATTCTTTCAATGGAAAAAGGGGTCAAGTATTCTTTCAATGGAAAAAGGGGTCAATTATTCTTTCAACCTTTTAACTTACATGCCTCACATAACTAAGGCATGAATGATGGAAAGAATGCTTGGCCCCTTTTCTTGAATGATGGAAAGAATACTTGACCCCTTTTCTTCTTTTTACCCCTTTTCTTTTCCTTTTCTTATTTTTAGGACGCAAGCTGTAGGGGGCAAGGGGTGGTGAGTTGTGTTCGCTCTTTAACCCCTTGGCTCTGCCCCCGTTCTTCCTAGGCCATTGCTCCCAGGCCTGGGCTTGTTGGGAGCTGAAGTTCTGAGGGTGATGATGGTCTATTTGTTTCACCGTTTGACAAGACCGCCATGCTGATTGAGCTTGGAAGCTTCGAGCGCGAGGATTCTGGTTCATCATTTTCTTGCTTAGCAGAGAAGCAATTAACGGCTCTTCTCGCTGCTCCCCAGAAACTAGCACAGCAATTAGATGAGCAAAATGATTTCGCTTTTATGGCGCGATTATGTTGGCTCTCACTGCGTTTTAAATGAGGAGATGAATGTTCCGCGCGTTGCCCTTTTTCTTCCCAGTTCGCGATGGATTGTGTTGCAATGGTTGCGAGCGCTGCTTGAAATCCCTGTAGGTGTAGGCCCTGGGACCAGCCCCGGCTAAAACACAGAAGCCAAGCGGTCAGCCCATAGCTTAATGTTGCTTCTGAAACAAGATCTTCTTTGCGTAGAGCGTCAGCAACTGAAATTGCAAAATACGATTGCTGAACTGGGGTTAATTTTGCATAAAAATTATCGTGAGTCAGATTTAGATGTATGATGAGTTGTTCGATTTTTTGTTTATAAGAATCGCCTAAATGATCTTGAAAATTGTAATATTGTAAATTAAGAATCTTTCTAATTTCATTTGCTAAAGGGTATTCTCTTCGATGCTGCGCAATGCGTCGGCGCCACCAGAAGTAGCCTCCGATTGCAAGGGCAATCCCACCAAGCGTTGCGCTCAAGTTGTATAGAGATAAATAATCAAATGCAGGAGTTGTGTCAACATTAAATCCAATTTGTGCAGTAAGCCCGCGAGGGTCCGAAGCTGTTAAAAGCAATGATTGTGATGCCAATGCGTTAAACAAAAAGAAAAAGGTGCCGGTCTTGTTGCCTGGGTTCACTTCAAAAGTAATTTCTGTAGGCAAAGATAGTCCGCCTTCCAGTGTGGCAGAGTATGTTAATGGGTCGCCATCGGAGTCGTAAAAAAGTTTCTCTAGGTTCACGTCTAGGTGTGATGATTCGCTTTCTTCGATTTTTTGGTTTGGTATTGTTCCCTTTGTCAGAGGTTTGTGGTTCAGTGTAAGCGTTGCTGTCTCCCATTCTGACCAGATATCCCGATCGCTTACTCTAACAGAAAAGCCCGGTTCATCATCGCTGCCATCTTGAGAGTACTGCATGCTACCCTGGATTAATGGAAACTGTGGAAATTCAGTAACCTCAAAGCCTTCGTTACTTGCGTATTCAATATGTCCACCTGTCACATTGGTTACTTGAAAGATTAAATCATTAGCAAAGGATTCTTTGTCTATCGCATAAAAACCTGTAGGTTCTAATTGTGTCGGTTGGCCTTGGTCTACTATCGTTGGCTTTAATGTTTGTTGGGGCGGAGCATTAAAAGAGATGGTTGCGCTTTCTGGGGTTGAGGAAAGAGGGGGTACGATAAAGTCCCCGTCAGTTACCCGCAGGGAATAACTTGGCGCGATTTCTACTTCATCGCTTACAAAGGCTATTTGCTGATTTCCTATTTCTTCAGCAGTGAAGTTATATATTTCGCTGTTTAGTGAGTCAGCATAAGCAAAGTGACCGTGCATCACGTCGTAAGCAGTTATCACTAATTCTGTATCCGGTGTGTCCGGATCAGATATTTTAAGTTCAGCGAGCGAGAGCGTTTTTACTCTTCCACCATTTATGTGTAATTGGTTGGTTTCAATAAACGGCTCTTTTGGACGTGGGTTAATATTGATGGGGAAAGCGTATTCGCTAGATTCCCCGCCGTCGGGGTCGTAAAATTTAAATGTAAAACTATCAAATGATGTTTGCAGGCTGTTATCTATCTCATAACTAAATAGAGCGCTAGAAATATCGGCTTGGGTGATCTGACTACCGGACTGTAGGGTTATTGAGTTGCCAAGTTGAAATATATTTAGATTGCCAAATTGAGGCATGATCCCAAGCTCGCACACGAGAGCAGATTCATCGCTTGTCTCTTCGTCAGTTGCTTGTATTAGGCTGTTATCGATTACGGCGATTGTTTTATCGTTTAACGATTGTTGAATCGATAGAGGGGATGTGTGCGCGATGGGGGCATCATTTATATTGGTAAAATTACTTGTGTCTGTGGTGAATGGGCCGAGTTCAAAGTGCTCATCAGCGAGGTAGATTTCGCACGTTGGTTCAACGGAGCTTCCATCTTTTGTAAATTGTACGACGGCTTGGCTCACATTATTGTGCCAAAATTGAGTAATAGCAGTTTGTGGCCATTGGATGAAGTTAAACCAACCACCCGTTAAATTCCCAATTCTGTAAAAGATGGAGTCACTGGGTGAGTTCAAGTTTGTTGCGTTAAAATTGTGATGTCTAAGGGTTGTTGATTCTCCCTCTGTTGTGCTTAATTGATTATTCAACAGCACTGGAGGAAAGTTTAAACTGGTGTTAGCACTCGATGGCAGTGAGGAGGCAAGACCTCCTGGTGCGGTTACGATTATTTCATACGAAGGTGGAAGTAGTGAGTTGTTGTGTCTGAACTGTATGTCTTTATTAACGAGCATGATATAAGGAAAGCTAAGCAGTTCAATGCCTGGGTTCTCAACAGCTTCGAATTGCCCTTGCGTGACGTTTCTTGGTGTGATTTCAAGGGTTGTAAAGGCGTGATTGCTGTCATAAGCAAATAGCATGGCTGAGTTTAATACGGTTACCCCGCCTTTATTGACGTTTAATTGATTGAGTGTGACTTCCGGTGGGCTGTCACCGAAAACCACATAGCTTCGCCCCATATTGGTGAATCCATCAGGTGATAGATCGGTGGCTCCTATGGCGATGTCGTCAATACCATCATCATTGATATCGCCCACGCCAGAGCAGGCGCGCCTACCAGCAAATCCGCCGGCAAATTCGCCTTCAAATTTTATACCGTTGACTCCGTCAATGCTTGAAAGTTCAAAGTCACCCTCTTGGCCAAGGCCTTCTCTACCAAAGATTAGGTAGCATGCGCCTGCATTAAGTCTGCCGCCGGGTGATGCGCCTTCAGCGCTCACGAGAAAGTCAGTGATGCCATCGCCATTGAAGTCGCCTGCTGAGGTTTCTCGTTGGCCGCCGGCGGTATCGCCAGCTAATTCTCCATTGAGCCTGAATCCCCAGGTGCCATTGAGTGTTGAAAGTGATGTGTTGTGGTTGCTTATATTTGGCCCTCCATAGACTACGTAACCTCTTCCGGCATCGGTTCGATTTTGTGGGTCTGAATATTTGGCGCCAATAAAAAGGTCGGGGTAACCATCATGATTAATATCCCCTGCGCTGGCGACGTGTTTGCCACTCTCATCGCCTGCTGCTTCACCATCGAGGGAGAAGCCATCGCTGCTGTTTAAATTTTCAAGGTTGAATATGCCTCCACTGATAGGGGTGGGGCGACCAAAAAGAACATAGCTACGTCCTGCGAATGTTTTATTATCTGGTGAAGCCATTCGGGCTGAAAAGGTAAAGTCATCGTAGCCATCGCCGTTGATGTCGCCCAGGGAGCTGCAGCCAATACCAAGGTTGTCGCCTGCCATTTCGCCATGAATTTTAAATCCTTCATTTTCACTGAGGTTCAAAAGATCAAACGTGCCGGTAGATAGGGGGGTTGATCGGCCGTATAGTACGTAACAGCTGCCAGCATTGATTCTTCCTCCTGGGTCTGTTTGGTATGCGCAAGTAGCTAGGTCGCTATATTGATCACCATTGAAGTCGCCGATGGGCGTGGCGGAGACGCCTAGCCCATCCAGAGCAGCTTCGGGGTTTATTTGAAAGCCGTTGGTTCCGTTTAGGCTAGCATAATTAAATATTCCACTATCAGTAGTATCGGGTGAGCCATACAGGAGGTAGGAATGCCCGCCGGTTCCTATGTTTACGGCGCCAATTAACAAATCACCCCAGCCATCGCCGTTAAAATCAAAAGCGGAGTGTGTAGAATACCCGCTAGAAAACCCATGATAGGTGCCAGCTTCGTTAGTATCAAAATACAACCCTGTGCTGGGTGTTAGTGAGGCAAGTTCAATAACGCCGTTGCTGCCCATATTCCATTTGCCCCATAGCGCATACCCTCTTCCTGTGTCGAGCGTGCCTGTTGGGTCTGCATTCCTTGCTCCGATAAATAAATCAGCCACGCCATCGTGGTTAAAATCACCAGCGCCATTGACGGCAACACCGCTAAAGTCTCCTGCAGCTTCGCCGTAAATTTTAAATCCGGTAGATCCATCGAGATCCCCTAGCTGAACAGTGGCTGGGAATTTTTTGTACGGCATTAATTTGACTCCTTGTTTTACGTTTTCTTAGCACTGCAGTTCGCAGGCGTACTCGTTGCGCGCCATAGAGCTGTATATATTTTATTATTAATTATTTGAGGGGTATTATGTGCGTTGATGGAAATTTTGCAAGTGATAAATCGGGGGGGTTGGTTTGAGGGTTTAGCCTTGTTGTTTTAAGCTTTAGTCAACATTAAGGACGATAGCTTTCAACGCTATTTTGCAACTCTTCTTCGCGTTCTTGTATATCTAAGAACTTCGCCCATTTTGTTGGGGTGTCTGTATTGTTGCTCTCAGGGGTAATGCGAATATTGTTTTCAATATAGTGTTTAAACACTTCATAGATTGTAATTGAGTTGAGCAAAGTGGCTGCAATTGTTGCGTTGACAATAAGGTTGGAAGGCTCATTATCCAGAGCGCTTTGCTCAGCATTGGCCAGTCCGCCAAAGAGGCTGGTGAATAGAGTGATCGTGACAATGGCGCTCAGTGTTTTGAATGAAAAAGCGTATACAGGCATTTTGTAAGATTGGATTATATCAAATGCATAGCAGACAGTTGGATACACGGTAATGCAGGCAACTTCGATCATTGTGTGGTAAATTAAAGTGGCGCTAATCGATGCTGCTGTTGGATTAATGCTATACTGATCCCACATTAACATAGCCAGGCCAAATACATTATAGAAGCCAGCGGCTGTTACTGCGCTTAGTAAGATTGCAGCGCCATGTTTTAGTGCTACTGCTTTCGTTGAGGGTTGGAAAGGGTGGTGTATTCAGCGACAAGAAGGGCCTGTTGCAGCTCTGGTAGGGCTAGTTCCTTAATAAAGGTTAGCTTGGCTGGCAGGAGAGCGTTTGCATTGTAATCTGGGAATGGGCTAAAGAGTTGGTCTGTTGATTTGCATTCACTGTTGTCGTTTTCTATGGCTTCTTTAAGGTCACTTAAGAGTGAGTTCCATGCGCTGTGAATAGTGGCAGCATGTGTAATAGAATCGTTTTTTTCATCACTATTTTTACATAGCCATTGTAGAAGGTGTTTCTTTTGAGAGTATGCGCTGAAAAAAAGATTGGGCCATCCTGTAAGATTAGTAAAAAAGGCGCAAAACATGAAGGGTGCGTAAAGGTAGGGTTTGCGTAGTTGGTTTCCAATCTGAATAACGCGTTCAGAACTTGATTCTTCTAGTAGGTTAGCACTTTCGGTGAATGCCATTGCTACTAGCGCAGTCCAGAAAGCGCTGATATTGAGGCTTAAAAGGCAGGTGAGTAACCAGCCTATGTTGCCAGCAGTGTCTCGCGTGGAGCACTTAAAAAAATCGGGTAATTTTGAATTGTAAACTTTATTGAATGCGCTGATAAAATCACGTTGATTGAAGTAAAGTACAATCGCTACGTTGCAAGCAACTGTGGTAGTGAAAACGATAACATCAATCATGATGGTCCCCCAAAGGGGGAGATTTGTTTTTTTTAAATTGTCATTTGTTATCAGTGTTGATAGCAATCCCGTTGAAACGTTGCCAAGCGATGTTATCACATAGTTAAACTTGTTGGCTCTCATCCGTAGCGTTAGGGGGAGCTCAGGAGCTTTTTCTTGTGTTTCTTCTTGAGCTTCAAGTGAGTGATATAGCAAGTGATCCCTAGTTGCTGCTGATAAATCACCGTTTGATTCAGGCTGAATAGACATATTTCCGTGGTTCATTTTTTTTAAACCTCTATGCTGATAGTTGGTTTTTTTTGGCGTAAGAGGATTGGGATCTTGTTATTATTAATGAATAGGGTCAAGCTATTGCTTGGCTTAGTCCGGCCATTTAATTTGATAAGCAGTGGAGCGGCCTTTGGCTCCTGCAAGTTCGAGACATTTTTTTTCAACAAGGTCTGCTAGTTCACGGTAAGCCGTTGCGCGACTGACTTTATTAATACCCATATATTTTCGTGTTGTCATGCCGCCTTCATAGCCATCAGGGCCTTTATCGAGCATTTTGTTGAGCGCTTTTTGTTGGCGTTCGTTTAATTGGGCTTTGACGTGCGCTTGCCAGTATTTATTTTTTAAGCGAACGTTATCAATGATGCTTAGTGAGCGATTAATAGCGTTGCTATAACAGTTTAAAAACCAAATCAGCCATTGGGTTATATCCATTTTTCCTGACGTTGTTTTTTGCAATATTTCATAATACGATTTTCGCTTTGCCATTATTTCTGTTGATAAGCTATAAAACCGAATGGATAGGTTTTCATCTTGAGCGAGCGACATATCAATAATAGCGCGACCGACTCGCCCATTGCCGTCATCGAAGGGGTGGAGTATTTCAAACCAGAGATGTGAAATTGCCGTGCGTACTAAACCGTTGAGCGCTGGGTCTTTATCGTTAAACCATTTTACAAATTGCGTTATTTCTTTTTGCAGAGATGTGTTGGGGGGTGCAACATAGTGAATGTTGGGTCTGTCAGGTTTTCCTGAAATAATTTGCATTTCACCTTCGCCACGAAGCTTGCCCACATTGATTTTTCGAATGCCTGAGAAGCCTGTCGGAAACAGCGAAGCCTGCCAGGCTTCTAGGCGTTCGAGGTTTAGTGGTTGATTGTGGTTTTTAGTCGCATCTAGCATCATGTCGAGTACGCTTTCGATATAACGATCAGGTGGTGTGGTGAGCGCGGCATTTTCAAGTCCCAGTCTATGCGCAATTGAGGATCGAACGCTGGAGCGGTTCAGTGTTTCGCCTTCAATCGCCGAGCTTGTTATCATCTCTTCTGAGAGTATTTGCGCGTTAATTTGAGCCTGCGACTCCTCTGAGAAGGATTGGGCGAGCCCCAGTATCTTTCCTTGGTTTAGGCGTGCTTCAGCGAGCGGGCTGCTAATTTGCGCCTCATCCCAGGTAAAGTGTGGCCAGTCAGGTTCTTGCCATATCCAGTGAGTCATTTAGAGCCTCTAATTGCATCATGTTATGAAGCGATTATAGCATTTAATCGCTTCATCTACCACTAAAGCGCAATATTGATCGGTAACTTATTGAAAAAACAATCAAGAGCGGTGAAGCTTAGGCGTCTGTTTTTGCAAAATCTGAGTAAAGGCTCGTCACCTCTTAAGCTTGTCTTAATATTGATTGCTTATACTCAAATAACTTTCATGCCACTTAATATTAGGATGTTGATATGGGTATTTGGGCAATAGGGGGCCCTTATGATGACGTTAAGGCAGGCATACCGAAAATATCACAAGAAGAAATTAAGTTGTCTCAATTGAGTCTTTTAAAATAAAGCTTGTTGAATAAAATTTAAAGATAGGAATCCGATGATGAAAGTAAATTGCATTACAATGCTCGGGGATGTTACATCTGTAGAGATGAAGCCGAAATCGAAGGTTTCAGAAATGATATCTACTCTTGCTACTAAGCTAGATATGAAACCTGATGAGTTTTTTTTAACAATCGGAAAACAGCAGATACCCGAAAATGATCAGCGCTTACTTACAGAGTTGGGGGCTAGGTCGGGTGAAGCCGACACATTGAGATTCTACTTAATGTTTAAATGTAAAACTATTGATGATGGAACAAAAAATGGAATGTTGGTTAACGCAGCTATGCTCAGGAAAGTCGGTGCGCCAGAAATACTGAAGCAAAGGGATCTACGGAGAAAAGTGGATGCAGCGTTTGCAAGTGAGGGTGTTAAAGGGCTTTACGTTAATACGGTTTTCTATCCAAGCAATCCCGAGAAAGCGGAACAAGTGCGTGCTCGAGTGTTGGCTGAAGAGAGCTCTTCCGATGTGCAGCCCCGGCGTTCTGTGTTTAGCTAAGTTAAGCGGGGCAGATCCCTTGGTCTCTCAACGCTGATGTGTAGTGGGGCTGGGTAGTGGCATGAGGGCTTGATACGCATAACCATACATGGAAAATTTCTTGCGTTATAAATAAGCAGGAAAGTTTCAATGCATTTATCAACTATCAATCTCTTACGCCCTGAAGAAGAGAGGGCTGTCATCTATTATGAGCGCTCAACCTCTTATAAAGCGGCGAAATAAGAACCAGCCGATATTTTGCGGGCAATCTTGCTTCGTCTGCACATCCAGGGCACCTACGGTAAGTTTACTTTCAATCTAAACACATGCAGCATTAAAGGCCTTCAATTCCCAAATGAATCTTTGTTGAATTTAACGATTTTCAAACGTCTAGATTCACAAGAAGAAATTAAAGGCGAGGTTTATGTTGTTGAGTTTCAACGCCGAAAAGGGAATACGTTTGATTTCCATAAAACTAAAAATTACTCAGTCCAGAGCTTAGTTAAAAACGGATTTCTTTTTAATAAAGAAGGCCAAAAAGAAGAAGCTGTAAAGTTACAAAAAACGTTGAGCAATCCAGCTCCGAAGTAAGGCACTTTTTTCCTGGTCAATATGAGTTATCGCAAATGTTTTAAAACAAATCTACATTATCAAGGGCGACATTGAGGCGTCTGGTTGTAGGCAAAGAGGAGGGCAGTTAACACACTGCTTCGTTTAGGTCCTTTGCTGATCATGAGGATCAAGGTGTTCTTTTGAGTTATCCAGTGTTTCTTTATTCATTTTTTTAACGCACTGTTTTATATAAAGCAAATGAACGCTTAATTTTTTTTTACTTTAAGTATAGTATATAGGGCCTATCTATCTAGTTTTTCTGTTTTTTTAACCTCTTGAATTTCGATTAGTCCTTCTATTGACAAATTCATCAATATAGCGAACTATTAAATTAAGCTATTATGTAAAGTATTGGCGAAGAAGTTGCGCTATCTACCTGATTAGATGTAAGCTTTTTATTATAGCAAAGGATTGTTAAGTGAGATGAAACCATCAGTTAAAGTACCTAAAGAGCTCGAAACCTTATTTGAGCTGGCTGAGACGAGAATGTCAGAGTTGTTTTCTGAGTTTACCTCAGATCCTTCTCGCGGTACGGTTGAAATCTCCGGAGAGCGGTACTTGTTACTCAGAGCCTCTTCTTTAGCGAATGATTTTTTTGATTCCATTGCGCAGCTGTTCAGTGGTGAGGACCCAGAAATGGCTGAAGAGGTTGCGCGAAAATTTCTCTACGATTTTGCTCACGCAATGGGGAAAAAAGATGCGGAATATTATAGTAAGAAGCTTAATTTAGGCAATCCGCTTGATAAACTTTCAGGGGGGGGCAATCCATTTTGCTTACGCTGGATGGGCTTTTGTTGAGGTTTCACCTGAGTCGCACCCGAGCCCTGACCAAGACTTTTTTCTGATGTATGATCACCCTTATTCATTCGAGTCAGAATCCTGGGTTGAAGCCGGAAAAAAATCAAATTTTCCAGTCTGTATTATGAACGCGGGCTATTCATCGGGCTGGTGCGAAGGAAGCTTTGAAATGCCTCTCGTTGCAGCACAGATATTTTGCAAGGCTAAGGGTGATGCTTGTTGCCGATTTGTTTTAGCGCCACCTGAGCGAATTGAAGAGCATATTCAAAAATATGTTGAAAAGTTACCAAGAAAAATCAGGGGGAATGTTCGCTATGAAATTCCTAAGTTCTTTGATGTTGAGAAAACGCAGCAAGAGTTGCGTCAGGCAAATGCGAGCCTCAGAGAGAGCGAAGAAATTTATCACGCCATTAGTGCAACAGCTTCAGATGCAATTTTTATGTTGAATGAAAAAGTTGAGGTTGTTTTCTGGAATAATGCAGCGACTAAAACATTTGGCTACACCGATGATGATGTCCTTGGGAAAACGTTACACCAGTTGTTGTTTTCGGAAAAGTACCACTCAATTTACGAAGAGGGGCTTTCGACTTTGTTTGAAACAGGGAAAGGTCCTCTTGTTGGAAAAATGCAGACTATCGATGCTGTTACGAAAAGCTGTTGTACCATTCCGATTGAGCTCTCTATATCAGGGGTGCAAGTAAAAAATAAATGGCATGCTGTGGGTATTATGCGGGATATTTCAGAGCGTTTGGAAGCTCAGTCTAAGCTGTTGCTTAACAAGGCTGTTATTGATACAGCGAATGAGGGGGTTGTTGTAACAGATAAAAATAATCTTATCATCGATGTTAATCCTGCATTTACGTTGATTACCGGTTATGAAAGAGAGGATGTTATAGGTAAAAATCCTTCTGTAATGAACTCAGGAAGGCATGATGAGGCTTTTTACTGCGAAATTTGGCATGAACTTTTAACGCTCGGTCGCTGGTCAGGTGAGTTATGGAATCGTAGAAAAAGCGGTGAAATTTTTCCGGAATGGATTTCAATGACGTCCATTCATGATGACGCAGGCAATCCGCAATATTATGTGGGAATTTTTTCAGATATTAGTGAGCGCAAAGCGGCTGAAATGGAGGTGCATCATCAAGCCAATAGTGCTGTGTTGACTGGTCTTGCCAATCGTCGTTCGTTTGTTGATCGCTTAGATAATGCAATTGAGATGTGTAAGCGTAACGACACTAAAGCGGCTGTTTTTTTTATGGATGTTGATTTTTTTAAAAAGGTTAACGATAAGCTTTGTCATCTTGCGGGAGATGAGCTCCTCAAAAAAATAGCGGATCGATTGAGAGAGTTTGTTCGAAGTTCAGATACCATTGCGCGTTTTGGAGGCGATGAGTTTTCTGCGCTTTTCTATGATATAAAAGAACATGAGCCGCTTGACTTGATTGCTGAAAAAGTACCTAAAAATTTATCGATGCCTTACACCCTCGGTGATCATGTTGTAAGTGTTTCAGTGAGTATCGGTATTGCAATTTACCCTGACGATGCGTCAGATGCAGAAGGTCTGCTTGATCTAAGTGATAAAGCGATGTATCGAGTCAAGAACTCAACGCGAAATGCTATTTCTTTCTGGGGCGACAATGGACCCAGTGTGGGCTAGATGCTATGTTTATGTATACTTTCACGCTTTGGCTTACCGGATAAATCGCTTGACAGTCCTTACATACTTTCACTATCCTCATGCACTAATCTTAAGTAAAGCATAGACGGGGATTTAGCATGGGTAACATTAAGCAAGTTTTAGCAGCAGCCATTTCTGCATCATTATTGATAGCTTGCGTGCAAGCCCAGGCCGGTGAATCTGAAGAGGTCGTTGTATCTTCCGATAAATCCTGGACCCAATCTGCGCTACCCGCCTACGTTGGTGGCGTCCCTGAAATTAGCGTCATGAAATATATTCTCACCCCCGGTGTGAAAACACCAATTCATCTGCACCCAGTAAATGCGGGTGGCTACGTCGTTTCCGGTCAACTCACGATGTATGCTACAAGTGATGCTGCTGGTGATTTCTCTGATCCATCAAATGTTAAAACCATAGTGCTGAACCCAGGCGATGGTTGGACTGAGACAGTTAACACTTGGCATTATGGTGTTGCTACTGGCGACGTACCTACAGAAGTGGTTATTGTATTTGCGGGTCAAAAGGGCACGCCTACCGGGCTTACGTTAGGCACCTACATCCAACCTGTTTAATCCTAGAAGAGCTCTACAATGATTAAGCGATTTTTTCTTGCAGCGCCTTTTTTTATTTGCGCGTTAAGTTTTTCTCAAGCATTGGCGAGTTATGATAATCTTGTATCGATTGCAAACCGAATTCAAACCGCTTATAGCCTGCCTGGGTTTGCATTAAGTATTGATGCCCCCGGCGCGCAGCCAGTTGATGTATCTGTTGGCTTATCTGATATAGCGACAATGGCGCCATTAACCCGTGAGAATGTATTTCGCGTTGGTAGCGTCACCAAAACGATGACAGCCGATATTATTATGTCACTCTATCGATCAGGTAAGCTGGATTTATTTGATAACATTACTGAGTACCTGCCTGACTACCCGCAATGGAAGTCAGTCACTGTTGTTGAATTGCTGAATCAAACGAGCGGAATTCCTGATTATATTAACACGCCAGACTGGTGGGAAAATGTATTCGAAAATCCACAAAAGCAATGGAAGTCCAAAGATTTAGTAGGGCTTGTTTCTTCACTCAGACTAACGAACAAGCCTGGAAAGGCTTGGCGATATTCAAATACGAATTATGTTCTGCTCGGGATGATTATTAGCGAAGTGACAGGGAAGAGTTATAGCTCGGTTTTGAAAGAGAGGCTAACCTCCGTTTATAATTTACGTTCTACTGGTTACGAGCTAGATAGCCCGATGCTTGCTAGTCATGTGAGTCAGGGATATTACATGGAAAACAAAAATGTTACGCACTTAAACCCTTCGTGGCTTAACGCAGCTGGCGGCGTTTTATCAACACCGCATGATCTTGTTCGCTGGGCCCATGCATTCTTTGAGCTAAACAATAATGCCCTGGAAGATAAGAATGTTATTGTTGGAGTCAAATCTGGTCGCTTGAATCCAGGTTATCAAGAAAGCGCTTACAGTCTTGGTATAATTCGTATGAATACTCCAAATGGATTGATGTGGTTTGTCCCAGGATTAACAAACGGTTTTCGATCAGCAATGATCGTTTTTCCTTGTTCTGGGGTGACTGTAGCTTACGCTTCAAATAATAGTGCTTTTTATCGAAAGGGTTTTCATAGTTATGCTATCACTGAGATTATAACAAGTATCATGCAGGATGATAGCGTTAAGCTTGGCGTAGAAGCGTATCAAGCGAATAGGGTTTTGCCTGCATATTGTAAAGCTCTTGAGCCTTCTGCTGGTTATGAGTTTCCAAAGTTTTGACGAGTTATGAAGTCAGGCTCTTTTTCCCAACGAAGCGATTAATTTGCTTGGTCTTGCCGTTTAGGCGGGAGAGTCAGGCCCCATAAACTGTATCAGATCACATGTTATTTCTTTAGCATTAAAATATGTGGAGATTCAATGCTTGCAGGTTTGGGCAGGTGCATGTGCTTTGGTTGCGCTTCAGGTGATGCAGGGGCTAAGTTGAGCTCTGCTGGTTCTATTTCGCCAATTGTTCTGCCGGTATGATAAGGCCTAGGTTTTCTTTTGCTTAAGTCCTTTTTTTTTTTTTTTTTTT
>Ga0209425_10004697_pt1 | contig 13757 bp, 14 predicted proteins | sample COG_05_FD_184749 | JGI IMG/M metagenome (GOLD analysis project Ga0209425, IMG submission 184749) | Pelagic Microbial community sample from North Sea - COGITO 998_met_05 (SPAdes) (version 2) | ecosystem: Environmental > Aquatic > Marine > Neritic zone/Coastal water | place: Helgoland, sampling... | reverse complement strand
AGAGAGAAATTAGAGAATAAAAATAATAATGATCTTTTTAAAAAGCCAATTTATATAGAGGGAAAAAAAAATAATATTGAAATTGAGTGTTCTTTAAAATGGAATGCCGGTTATTCTGAGGATGTTCTTCCTTACACAAATAACATTTTTCAAAAAGATGGTGGAACACATGTTCTAGGATTTAGAAGTGCGCTAACAAGAATTATTAACAAGTATGCGAATGAACATAACTTATTAAAGAAAAATAAATTAGCAATATCAGGAGATGATATTAAAGAGGGTTTAACATGTGTATTATCAACAAAAATTCCTGATCCTAAGTTTTCATCACAAACAAAAGATAAATTAGTCTCGTCTGAAATAAGAATGATTGTAGAAACTATTATAAATGAAAAATTATCAATTTGGTTTGATCAAAATCCATCAGTTGCTAAAATTATATTGGCTAAAATTATTCAAGCAGCAATGGCAAGAGATGTTGCAAGGAAAGCTAGAGAGAATGTTAGAAGAAAAGGTGCTTTGGAGTTAAGTGGTTTGCCTGGTAAATTAGCAGATTGTCAAATTGGGAAACAAGAAGGAACAGAATTATTTATTGTAGAGGGAGATTCGGCAGGTGGATCTGCAAAACAAGGTAGAAATAGATCTAACCAGGCAGTTTTGCCTTTAAGAGGTAAAATTTTAAATACATATGTCGAAGATATTCAAACAAAAAAAAATAACAACAAAGATGGTCTAGAACATAGAACAAAAGCTCTATCTAAAATGATTTCTTCAAATGAAATCGTTACTTTAATAAATGCTTTGGGTTTAGACCCAAAAGTTCAAGAAATAGATTTAAAAGATTTAAGATATGGAAAAATTATTATTATGACAGATGCAGATGTTGATGGATCACATATAAGAGCTCTATTACTAACTTTTTTTAATAATAAGCCATTTAATAAATTGATAGAGCACGGCCATGTTTATTTAGCACAACCCCCATTATTTAAGATTAATAAAGGATCTAAAGGAATCTACATTAAAGACGAAAAAGAATTAGAAGATCATATAGTAAATAACAACAAGGATTTAAAAAAATTAAAAAGAGGTTCGAAGGAATTTATCAAAGAGATGGATATCGAAAAAAGTAAGATGAACATTCAAAGATTTAAGGGACTAGGTGAGATGAATCCAGAGGAATTATGGAGTACAACTCTTGATCCTGAAACACGAAACTTACTTCAGGTTCAATATTCTAAAGATCTAAAAAAAGATCAAAGTTTAATTCATACTTTAATGGGTAATGATGTTGCATTACGAAAAGATTTTATCATCTCTAATGCAATCAATGTTCAAAATCTCGATATTTGATAATGAAGTTTTTTGAAACTTCAAAAATATATTCATTTAAAAAATCAACTTATATAAGTTTGAGATGGATAGGAATTATTGGACAGCTAATAGCAGTTAATTTTGTATATTTTGTTTTAAATTTTAAATTCGATTTTATTACTTCAAACTTAATTATATTTTTAGGTATTCTAAGCAATCTTTATTTAATTTTTATTTATAAGAAAACTCAATTATCTGATAGATCAGCATTTATATTTTTGGTTGTTGATATATTTCAATTAGGTGTTTTGATTTATTTAACAGGAGGGGTTGCAAATCCTTTTGTAATTTTCTTATTAATACCAAGTGTATTTTCATCATCTAATTTGGGATTTGTAACTAACTCTTTGCTTGTATCTTTGACTATAGTTGTAATCATTATACTTACATTTTATTCGATGGGTTTACCGATTCCTATTAGTAATCATTTTCATGTTAGTCCTTATTATTATTATTCCATACCAGTAGCATTAATAATTGCTCTAGTTTTTTTAAATTATTTTGCAATGACTTTTGGCATCCAATCTCGATTAAGAAAAGAAGCTCTGTCAAAAATGGAGGAAGTGATGGCAACAGAACATGAACTTTTATCTTTAGGTGGTCAGGCTGCTGCAGCGGCACATTCGCTAGGAACACCTCTTTCAACTATCAAAATTATTACACAAGATCTTGTAAAACAATTTAAGGGACAAAAAGATATAGAAAAAGATATTGAACTGTTATCTAGCCAAGTAGAAAGATGTAATGAAATTTTAAAACGTTTAAGTTTAAACCCTGTGGAAGAGGATGATTTTATTGATAAAGACCTAACGATGAGAGATTATTTATCTGAAATTATTTCATCATTTAAAGAAATTAGTAGAAAAAACTTCATATTTAATTTTGATCAAGATTCAAATTTAAAGAAAATAACAAAATCCATAGAAATTGTTTATGGATTAAGAAATTTTATTGGTAATGCTAACAAATTTTCTAGAGAGACAGTTTATATAAACCTTAAAAGTGACAGCGAAACAACAGAAGTCATTATTGAAGATGATGGCAATGGTTACCCTAGAGACGTTTTGTCAAAGATTGGAGAGCCATATTTGAGATCAAGCAATGCTCAAGAAAAATCAAAAACAGGTTTAGGACTTGGATTATTTATAGGAAAGACTCTTTTAGAAAAAAATTTTGCATCATTAAATTGTAGAAATTCTAAAACTAGAAGTGGTGCAGAAGTAATTATAAAATGGAAAAATAAAGATCTATTTAATATTTAGTGTAGTTTTTTTTTGTTTTCAAATAATGAACTTAATTGAGAAATCATAACATCTCCAAGTTCATTAACGTCAGTTATCTTAATTGCTTTATTGTAATACCTAGAAACATCATGGCCAATACCAATTGCTAAAATTTCTATTTCGGTTTTTTCTTCTATAAGTTTAACCATTTTTTTTAAGTGTTTTTCCAAAAAATCTCCTGAATTAACTGATAAAGTAGAATCATCTACAGGAGCTCCATCAGAAATAACCATAAGTATTTTTCTCTCTTCTTTTCTCTTTTTTAATCTAGAAAAGGCCCAATTGATTGCCTCTCCATCAATATTTTCTTTAAGTAAACCCTCTTTTAACATCAAGCCAAGGTTATTTTTGGCTTGCCTCCAGTGAGTATCAGCACCTTTGTAAATAATGTGCCTCAAATCATTTAATCTACCAGGAGTTTTAGGTTTTCCTTGTTTATTCCAAAACTCTCTATTTTGACCACCCTTCCAATTTTTTGTAGTAAAACCTAAAATTTCTACTTTAACAGAACATCGCTCCAATGTTCTTGATAATATATCTGCACAAATTGCTGCAATTGTAATAGGTCTTCCTCTCATCGAGCCTGAATTATCAATTAATAGAGTTACAATTGTATCTTTAAAATCTAAATCTTTTTCTTTTTTAAAAGATAAAGAGTTATAAGGGTCCATTATTATTCTTGGTAGCTTTGAGCTATCCAACAAACCTTCTTCTAAATCAAATTCCCAAGTTCTATTTTGTTTAGCTAATAATTGTCTTTGTAATTTATTTGCCAGTTTAGTGATAACATCTTGAAAACCTATTAGTTGCTGGTCTAAAGTTTTTCTAAGTTTTGTAGCTTCATCAGCATTTTCTAAATTTTCGGCTTTAGTAACTTCATCAAACTGTGTAGTAAAAATTTTATACTCAAGATTAATATTATCCATATTTTTTTGAATAATTTGTTCTGAACTTTGTTCATCAGACTCATTATCTGAAAGTTGCTCATCTAAATTAAATTCATCTATATTATAATCAGCATCAAGTGAGGCTTGAGCTTGTTCATTATTATTTTCATCTTTACTATCTTCAGTATCTTTATTCTGATCATCGTTTGAAGGATTATCTTTTCCTTGATCTTGGTTGTCATCTTTTTTATCTTCATCTTGTTCATTTTGAAAAATATCCATTTCTTCCAAAATTTTTGAAAATCTTGAGCTATAATTATTTTGGTCTTCTAGGTTTTCTTGCAGAAATTTTTTATGTTTATCTATTGATTGCTCAAAGTCTTTTTCCCAAAAATTCAACATCTTACTATTAAGAGAATTCAATGTTATTTTATGAAAATTCTTAAGCATATAAAGCTCAAATGCTTCGGTAACTGAAACGTCTTTTTTAGTTTTTAATTTATCATTTCGTTTACAACTTAATATTTGAGCATAATTTTCATTAAAGTTCTTTTCTATTCCTTTAAGCATTTTGCCTCCTAATGCTTCATATCTAATTTTTTCAGCAATATTATAAAGAGACTTTGATGAAGTGTTAGAGGGTAAATTTTTTTTAAAGATAACATCATTAGAGAATCTTTTTTTTAAAGCAGCTGAGTCTGTTTCAGCTCTCAATCTAATAAAATCACTCGGATTATTTAGATCATTAATTTTAATTGTACTCTTATCTTTTGAGTTTTTTTTATTAGAAGATTTATCATCTAGTTCAAGATCATCAGAGATTACTTTAGCAGTTGATGTTAGAGCAATTCTAAATTTTTCTTTTAAAGTTGTTTCTTTATCACTCATTTAAATTTGAATATTTATCAATGATTCTGGTAACTCTTCACCAAAACATCTTTGATAATATTCTGCAATGGTATTCTTTTCAATATCATCACACTTATTGAGAAAAGTTACTCTAAACGCATAACCAGTATCTTTAAAAATTTCTGAATTTTCTGCCCAATGCATGACGGTTCTTGGACTCATTACTGTTGAAATATCACCAGCAATAAATCCTTTTCTTGTTAAAGAAGCAACTTTAATCATATTAGCAATTTTTTCTTTACCTTTAGCGTTATTAAGGTTTTTATTTTTTGCCAAAACGATATCCAACTCTCTATCAAGACTGAGATAATTTAATGTAGTTACAATATTCCATCTATCCATTTGTCCTTGGTTTATTTGTTGAGTTCCATGGTAAAGACCCGTTGTGTCACCAAGTCCTACAGTATTAGAAGTAGCAAATAATCTAAAAAATTTATTTTGTTTAAGTACTTTATTTTTATCTAGTAGAGTAAAGTTACCTTCAGCTTCTAGAACTCTCTGAATTACAAACATCACATCTGGCCTTCCTGCATCATACTCATCAAAAACAAGTGCGACAGGGTTTTGTATAGACCACGGTAGAATACCCTCATTAAACTGTGTTACTTGTTTCCCATCTTTAAGAACAATTGCATCTTTACCAATTAAGTCTATTCTACTAACATGACTATCTAGGTTAACTCGAATACAAGGCCAATTTAGTCTTGCAGCTATTTGTTCTATGTGTGTAGATTTTCCTGTTCCATGATATCCTTGAACCAATACTCTTTTATTAAAAGCAAAACCAGATATTATTGCTAAAGTAGTATCTCTATCAAATTTATAGCTTTTATCTATTTCAGGAACGTACTCATTTTTTTTTGAAAATGCATCAACTTCCATCTCAGAGTCGATACCAAAAGTTTGTTTTAAAGAGACTTTTATATCGGGCTGTATATTAAGATTTGGTGTCAATTTTATCTCTATATGTATTTTTAAGTTGAGTATAAGCTAAAGTAATTAATTTTAGTTTTTCCTCATATTTTTTATTTCCAGAATTCATATCAGGGTGAAATTTTTTGACAAGCACTTTGAATTTATCCTGTATTTTTTCCCATTTTAAACCAACAGAAATACCCAAGATTCCAAAAGCTTTTATATCTTTGTGATTAAATTTAAATTGACGCATATGGTCATAATCACCATTAACTTTATCTTTATCTAATTCATCTCTTAAGGTGTTATTCCAAAGAACTTTAAAAAAATTATCAGAAGAACTAAAGCTTTGTGTCGGCTTGTGCCAAACCATATCTGATTTTAAAAAATCAATAACCTGATCATCATTCATACCTGAAAAATAATTCCAATTCTTATTAAATTCTTTGACATGTTCTAAACATAACATTCGATATTTTTTACTATTATCCTTTTCAACTGGTGCTTTATATTCACCTATTTTTTTACAATTATTCCAGTCACAAATATTTTTCATGATATAGTAAATATTATTTATGAATATAAATGACCTAATTGCAATCGTAAAAAAAAAGTTACAAAGTTGTATTGCAATGGAAAATATTGATATTGAGGATAAATCTTTTCTTCATAAAAATCATTCAGGACACCAAGAAGGAAAATTTCATTTAAAAGTTATAATAGACTCAATAGAATTAAAGAAACTAAATAAGATTGAAAGTAATAAAAAGATATATAAAGTTTTAGATAAAGAGCTTAAAGAGCATATTCACTCTTTACAGATTTTAATTAGCTAATTCTTTTTTTAAAAATTTTTTAATTTTAAAAATATCATATTGATTATTTGAAGTTGTCAATCCAATCTTTTTTAATAATATCAAGTTTATTTGTTTTGAAGTGTTCTTTTTGTCTTTTAACATAAATGATAAAATTGAATTTAAATTTCTAGATGTAAAATATTCTTTAATATTTGAAGGAAGATTTATCTTATGAATATTTTTCATAATCACATTATATTCATTAAGTTTAATCAATTTTGAATCTAAACTAAATCTTAATGCCGATATAATTCCAAGTATTACAGCCTCACCATGATTAAGCTTTTTAGAATAGCCAAGTGTTGCCTCATAAGCATGCGCAAAGGTATGGCCAAAATTTAATATTTTTCTAAGCCCTTTTTCTTTTTCATCTTTTTCTACAACTAATTTTTTTATCTTACAGCTTTCAAAAATTGCTTTTTCAATAAATGGAGTTTTTAAACTTAATATTTTGGATGCATTTTTGTCTAGATATTTGTAGAAAATTTTATTTAATATTAATGAGTGTTTTAAAATTTCTCCATATCCACAAATTACTTCTCTTCTTGGTAGTGATTTTAAAAAATCAGTATCACTAATAACAATTTTAGGCTGATAAAAACTTCCTATTAGATTTTTACCTTCTTTAGTGTTAATGCCTGTCTTACCCCCAACAGATGAGTCTACTTGAGATAACAAAGTTGTAGGTAAATTAATAAATTGCAAACCTCTTTTATACAAGCTTGCTGCAAGTCCTCCTACATCACCTGTTATTCCACCACCAATAGTTATTATGCAGTCATGTCTTGAAAAATTTTTATTTAATAGGATTTGTAAAATTTTATTTATACTTTTCTGACTTTTATTTTTTTCATTTGCATCAAACAAAAATCTAGAAATTTTTTTTTTTTTTAAAGATTTAGTAATTTTTGAAATCATTATATTCGGAACTTTTTTATCGATTATTAAAAGACATTGATCAAAACTGACAAAATTTTTAATAAAATATTTAGATATATCTTTGATTATATTTGAGCCAATTATTATCGGATAAGTTTCTGATTTGGTTTTAACTAATAATTTAATGGGCTTCATAAATTTCTAAAATATTTTTAACGACTTCATTTATAGTAAAATTATCACAATCAATTTTATACATAGCCTTAGAATAAACAATAGAACGTTTCTTTATTAGATCCACTAATTCATTTTTGGAAGCATTAAAAGCAACAGGTCTTTTTTGGCTGTTTTTAATTCTATTAACTAGAGTTTTTATATCCCAGTTTAACCAGAAAGAAATATGATTTTCTAATATATCTCTTTTAATCTTATTATTTAAAAAAGCCCCTCCACCAAGAGATATTACTGTTTTATTTTTTTTCAATATCTTAAGTGTAGTGGTTTCTTCTATTTTTCTAAAATACTCCTCACCTTCTGTTTGAAATATCTTTGAAATTGTCATTCCTGTTTTTTTTTCAATTAGTTGATCAACATCTATAAAATCAATATTTAGTTTTTTTGACACAATCGAGCCAACAGAAGACTTACCTGAACCCATCATACCTAAAAAAACTAAATTTTCTTTTGATTTCATAATATTCTGTATTGAAAAAACACAAATATGTCTTAATTTGATTTTAACCAACAATATATGCAATTTACTAAAAATACAAGTTCCAGAAAAAGCATCTTGGGAATAGTTGTGAAAATAAGTTTTGTTATTGTTGTTCTTATTATAACAATTGCTCTTCTAAATAAAATAGATTTTCCATCACCTAAAAAAAAAATAGAAAAAACTTTACCAAATGAAAAATTTAAAATTGTTAAATAAAAAAAGTTTATCAATTATATTAATCTTTTTTTTTTTTAGCTTAAGCTCTCAAACAGAAGAGCAACCAGTAGATATTTGGAATATAGATAAAAAAAAGACTGAGGATACTTCTTTAAACAAAACTGTAGATATAGAGGAAAATACAATCAAACAGTCTACTCAATCTAAAATTTATAAAATGCAGTCACAAAATCAAATTAATACAATTCAAGTAGACTCAAATTTAGATTCAAAAAAAGTGGTAATAATCGGACTCTATGATCCTAAAGATTATGGTCTTAAGATTGATATGTGGTCAAACTCAAATGGAGACCAGCTTAAATATATTTTTTCAAATTTATCAAAAATAGATTTATCTAAGGATGCTTCTGATCTAATGAGTAGGGTTTTACTAACTAACGCTTATTATCCTAATATAAATATAACAGAAGAAGAGTTTTTGAAGATTAAGTCTGACTGGCTTATTAAAAATAAAGATAGAAACTTAATAGAAGAATATTTAATTAAAAATCAAATTTTAAACTTACATCCCAAGCTTAGTCGATATTTAATAGACCAGTACTTATCAGAGGCAAATATTAACAAAGCATGTGAAATTTTTTCTAAAAATACAGAAATAATAAAAGATGATTATTTGTCGAAATTTAATTTGTATTGTTTGATAAGTAGTGGTCGAATTGAAGACGCCCAATTAGTTTTTGACTTAAAGAAAGAACTTGGATTTAAAGATGAGTATTTTGAAAAAAAATTAGAATATTTATTTGGTTATACTAAAAAACCAGATCTAGCAATTTCTGAAAAAACAATATTAGACTTCCATCTTGCTCACAAATCAAATCCAAAATTTTTCTTTGAACCAAAAAAAAATACAAATAAATTAATATGGAAATATTTAGCAAAATCAAACCTACTATATAATGTTGAAGAAATTGATATTACTGAAATTGATAAAATTTCGCTTATAGAAAAAGCTACAAATGATAAAAACTATCCTGAAGAGGATCTGTTTTCTCTTTATAAAAGGTTTCAATTTAATATTAGCCAACTTTTAAACGCTCAAGAGTCTTACAAAACATTATCAAGTGTAGAAGCACGTGCACTGCTTTATCAAAGAATACTTTTAGAATCTGATATAAGCAAGAAACTAGAATTAATCAAAATTTTAAAAGATTTATTTAAAAAGGATAACTACCAAAATGCATTTGATACTGAATTAAAAAATTTTTTAAGAACTATAGATCCGGAGAAAGTACCCTCTAATTATACAGCATTTTATTTTAATAATTTAGAAGATAAGAATGAAATAAGAAAAAATATCAAATTCAATAAAGATATTTTACACCAATCTAAATTAGTTAATTATTTCAATGGAGATTTTGCAAGATCTAAAATTGAAAAAGATCTAAACAATTTTTTGAATAAAATTAAGAAAAATAAAAAATACAAACTATCTAAAAAAGATATTATTTTAATAGAATCTTTAAAATCTGATGGTATTAAAATTTCTAAAAAGTATGACAGTCTATATGAAATTGATGACTCTGAAATGCCAACTGATATCCAGGTGATGATTAATAATAACGAATTTGCTTCAGTATTAATAAGAATAATTGAAGTTATTGGCCAGGATGAACTAAAGTTTATGGATGAAGATACCCTGTATTTTATTATTAGTGCACTTAACCAATTAAATATTGATTATATAAGAAATAAAATTTTATTAGAGGTTCTGCCTTTAAAAGTTTAAAAAATAAACTAAAATAATATTAATTATGGCGGTTAAAAAAATACTAACAGAACCAAATAAACTTTTGCGACAAGTATCAAAACTGGTTGAAAAAGTCGGTAAAGAGGAACAGAAGTTAATGGATGATATGTTGGAAACAATGTATGCAGCAAATGGAATAGGGTTAGCAGCTGTCCAAATTGGTATACCTAAAAGAATTATTGTAATGGATATTAGTAAGGACCAAGAAAATAAAAAGCCAAAATATTTTATTAATCCAATTATAAAAAATAAAAACCCAGAAAAAGCAACTTATGAAGAAGGGTGTTTGTCAGTCCCTGATCAGTTTGCAGAAATTGACAGACCCAGCAAATGTGATGTTGAATATTTGGACTATGATGGAAAAAAACAGTTTTTACATGCCGAGGGTTTATTAGCAACTTGTATACAACATGAGATGGACCACTTAGAAGGAATATTATTTATAGATTATCTTTCGAAATTAAAAAGGTCGATGATTGTTAAAAAACTATCCAAATTAAAAACAAATACAGCAATCCTTTAATCGATGGCTAAAAAAATTGTTTTTATGGGTACCCCAATGTTTGCAGTACCTATTTTAAAATCTTTATATCAAAATGGATACCCTATTTCAGATGTATACACTCAACCTCCACAAAAATCTCAAAGAGGACAGAGAATAAATAAGTCGCCAATTCAGGGGATAGCAGAAACTTTAAATTTAAAATTTAGAACTCCAAAAACTTTAAAAAAAGATGAAAAAGAATACAATTTTTTTAAAGAAATAGATGCTGACCTTGCAATAGTAGTTGCCTATGGTCAAATAATTCCCAAAGAATTTTTAAATTTAACTAAAAAGGGATTTATAAATATTCATGCATCTATACTTCCAAAATGGAGAGGTGCAGCACCTATACAAAGATCAATTATGAATCTTGATAAGGAAACAGGAGTAAGTATTATGAAAATAGCTGAACAATTAGATACAGGAGCAGTGTGTAATACTTATAAAATAAATTTAGAAAATGATTTAAATGCAAGTGATGTATCTGAAAAACTTTCTTTAATAGCTGCAGAAAAAATTTTAGAAAATATTGACAAAATATTAGAAGATAAAATAAAATTTATTGAACAAGATCATTCAAAAGCAACATATGCACCTAAAATACAAAAAGTAGAGGGAGAAATTGATTGGAAAGAAAATGCAAAAAAAATTAAAGGAAAAATTAATGGTCTTTATCCTGTGCCAGGTGCTTTTTTTATACACAAAGGAGAAAGGTATAAAATATTAAAAGCAGAAATTAGTAATGGAATTGGACAGCCAGGTGAGATTGTTTCTAATTATCTTGAAGTTGCTTGTGCAGACAAACAATCGATTAAAATAAAAGAAATTCAAAGACAAGGAAAAAAACCCCAGCAAATAGGTGAATTTATGCTTGGTTCTCAGATAAAAAAAGGTTCATTTATTTAATGGTTAGATACCAGGTGCTCATAGAATATGTTGGAACAAATTTTAGAGGATGGCAAATTCAAAAAAAAGGTTCAACTATTCAAGGGCATATTCAGAAAAAATTGTCGAAGTTATTAAAAGAAAAGATAATTCTGAACGGCTCAGGAAGAACAGACACGGGTGTGCATGCAATTGAGCAATCTGCTCATTTTGATTGTCAAAATAAAATTTTATATTTAACAAAATTTTTAAAATCAATTAATCATTTTTTAAATGATCATGGTATAGCAATAAAGAGAATCAAAAAAAGGAGTAATAAATTTCATTCAAGATTTTCGGCAAAACAACGAATTTATAAATATGTAATATTTAATCAGATAAGTGCTCCTGTGATTGAAAGACAAAGAGGCTGGCATGTAAGAAAACCTTTAGATTTAGATTTAATTAAAAAAGGAGCAAAAAAACTAGTTGGAACTAATGATTATTCTACTTTTAGATCATCAAGTTGTCACGCAAAAAGTCCAATCAAAACGATTAAATCAATAAAGATTAGATCATTAAAAAATAAAATAGAAATAGAATTTAATTCACAATCTTTTTTACAACAACAAGTGAGGTCTATGGTTGGTTGTCTAAAATATTTAGGTGAAGGAAAATGGGATCTAAAAAAGTTTGATAAGGTATTCAAGTCTAAAAAAAGAATACTTTGTGCACCACCAGCACCTCCTGAAGGTCTTTTTTTATTTAGAGTTATCTATTAATTTACTTTTGTTGCTCATTGAAAACTTTTTATTAATTCGCCATCTAGATTCTGCTCTTACAATATATCCACAACAGTTTTTAGAACGACATTTACATTTAAATTGCTTATAATTTTCATCATAGCCAAATCCATAATCACAAGTTAGCTCATTTCCTTTTTTTATATCTTTTATTGCTTTAACCCAAATTTTAAGTCCTTTTCCATCATAATCACAATTATTACTGCATGAATGATTTATTAAACCTGCTGTGTTCCAGGTAAAATCACCATCAAGGTCGTATTTTTTATTTATAGTGAATAAATATATAGGTTTATTATTATCGTATTTACTAGAGTCTTCAGTTTGTTTTTTAGTTATTAGCTTTCCTCTATAATCAATTATCTTAGTTCCAGCTTTGATATTTTTTGTGGCGTAAAGCCCTTTGCCTTTTTTATCAATATTAGATCTTTTGATTCTGTACAATTTCATATAGTTTTATTTAGAGGGTTATTAAAAATTATCAATTAAATTCTATCAAAGCATCAACATGTCTCTTAGTGCTTTCCTGAAGAGCTTTAAGATCGTAACCTCCTTCAAGAACTGACACTACGTTTCCGTTACAAAATGATTTAGAAAATTCTAATGTTCTTTTAGTTAAATGATAAAAATCCTCTGATCTTAATCTAAGTTGCGCTAAAGGATCATCGATATGTGCATCAAAACCCGCAGAAAACAATAAAAATTCTGGTTTAAACTCTTTTAGCTTGTTTAAAACATGCTCATATGCGTTTAAATATTCTTCAGCAGTTGTGCCTGCTTCAAGAGGAATATTAAAAATATTATTAAACTTACCTTTTTCTTTTTCTGATCCAGAGCCTGGATAATAGGGATATTGATGTGTTGAAATATATAATACTTTTTTATTGTTATAAAAAATATCCTGGGTTCCATTTCCATGATGAACATCAAAATCAATAATTGCTACTTTATTAAACTTATATTTTTCGATTAAATAATTAGCACCACAGGCAACATTGTTATAGATACAAAATCCCATTGCTTTTTCTTTTTCAGCATGGTGACCTGGTGGTCGAATAGCACAGAATGCATTTTTGAATTCTTTATTTTGAACACCATCTATAGCAGCAATAACAGATCCAACAGCATCTTTGGTAGCATCTTTACTTCCTGGTGAAACAACTGTATCTCCATCAAGAAAAGCCAAACCATTTTCAGGAAATGATTGGTTGACTAGATTTATATAATCAGAAGAATGTGTTTTAATTAAAAAAGATTGATCAAATTTTACTGGTTTTTTCCAAATTAAATTTTTGTTATTCAATTTTTTAAAATTATCAATAACAGAGGTCACTCTATCAATTTTTTCTGGGTGTCCATCTCCTGTATTATGGTTTTGATAAGTATTTGAAGTAATTAAACCAGTTTTCATCAAAAATAACTTTTAAGAACTTCAGCATATATTCTTGTCAGTTTTTTTAAATCAGATAAAGAAACAGCCTCATCTACTTTGTGCATAGTTTTACCCACTAAACCAAATTCTAAACATGGGGCTATTTTTCTAATAAATCGTGCATCAGAAGTACCACCAGTTGTTGAAAGTTGAGGTTTAATTTTTGTAATTTTTTTAATTATATTCTGTATAATATATGTAGTTTTATTTGGCTTAGTTAAAAAAGCTTCACCTGACACTCGGTATTCTATTTTAAAACGAGATTTATTTTTTTTAGTAATTTTCTTGAAAATTTTATTTAACTTATTTTT
>Ga0209425_10004691_pt1 | contig 13771 bp, 8 predicted proteins | sample COG_05_FD_184749 | JGI IMG/M metagenome (GOLD analysis project Ga0209425, IMG submission 184749) | Pelagic Microbial community sample from North Sea - COGITO 998_met_05 (SPAdes) (version 2) | ecosystem: Environmental > Aquatic > Marine > Neritic zone/Coastal water | place: Helgoland, sampling... | reverse complement strand
ACCACGCTACGACAAACCTAATCGTTCGCAACACCTCTCATCTGGTGTAGCCTGCACAAGCAGCGCGCAAGCGATGCGCCTGCAGGAAGCGCGCGAAGCGCCACAACACATGTGTTGATTTGAATCCCGCAGGCGCTCACTTCGTTCTCTTGTGCGGGCTACGACAAACCTAGTCGTTAGCCATGAAAAAACTTACTAAAAGCAACGCACTCTTTATTGAGCGCCTTAGCAACAGCGGGGCAAGTTATGTGCCCATCATAAACATTCAATCCATTAAGCAGATGCTTATCTTCTAGCAACGCATTCAACCCTTTATCAGCAAGTGCAATAATAAAAGGTAGCGTCGCATTACCTAAGGCTAATGTCGATGTGCGCGGAACGGCGCCTGGCATGTTTGTCACGCAATAATGCACAACGTCATCGATAACATAAGTTGGCGCTTCATGCGTAGTAGGCTTGCTTGTTTCAAAACACCCGCCCTGGTCAATTGCCACATCCACCATCACAGCGCCTGTGCGCATGTCTTTTAACATGTCCCGGGTTACAAGCTTGGTCGCAGCAGCGCCGGGGATTAATATCGCACCAATAATTAACGATGAATTCAACACATGCTCACGAATAGAATCTTTGGTCGCATAAATTGTTTTAAGCCTAGAACCGTACTGTTGGTTAAGCTGACGCAAGCGGTCCAATGATTTATCAAGCACAGTTACGTTAGCCTCAAGCCCCATCGCCATACGAATCGCATTCGTACCGACAACACCGCCGCCCAATACCATCACATCACCTGAAGGAACACCTGGAACGCCACCCAAAAGGATGCCGCGCCCACCGCGCACTTTTTCAAGGGCATGTGCGCCAGCCTGAATAGACATGCGCCCAGCAACCTCACTCATTGGCGAGAGTAACGGTAAGCCGCCTTTATCGTCAGTCACTGTTTCATAAGCAATCGCAGCACAACCAGATTTCTGCAAGAGCTCAGTTTCTTCAGGAAGCGCAGCCAGGTGCAAGTAGGTAAAAAGAATTTGGCCCTTGCGAAGCATTTTACATTCACTTTTAAGCGGATCTTTAACCTTGACGATTAAATCTGCTTTTTCAAAAACCTGTTCAGGCTTTTGAGCGATAGTCGCACCGACTCTCTCATAATCAGCATCTGCAATACCAACACCAACACCGGCATTCGTTTCGACGAGAACTTCATGCCCCCTATCAACTAACTCGGCTACAGCAGCTGGCACAAGCCCAACGCGACTCTCATGAATCTTAACTTCTTTAGGAATACCTACTATCATTCTACCTTCCTGTTAATACAAAAACATAAATATCGTTAACCGGCAGCATCCATCAACAATTTGTTTAATCTGTTGACGTATAATGCAGGCTCTTTTAGTTGAGCGCCTTCAGCCAGTAACGCTTGATCAAACAATACGTGTGTCCACTCTTTGAGTTTTTCATCATCTTGCATTGCGTGCAAGTGAGTAATGATCTGATGTTCTGGATTGATTTCAAGGATCGGCGCTTTGCTAGAAAAGTCTTGCCCCATAGACTCCATGATGCGTTGCATTTGGAAGTCCATATCGCTTTCATCAGCAACAACACACGCAGGAGATGTCGTTAAACGGTTAGTGACGCGAACTTCTTTTACTGTCTCGCCCAATGTTTCTTTCATTTGAGCGACTAACGATTCAAAAGATTCTTTTTCTTTTTCAACCTTCTCTTTAGTGTCTTTGTCTTCATGCGCGCTAAGGTCCAAATCGCCTTTAGTGATGGATTGCAGTTTCTTGCCGTCAAATTCATTTAAGTGGGACACAAGCCATTCGTCGATTTGATCACACAGCAATAAAACTTCAATGTTTTTCTTCTTGAAAATTTCTAAATGAGGGCTGTTAACGCCGGCTTCATAAGAAGCGCAGGTCAGGTAATATATAGCGTCTTGATCGGTAACCATGCGATTGGTGTAGTCATCTAAAGACACGCTCTCCGTGGCTTCTTGTGTTGACTTGAAACGCAGTAATTTTGAAATGCGCTCACGGTTTGCAAAGTCTTCTGAAGGCCCCTCTTTAAGCACCTTACCAAACTCATCCCAAAACTTAGCGTAAGTTTCTTTATCAGAGCTTGCCATTTTTTCGAGCGCAGATAGCACCTTCTTAACGGAGCTTGTGCGAATGCTGTTTGTAAACTTGTTGTTTTGCAGGATTTCACGTGAGACATTTAACGGTAAGTCATTAGAGTCAATAACACCCTTAATAAAACGCAAATAATTAGGCATCATGTTTTCAGCATCATCCATGATGAATGTGCGCTTCACATAAAGTTTTATGCCGGATTTGCGTTCGCGTTGATATAAATCAAAAGGTGCTTTAGCGGGAATATAAAATAACGTTGTATAGTCATGCGCACCCTCTACGCGATTATGCAGCACTTGAAGCGGTTCATGGAAATCGTGAGAGATGTGCTTGTAAAGATCGTTATATTCTTCGGGTTTAATTTTGTTTTTAGGTAGCGTCCAAAGCGCAGTCGCCTTATTGGCTTGCTCCCATTCAACATCAGTTGATTCGTCTTTATCGTCTTTAGGTGTTTGCGTCATTACAGGAATCGTGATGTGATCTGAGTACTTTGTAATGATTGTTTTTAAGCGGATAAGTTCTAAAAACTCACTCGCTGTTTCTTTTAACTGTAATGTAATTTGAGTTCCGCGCGTTGCAACCTCAGCGTTCTCAAGCGAGTATTCGCCATCGCCTTTTGACTCCCAAACAACACCGTGCTCAGGCGTGAGGCCTGCACGACGCGTTTTCAAGACGACATTATCAGCAACGATAAAGGCAGAATAAAAACCAACACCGAACTGTCCAATCAAAGAATTATCTTTTGAGTTATCACCGGTTAACTTTGATAGGAATTCTTTCGTGCCTGATTTAGCGATCGTGCCAATATTTTTAATCACCTCTTCGCGGTTCATGCCGATACCGTTATCAGTGATTGTAATAGTGTTCTTTTCTTTGTCGAACGCGACGCTTACTTTAAGATCAGGGTCTTCGGCGAGCAGCGCGTTATCAGAAAGTGATTCAAAGCGCAGCTTGTCGCAAGCATCCGATCCGTTTGAAATTAGCTCTCTCAAAAAGATTTCTGGGTTGCTGTACAGTGAGTTAATCACCAAATGCATTAATTGTTTAACTTCAGTCTCAAAACTCAAGGTTTCTTTTTGGGCTTCAACAGTCATAGTTTCTCTCTTCATAGAATAAATTGTATAACGTTAAGATAAGGTTTATTTCATAAAATTCAAGCCTTAGAGGCTGAATTATTCACTATCAGCGCTATCTTCATCCTCTTTTTGATTTAATTCGATCTTTTTGACCTCATTTTGACCTGAAAAATCCAAGATACAGGTCGGAATTTGATGCTCGGGTGTGTTTTCGAGCTGAAAATCACACTGCGCCTGCTTGTGAGCGTTGCCTTTGAGTAAAACACTCACTTGAACCTCATATTCGAGCTCTGCTGATCCAAGGATGATAACCCTCGATTGCTGGCCGTTCGGCGCCTGTAGGTGCACATCGTGGTGCACAGGGGCTTTATCCACGAGATCATCAGCTATCATATATTGGCTAGGTGAAATGGAGGTGTTGGCCATAGCCATGGAAACAATGGAAATCGCAATAAATAAGCCAATAAATCGTTTCATACGCACTCCAATATGTTTACATGTTACCCAGCGAGAATGACTTTACGGACTTCTCATAAACCAATACAATGAAGTCAGTTCAAAGGAAAGACCAAAAATCATATGTCCGAATTATCACTTAAGCATGTATCATATCACGACAGTTTTCAACCGGAAGGTTTAGCACGACTCGACGCTGTTTTTTTATCACACCTCGAGGCAACTGATAAAACGCTGTTAGACGGCTTGCGAGTCTTGCGCAATAACCCAGGCTCACTGTCTGCCAAAGAACACAGCGCATTATTGTTAACGATCGCCCCACACTTAGAAAGCTTCGTCTCAGATATGTTTGGCATAGACGCTGAAACTGAAAAAGCGGCCAACGCGATTCTAAACGATCACCCCATTTTTGAATTTAAAAAAGTCTTTGTCTTACGGTTTGCGAAAAGACGTTTATCAAAAAATGAAGAGCTCCCCTCTTTTAGCGAACTCGATACTTGGGTTGAAGCACAGATTGGCGAATCACACGATAAAGAACTTGCCGTTGCAGAATTGGCATGCGATTACTTAAAAGACGCAGAAAAATATTCCGACGAAATTGAAAAGCTCACGTGCTGGTGTATTCATGCAATGACAGACTCCTCCGAACACGTTTTCGGATGGACTAGCTTCAACCTTCCTAAAAAAATTGATCACGCTAACTTGGTTCCGCTCGATAACGGAAAACTCACTGGTACGCCACTTAAAAAACGTGACGGTTTTAAGCTTACCGACAACCGAATGACAGAACGTCAAGTGCAAGGCGAAATCCACTACTGCGTTTATTGCCACAAAAACGAAGGTGATTACTGCTCCAAGGGTTTTCCGGTTAAAAAGAACAGTCATGATTTAGGCTTCAAAAAAAACCCGCTTGATGTCATTTTAACAGGCTGCCCGTTAGATGAAAAAATATCTGAAATGCAATGGCTAAAAGCACGCGGCTTCACAATCGCCCCGCTGGCTGTCATCATGATCGACAACCCCATGTGTCCTGCCACGGGTCATCGCATTTGTAATGATTGCATGAAAGCGTGCATTTACCAAAAGCAAACGCCGGTTAATGTGCCTGAAGTTGAAACACGTATTTTAACTGACGCGCTCGCGCTGCCGTGGGGGGTTGAAATTTATGACTTACTCACGCGATGGAATCCATTGCGCCAAAAGCAATTTCTAGCAAAACCTTACAACGGTTTAAAAATTCTCGTCGCAGGCATGGGCCCTGCGGGTTTCACGCTTGCGCACCATCTTTTGATGGAAGGCTTTTGCGTGGTTGGTGTTGATGGTTTAAAAATAGAGCCTTTGCCGTCATCATTAGTTAACAAGCCGATTGAGTCTTATGACGAACTCACTGAACAACTCGATGAGCGTGTGCTAGCTGGGTTTGGTGGTGTTGCGGAATACGGTATTACTGTTCGTTGGGATAAAAACTTTTTACGCTTGATTTACTTAACGCTAATGCGCAGACCACACTTTCAATTATTTGGTGGCGTACGCTTCGGTGGAACGATCACGGTTGAAGATACTAAAGCAATGGGCTTTGATCACTTGAGCGTTGCCGTCGGTGCGGGCTTACCGCGCGCATTGCCTATTCCAGGCAGCCTGGCTGTTGGTATGCGACAAGCTAATGATTTCTTAATGAGCCTTCAACTTACTGGTGCTGCGAAAGAATCCAGCTTAGCCAGTCTGCAATTGCGCATGCCGATCGTTGTGATTGGCGGCGGATTAACGGGCGTTGATACAGCATCAGAAGCGCAGGCCTATTATATCAAACAAGTCGAAAAGCATTTAGCGCGCTATGAAACCTTATCGGCTCACATTGGCGAAACAGCGTTACGCAACACATTCGATCCAGCCAGCCTGATTATTTGTGATGAATTTTTAGAGCACGCAAAAGCTGTCCGCACAGAGCGTGAACGCGCAGACACGCTAGGTGAAGCGCCAAATTTCGTTCCCTTACTCCACGCTTGGGGCGGCGTTACGATTACGTACCGACGCCACATTCAAGACTCGCCCGCTTATGTGAGTAATCATGAGGAGCTTCATAAGGCGCTTGAAGAAGGTGTTCTATACCGAGACTTACTTGAGCCAAAAGCTGCAACGACAGATCAATACCGTCACGTTACTGGTCTCACCTGCCATCACAGGCGCCAAGATGATGATGGACGCTGGCACGTTGTGAATGATGACGTTCAAATACCCGCAAGATCTATCCTAGTGGCAACAGGTGCTAAACCCAATGTCGCTTATGCGTTTGAACATGAAGGCACGTTTTTACGGAACGGCATTCAATACCAAACGTTTGAACTTAATAATGGCAGCCTCGAAGCCGTACCGACGGCCGAGCATTGTAAAAGCGATAACTTTGGACCATTCACATCTTATGAAAACGAAGATTTCCGCGTCTCGTTCGTGGGTGACTCACACCCAGTCTTTCACGGTAACGTTGTAAAAGCGATTGCTTCAGGTATGCGAACATACCCCAAAATTCTCGAAGCCCTTGAAGATAAAGTGGGCACGCTCGGTGACAGTGCAGAATACCAATCATTTTCGAACACGCTCGATGATGCGTTTAATGCAACGATCGAATCGATTGAAAGGCAGAACCGACACACAATCACGATTAGAATTAAAGCGCCACGAGCAGCGGCTCGATTTAAGCCCGGCCAATTTTATCGGTTACAAAATTTTGAAACGCGCGCGGTAACGGTGGGCGATACGTTGTTGCAAATGGAAGCCATCGCTCTTTTTGCTACAAGAGCAGATATTGGCGCGGGCACTATCGACTTAACCGTTTTTGAAAAAGGCGTAAGCACGCGATTAACCGCCCTCTTTCAGCCAGGCGATAAAGTCTCATTGATGGGCCCAACCGGTGTTAGATCCAAAATGCCAGACGGCAAAAGAATTTACCTTGTTATCGGTAATGAGATGGCCGCTTTACAGGCGCTTTCGATTGGAAACAATATCGATAAATCGAACGGATCAAAGCTCTATTACATTGGCACGTTTTCTGATAAAAACAAATTAACCCAGCGAAGCGAATTAGAGGCTGCTTGTGATGCAATTCTATGGGGCACCGGAACGGGTGCTAAGATCAATGCTGACCGTGATCAGGATGCTTCTGCAACGGGTGATTTATGCGACGTGTTCACTCAATTTGCTTTGGGTGATTTTTCGAACCTACCCTTCACGCTGAGTGATATTGATAGAGTCACCCTGATTACTGATACATGCACACTGAAGAAGTTTCGCGAACTTAAATACGGAACGCTAAGCCATTATTTTAAAGCCGGATCAAAGGTGTTTGCCGGTGTTTACAGCGCTATGCAGTGTATGCTTAAAGGTGTTTGCTCTCAGTGCCTGCAATGGCAGGTTGACCCTATTACAGGGAAACGCAGCAAAGCCGTTTACGCGTGCTCTTGGCAGCATCAGCCAATTGAGATGATTGACATTGACAATATTGATGATCGTTTATCTCAGAATATGATGCAGGATACGGTAAACAACCATTGGTTGGATTACTTGTTTGAAACAAAGGATGTTAAAAGGCTTTAAATTATGATTAAGAAAATTCTGATTATATGTGCGTTCGTCGCTTTAGCAGCCTGCGCTAGAAACCCTGTTACCGGTGAAAACGAACTGCACCTTATCTCTCAAGATCAAGAAGTACAAATGGGAGAAGAACAATACCCCTACATGGTGCAAGCGCAAGGTGGCTCTTATGTTCTTTACCCGAACGTTGATAGCTACGTGAATGCAGTCGGTCAAAAACTTGCTCGCGTCAGCGACCGCCCTGACCTACCGTATGACTTCACTGTTATCAATGACTCCGTGCCGAACGCCTGGGCTTTACCGGGTGGAAAGATCGCGATAAACCGCGGATTGCTCGTGCACCTTGAGAATGAAGCTGAGTTAGCGGCCGTCTTGGCGCATGAGATAGTTCATGCAGCAGCAAGGCACACCGCGCAGCAATTGGAGCAAGGGATGTTAATCAATATTGGCATTGCTGGTATCGCGCAATCCACTCAGGGCACAGCCCCTTCGGGCTTGCTGGATATGGGCGGCAACCTGATTCAAATGAACTATTCGCGCAGCGCTGAAAGTGAAGCAGATCATTACGGCATGATTTACATGCAACGTGCCGGTTATGATCCCGAAGCTGCCGTGACACTTCAAGAGCTTTTCATGAAGTTCTCAGGCTCTAGCGCATTTTCCGCAGGCTTATTTGCATCCCACCCCGCTAGTGCGCAACGGGTCGAAGATAATAAAAAAATGGCTGCGCAATTAGAGAAAGGTGGCTTTCTAGGCGAAGAGCAATACAAACGAAATATTGCATCCGTTGTTGAGGCTGAGCCTGCTTATGAATATTTAGACAAGGCTTTTAAAGCGTACTCCAATAAAAATTATTCGGAAGCAATCAGGTACAGCGATCAAGGGATTGCAAAACTACCGATCGAAGCGAAATTTTATATTGTCCGTGGTGCCGCAAAGGACAGGATCAATCAAAACGACACTGCTAAGCAAGATTACACAAAAGCTATTTCGCTAGACCCAACCTATTATCTTGGCTATTTGCAGCGTGGGATGTTATACCGTGAAACGGGTCAATACAAAAAAGCTAAAAGTGATTTAACGGCTAGTGCGCGCTTATTACCAACCTCTACTGCGATCAACGCTTTAAAAGCGATGCCTCGTTAATCAAAATGGATTCCGGATATCGTCTCTCGCGACAGGTCGCTTGAAACGATTCCGGAATGACAGTCTGTTCTCAACAATGTGCAACACTTAGATTAATCAAATATCCCGCGGGCGTTCACGCCGCTCTCATGTGCAGCATACAATCCTTCCCGCAAGCACCAGCCCTCCCCCTAATGTAGCCTGCAAAAGCAGTGCGAAGCGCTGCGCCTGCGGGAAGTGCGCGTAGCGTCTCAACACTGAATGCAATTAAATCCCCGCGGCACCAATAACCTATTGATTTTAGTGCATAAATCCCACTCACTCGAAGTGTTCAATCATTGATCTTTAGTGTTAATGTCTGTATATTTACTCACCTGATATTATGATAATAAACCAATAGAAAGAAGAGGACTTATGTTTAAAAATATGATGTTAAGACAGGCACCTCGCGCAGCCTCCCTCCGTTTATTTAGCGACAAGCCTATCATTAAAACTCCTTTTCCGCGTGATACAATCAGCGTTCTCGGAACATCATACATCAACGTTCTTGATCGCAGCGTGGCGGAACGTTACAACATAAATTTAGGTGCATCGATAATGTGGGGCTTAGTGGGCGATGATAGACGCGCTTACTTTCTAGCGGGTGATAACGCAAAGGTTTCAACGCTCGGCGTTGATAAACCTGTCTGGCAATATGCGCTAGCTGGAAAGGTTGAGAACGGCGAAACCCTGGAATCGACAAGATCACGCGAGCTTTACGAAGAAACCTTTCGCCATCCTTTCTTTGAAAACATTTTACCAAAAGACCATTCAGTATATCCAAAGCATATGGCCGGTGAATACAGTGTTGAAGCTTATGAGAAAAACCCAAAGCGATTCGCAGATGAATTACGCGTGATCATTGACCCAAGACGTACTTATAGAAAAACTGAACGCGAACAATTAATCAATGATATTAATGGCCGCTCAATGCAACTACGCAGCGTACCTAATTTACAATCTGTCATTCGATACCAGCCTAAAGATGAAGAAGTGCCGCCTGCCATTACTGAAGCTCTAAGCTGCGTGCTTAGACGATGCCCATTTCTATCCGAAAATGATAAGCACGTTATTTCAAATGCGCTGGCTGCCAAAGGTCAAGATGCACCTCAACTGGTGAGCAACGCTTGTGAAATCGTTCGCCAATATACAGAGAATAATCAGTTTGAATTTTTCCCTTATGACGAAGCCGCTAAAATCATACCGCAAGTTGAGCGAGGTTTTTTTAAATCGAAAAAATCCCCGTTCATAGAAATCCTTAAAACAAAAGAAAAAACACCGTTCTGTAGCTCCAAAGACGAACTGGAAGAGTATGTTGAGTTTACGGTGTCTAACACTGTAAGAAAAAGTTAGATAATGGTAAGTTGAAATTTTACCCTCACCCTAACCCTCTCCCGCAAGCGGTAGAGGGGATTTTAATCAAGTAACTAACTCTGTCATAATCTCAGGATTCGCCAACGTAGAGGTATCACCAAAATCGTCTTTTTCACCATTGGCTGCTTTACGTAAAATACGCCGCATAATTTTCCCGGAGCGTGTTTTTGGCAAACCACTGGTCCATTGAAAGTGATCAATTTTAGCAAACGGACCGATTGACTCTCTGAGTTTATTTTGCAACTCATCAATCAAGTGAATTGTATTTTCGGGTTCGCTTTTAAGGGAGACGTACGCGTAGATACCTTCCCCTTTGATTTCATGGGGAACGCTGACAACGGCAGCCTCAATGACATTGCCATGCATAGCCAGCGCGCTTTCGATTTCAGCTGTTCCCACTCTGTGGCCTGAGACATTAATCACATCATCAACGCGCCCAGTTATCGTGTAATCATTGTTTGCATCCCGCGTGGCACCGTCACCGGTTGTGTACATGCCCGAATGCGGCGCAAGATAGGTATCGAGAAAGCGTTGTTGATCGCCGTAGACGCCACGCATCATGCCTGGCCACGGTGTTGTTATCACTAGCTTACCCGCACCCTCTCCTTTAATAATGCTTCCCTCATCATCCACAAGCGCAGGTGTAATCCCGAAAAAAGGTTTTGTAGCGGAGCCTGGCTTTAAAGGCTCAGCACCAGGGAGTGTGGAAATCAAGATGCCGCCCGTTTCAGTTTGCCACCACGTATCGACAACCGGGCAGCGCTCACCGCCCACTGAAGAATAATACCAATGCCACGCTTCAGGATTGATCGGCTCACCGACCGTGCCTAAAACACGAAGTGATCTGCGGGTCGTTTTTTTGAGATAACTATCTCCCGAGCCCATGAGCAATCGAATTGCGGTCGGAGCGGTGTAGAATGTTGAAACCTTGTGCTTATCAATAATATCCCAAAACCGTGAAGGCGTTGGGTATGTCGGCGTGCCCTCAAACACAAGCGTTGTTGCGCCGTTACAAAGAGGGCCATAAACAATATAAGAATGACCCGTAATCCAGCCCACATCGGCTGAGCACCAATAGATGTCGCCTTCTTGGTAATCAAAGACCACTTTGTGCGTCATTGCTGCATAAAGCAAATAACCTGCTTGTGTGTGCAAAACACCTTTAGGTTTTCCGGTTGAGCCTGACGTGTAAAGAATGAATAATGGATCTTCTGCACCCATCGCTTCAACCGGGCACTCAGACGGCAAGTCTTGAACGGCTTCTTTATAATGAATATCACGAGGCTCGAACCAATCAACGTCAAGCTTAAGATTATTCACGACAATAACGTTATCAACACCGCTGCAATGCTTAACGGCCAAATCAACGTTACGTTTGAGCTGAGTGACGTTACCGCCTCTCATGCCAGCATCTGCTGTAATGACAACTTTGCAATCTGCATCATTAATTCTATCGGCAAGGGCTGCAGGTGAAAAACCTGCAAAGACTACTGAATGCACCGCACCAATACGCGCGCACGCTAACATGGCAAAAACAGCTTCAGGGATCATTGGCAAATAAATGCAAACGCGATCGCCTTTTTTAACATTCAATTTTTTGAGTAAGTTGGAAAAACGGCATACCGATTCATACAGCTCTTGATAATTGTATCGCTTCAAGCGCGACGGCTCATCGCCCTGCCAAATAATAGCCGTTTGATCTGCGCGCGTTTCTAAGTGCCTATCGACGCAGTTATAGCAAACGTTAAGCGTCGCTTCTTCGAACCACTTAACATCGCCTTTCTCAAGACTGCCACTGGTGACAGTCTTAAACATCTCGAAAAACGTGAGGCGTTCTTTGGCTTGATTCCCCCAAAACGTTTCAGGGGAATCAATCGACTCTTGATACAGTGCGCGATAGGCTTGCGCATCCATTTCGGTATCGCCACCCAACACAAGGTTGGGAAAAGTATCATTTCGCATGGATAACTCCGTTTATCCGAACCCCCGCGTGCTTAGTTACTTAATATTAGGCGCTGTCATTTCTTCAGGCTTAACCCACTCATCAAACTGCTCATCGGTTAAGTGACCTAACGTAACTGCAGCTTCCCTTAAGCTGATACTGCTGTTATGCGCATGCTTTGCAATCGCCGCTGCTGTATCGTATCCAAGATGAGGGTTTAACGCTGTCACAAGCATGAGCGAGTGATGTAAGAAATAATCGATCTTTTCTCTATTCGCCACAATGCCCTCAACACAAAACTCAGTGAACAACTTGCAAGAATCAGACAGCAATGTGACTGAGTGTAAAAGGTTGTGGATCATCACCGGCTTATACACGTTCAATTCAAAATTCCCTTGCGAACCAGCAAACCCGATAGCCGCATCATTTCCCATCACTTGCGCGCAAACCATGGTGATCGCTTCGCACTGTGTTGGATTCACTTTGCCTGGCATGATAGATGAACCCGGCTCATTTTCAGGCAAGCTTAACTCACCAATACCACAACGCGGACCTGAAGCTAACCAACGCACATCGTTTGCAATTTTCATGATAGCGCAAGCCAATGTTTTCAAGGTGCCGCTAGCAGCAACAATATCGTCATGCGCCGCTAACAATGCGAATTTGTTTTCAGCAGACACGAACGGTAAGTCCGTATAGCTTGCAATACGCTTAGCCACTTTCTTCGCGAATTTTGGATGTGAATTCAAACCGGTGCCAACAGCGGTTCCACCTAAAGGCAAATGATACAAACTCGGCAATACTTTTTTGATGTGACCAATACACGCATCAAGCTGTGCAACGTAACCTGAAAACTCTTGGCCTAGCGTAATTGGCACCGCGTCTTGTAAGTGTGTGCGGCCAATTTTAACAATGTCAGCAAACTCGATGGCTTTTTTGTTAAGCGCTTCTCTTAAGATAGTTACCGATGGAAGTAAGTTATGCGTAAATTCTTCAGCCGAGGCGATCATCATCGCTGTTGGGAACGTATCGTTTGAAGATTGTGACATGTTGACATGATCGTTGGGATGAACCGGCGTCTTAGAACCCATGGTGCCGCCCGACATTTCAATGGCACGGTTTGAGATAACCTCATTCATATTCATGTTCGACTGTGTGCCGCTACCCGTTTGCCAGATGTGTAAAGGAAACTGATCGTTTAACTGTTCATCAATCACATTGTCAGCTGCTTTTTCAATTAATGTTGCAACATCATCAGACATTAAGCCTAACTTTTCATTTGAACGCGCCGCACTGCGCTTGAGTATGGCAAAAGCCCGAATCACGGCAAAAGGCATTAAGTCACTGCCTGCAGAGAAATGGTGCAATGAACGCTGCGTTTGCGCACCCCAATACACATTCGCTGGCACTTCAATCTCACCCATGCTGTCACGCTCTACACGCACCGTTTTATCTGACATTTTTAACCCTTTTATTGAACGTTGATAATGAAACCGACTATGACAAAATCCTTCCAAATTTTCAAGCGAGATAACACGTGACAGCTTGTCAAAATTAACTCAAAAAGAACTAAAATTGACCCAGGTGATCAAATTTTACGACAAAAATTGTGTCCGAAATTTCTCAAACTACCGTATTTTGTGTAAGCTATCTCTGAATACCCCTTTATGGTTTTTTATATAATCAATAAGATGGGTGAAAAACGACTCTTTTCCACAGGTTCCGCCCCTAAGATACCCTTGTTAGAGTTGGTAGTATCCCCTAAGATGGTTAGTGTAGTATTTTTTTACAAAGGCGATTTTTATGCAAGGAAGCAAAAAACACCTTATTGACACGCAAAATGATGTCATGCAGGCACTTAGTGATGCATTACGTGAGCGTTTCCCCTGCTGTGAAAAGCTGGTCGGAAAAGCAACTTACAGCCGAATGCTGAATAAATTCATTTCGAGCATTGATAAGCCCCCCAAAACCCCCAACATAACACTCATCACAAACTTCATGGAATATGTTCGAAACTATCCATCAATGATGAAGTTTCCGCAAGC
>Ga0209425_10004686_pt1 | contig 13781 bp, 10 predicted proteins | sample COG_05_FD_184749 | JGI IMG/M metagenome (GOLD analysis project Ga0209425, IMG submission 184749) | Pelagic Microbial community sample from North Sea - COGITO 998_met_05 (SPAdes) (version 2) | ecosystem: Environmental > Aquatic > Marine > Neritic zone/Coastal water | place: Helgoland, sampling... | reverse complement strand
AATAGGTGCAATTCAAACTTTAATCGTTGCTTCTTTGTCATTATTTGTTGGATTAATTTTTGAAGATTTTGTTTGGTCAAATATTCTTAAAGAGAAATTTCAAATTTTATATGCTGGAGTTTTATCTGGTGGCCTTGCTTTTGTTTTACAAATATATGCTCAAAAAAATATTTCCCCTGCCCCATCAGCAATAATTTTTTCGTTAGAAGGAGTTTTTGCAACAATTGCAGCTTGGGTTTTATTGAATCAAGTATTAGATATAAATAATTTATTTGGCTGTGTTTTTATTTTATTTGGAGTTTTATTTTCTCAATTAGTCCCAATATTTAAAAAAAACTAATTGTATATTATAGCAAACAAAATTATTGCAACTATAATTCTATAAACTACAAAAATACTTAAAGAAAATTTACTTATATAATTCAAAAAAAATTTAACAGTAAAGTAAGAAGATAAAAAAGATAAGGTTGTTGCTATAAAGACAAGATTGTTGAACTCAAAATTTTGATTAATAACATCTTTTAAACCAAGCACACTCGCTCCAGCTAAAGCAGGTATAGCTAATAAAAAAGAGATTTTACTTGAATCGAATCTATTAAATTTAAAAATTCTTGCAGCAGTAATTGTGATACCAGCCCTACTTACTCCTGGTATTAATGAAAGTATCTGAAATAAACCAATATATAAAATTGTTTTTAAATTTAAGTTGGATGATATTTTTTTATCAAATCTACTTCTATCAGCAAAAAATAAAATAATTCCAAATATCAAAGTAGTCCAAGCAATCACCTTTATATCTCTTAATAAATAAATTAATTCTGTCTTATAAAGAATGTAGCCAACTAGAATAAGTGGAATAGACCCAAAAATCATTAAGGATAAAAATTTTTGGTTATGTTTTAGGTCAATTAATTCTTTTCTGAAAAAAAATACAATTGCCAATAAAGATCCTAGATGCAAACTTACATCTATTAAAAGAGAACTTGATTTAAATTCGTATAATGTAGAGACGACAATCAAGTGTGCTGAAGAGCTTATAGGCAAAAATTCAGAAACTCCTTGAATAAGTGATAGAATTAGGATTTCAAATATATTTGTAAGCATTTTTCCTTGGTAACTTAAATAATGCACAAATAAAACAATTCCGTGGCAACATAGCAGATATGTGTAAGTAGAAAAGTTGTTGTTTATAGAGACTTTTTATAAATTAAAGGTCATAACTATTGACCCAGTTTATCTTTTATTAACGAAAACCTTGATATATGCTAAATAATAAAAAGGTAAAAATGTCTGATAAAATGCTTAAATTTATAAAAATAGGTCAACAAAGCCCACCTAAAAGAGATGTGCTTGATAGAAAAGATGACTTCAACGAAATTTATAAAGAGTTTATTCAAGTAAAAGCAGGTGAACAAGCAAGTAGATGTTCACAGTGTGGAGTTCCATTTTGCCAAGTTCATTGTCCTCTAAGTAATAATATTCCTGACTGGTTAAAGTTAACGGCCGAAGGAAGGATAAAAGAAGCTTATGAGTTGGCACAAAGTACGAATAATATGCCCGAGGTTTGTGGAAGAATCTGCCCACAAGATAGATTATGTGAAGGTAACTGCGTTATAGAACAATCTGGCCATGGAACAGTTACAATAGGAGCGGTTGAAAAATATATAACAGACACAGCCTGGACAGAGGGTTGGGTAAAACCAATTGAAGTTAAAAGCGAAAAAAATCAGAGTGTAGGTGTTATAGGTGCAGGACCAGCAGGTTTAGCTGCTGGTGAACAATTACGTAAATTAGGTTACCAAATTACAATATATGATCGTTATGATAGATCAGGTGGATTATTGATTTATGGAATCCCTAATTTTAAACTAGAAAAATTTGCAGTAGAGAGAAGAACTAAACTACTAGAAGAGGGAGGTATTAAGTTTGTACAAAATTTTGAGGTAGGCAAAGATGCTACATTAGATCAATTAAGAAAAAAACATGATGCTATTTTAATAGCAACGGGAGTTTATAAAGCTAGAAAGGTAGATTTACCAGGTAAAGATTTAGCGAATATTTTTCCTGCAATGGAATTTTTAACAGCTTCTAATAGAAAGGGATTAGGAGATGAAGTAGAATTATTTGATAATGGAACTTTGAATGCAGAGGGAAAAGATATTGTTGTAATAGGTGGTGGAGATACAGCGATGGATTGTGTTAGAACTTCAGTAAGGCAAAATGCAAAATCTGTAAAATGTTTATACAGAAGAGATAAAGAAAATATGCCAGGATCAGCTCGTGAAGTTGGAAATGCTGAGGAAGAAGGTGTTGAATTTGTTTGGCTATCTAGCCCTAAGAAGTTTGTAGGAAAAAATAAAGTTGAGAGCTTGGTTGCAGATAAAATAAAATTAGGCGATCCAGATGATAGTGGTAGAAGAAACCCAGAGATACAAAAAAATTCAGAATTTAATATCAAGACAGATATGGTTATAAAAGCATTAGGATTTGATCCTGAAAATTTACCAAAATTATTTAATTCAGATGAGTTGCAGGTAACAAAGTGGGGTACTTTGAAAGTAGATTTTGATACAATGGAAAGCAATCTACCAGGAGTGTTTGCTGCTGGTGATATAATTAGAGGTGCTTCATTAGTAGTTTGGGCTATCAAAGATGGAAGAGATGTTGCTGAATCAATTAAATCATTTTTAGAAAAGAAAGAAGCGAAATTAGTAAAAGTTGCTTAATGAAAAATTATTTAAAAAATCGTAAAATTTTAGAGGATGGCCATGTTTATTCTAGAAACATGGAACACGATGCTTGTGGAGTAGGGTTAATAGCCTCTACAGAGGGTAAAAAATCAAGAAATGTTGTAGAATATGGGATTAATGCGTTAAAGGCAGTTTTTCATAGAGGAGCTGTTGATGCAGATGGAAAAACAGGTGATGGAGCAGGAATCCACTTAGAAATTCCTTCTGATTTTTTTACAGAAAAAATAGAACTTACAGGCCACAAACATGATGGCTCAGAAATTTGCATAGGAATGATTTTTTTACCAAGAAATAATTACGAGGCACAGGAGAATGCTAGAACTTTAGTTGAAAGTGAGCTTACCAAAAGTAATTTTAATATTTATGGATGGAGACAAGTTCCTGTAAACACAAAGGTTTTAGGAGAAAAAGCAAATTTTACTAGACCAGAAATTACCCAAGTACTTTTTAAAAATAATGATAAAAATTTAATAGGTAAAAAGCTTGAACGTAAACTTTATGAGTCAAGAAGAAAGATGGAAAAAGAAGCTATTAAAAATGCATTAGAAGGATTTTATATTTGTTCTCTTAGCTCTAAATCTATTATTTACAAAGGAATGTTTCTAGCAGAGTCTATTTCAGACTTTTATATAGATTTACAAGATGAAAGATTTGTTTCTCGTTATGCAATATTTCATCAAAGATTTTCTACAAATACAGCTCCAAGTTGGGATCTTGCACAGCCATTTAGAGCTATAGCTCATAATGGTGAAATAAATACTTTAAAAGGTAATTATAATTGGATGAAAGTTCATGAGCAAGAAATGGATAGTCCTTTATTTGAAGATATAGAAAATCTAAAACCAGTTATTCCAGCAGGATCATCAGACTCTGCAGCGTTAGATAGTGTATTTGAATTACTAAATATTTCTGGTCAACCAGCACCTCTAGCTAAATTAATGTTAATTCCTGACGCTTGGTCTAAAAAAAGTAAAACACTTTCAAAAGATCATCAACAATTATTTAATTTCTTAAACAGTACGATGGAACCTTGGGATGGACCAGCAGCGATAGCTGGAACAGATAACGAATGGGTGATAGCTGCTACAGATAGAAATGGACTTCGTCCGATGAGGTATACAATAACCAAAGACAATATACTTTGTGCAGGTTCAGAAACAGGAATGGTACAATTAGATGAAAAAAAAATAATCGAAAAAGGAAGATTAGGACCTGGAGAAATAATTGGTGTTAGAATTGAAAAAGGAAAAGTATTTACAAATAGTAAAATCAAAGATTTTTTAGCAAAAGAATATAAACACTTTAATAATCAAATTGTTGAATTAGATAAAAAACTTATAATTAAGAATGAAAAACCCATTTTTTCTGGAGAAGAACTTAGAAAAAGGCAACATTCTTTTGGATACAGTCTAGAAGATTTAGAACTCATTCTTCATCCTATGGCAGAGGATGCTAAAGAAGCAATAGGGTCAATGGGCGATGATACACCTCTGGCAGTATTATCTGATCAGTATAGACCACTCTACCATTTTTTTAGACAAAACTTTAGCCAAGTAACCAATCCACCTATTGATTCATTGAGAGAAAACAAGGTTATGAGTTTAAAAACAAGATTTGGAAATCTTGGAAATATTTTGGATTTTACGAATCTAACTCAAGAAAATATATATGTTTTAAATAGTCCTATTTTGTCTAATTCTCAGTTAGAAAAATTTATTAATTTTTTTGGAAAAAATTCAAGTACAATTGACTGTACTTTTAGCAAAGTAGATAATCTTGAACAAGCAATCAAAAGAATTCAAAAAGAGTCAGAGATTTTAGTTAGACAAGGCATAAATCAATTAATTTTAAGCGATAAAAATGTCTCTGAAGATAAGCTGGCCATACCGATGCTTTTATGTGTCGGTGCAATAAATACTCATCTAATTAAAAATAAATTAAGAGGATACGCATCTATTAATGTACAAACAGGAGAAGCATTGGATACTCATTCATTTGCAACCCTAATTGGAGTTGGAGCAACAACAGTAAATCCTTATTTGGCATTTGATAGTTTATACCAAAGATTTGAAAAAAAATTATTTGGCAAGTTTGGTTATAATGAATGTATTGAGAGATTTATTCAGTCAGTAAATTATGGCTTATTAAAGATAATGTCTAAAATGGGAATATCAGTTATAAGCTCTTATAGAGGTGGATGTAATTTTGAAACAGTTGGTCTAAGCAGAACTGTAGCATCAGAATATTTTCCAGGAGTTCTATCTAAAATATCTGGCATAGGTTTAAGTGGAATAGAAAATAAATTAAGAGTCATTCACAAGCAAGCATTTAACGAACATAACTCAGTTTTGCCTATTGGGGGACTTTATAGATATAGAAAAAATGGAGAGACACACCAATACCAAGGTAGACTAATGCACTTATTGCAAAGCTCAGTAGGATCAAATTCTTTTGAAGGTTATAAAAAATATGTCAAAGGTATTTATAACCTACCTCCAATACACTTAAGAGATCTTATTGGATTTAGAGAAAGAAATCTAAACCCCTCCGTAGATATTTCTCAAGTAGAGCCAATTGAGAATATTTTAAAAAGATTTGGTAGTGGGAGTATGTCTCATGGTGCCCTGTCAAAAGAGGCTCACGAAACACTAGCAATAGGAATGAACAGAATTAAAGGTGCCTCTTGCAGTGGAGAAGGAGGAGAAGATGAAAAAAGATTTACCAGAATGAATAATGGAGATAGTGCAAACTCTAGAGTTAAACAAATTGCGTCTGCAAGATTTGGTGTAACGATTAATTATCTTAACAATTGTAATGAAATTGAAATTAAGATTGCTCAAGGAGCTAAGCCTGGTGAAGGTGGGCAGTTACCTGGTTTTAAAGTTACAGAGGAGATTGCAAGATTAAGACATTCTACACCTGGGGTAACACTGATATCCCCCCCACCTCATCATGATATATATTCTATTGAAGATCTAGCACAACTAATCTACGACCTTAAACAAATAAATCCAAAAGCAAGAGTGGGAGTAAAGTTAGTTGCATCATCAGGAATTGGAACAATTGCTGCTGGAGTTGCAAAAGCAAAAGCAGATATAATTTTAATATCTGGTCATAATGGTGGTACAGGAGCTACACCACAAACGAGTGTTAAGTATGTTGGTATTCCTTGGGAAATGGGTTTAACTGAAGCTAACCAGGTTTTAACTTTAAATAATTTGAGACATACAGTTACGTTAAGAACTGATGGTGGAATAAAAACAGGAAGAGATGTTGTGATAGCTGCAATGATGGGAGCAGAGGAGTATGGAGTAGCTACCACAGCTTTAGTAGCAATGGGATGTATAATGGTAAGGCAGTGCCATTCCAATACTTGCCCAGTTGGAGTTTGTACTCAAGATGATGAATTAAGAAAAAAATTTACTGGCACACCCGATAAAGTAGTTAATTTATTTACATTTATTGCTCAAGAAGTAAGGGAAATATTAGCTCAGATTGGCTTTAAGTCTTTAAATGAAATAATTGGAAGAACTGATTTATTGAGACAAATAAGTAAAGCTTCTCCAAATTTAGATGATTTAGATTTAAATCCACTCTTTGTTCGGGCTGATCCTGGAGAAAATTTAAGATACTGTGAAGATCAAAAAATTAATTTTGTTCCTGACACATTAGATCAAGAAATTATCCCTGAGATTGAAGCTCAGATTGGAAAGGTAAAAATAATTGATAAAGAATTTAATATAAAAAATACTCATAGAACTGTAGGAACAAGAATATCTCATCATCTATATAAAAAATATGGAAATGAAAAATTAGAAAATGATTTTCTAACACTTCAATTTAAAGGCTCTGCTGGTCAGTCTTTCGGAGCATTTGGAGTAAAAGGATTAAAACTTGTACTTAAAGGTGATGCAAATGATTATGTTGGAAAAGGTTTGTCAGGAGCAACATTGTCAATCAAACTTTCAGATGAGAGCAATCTAATTTCTAATGAAAATACAATAATTGGAAATACGGTATTATATGGAGCAACTTCAGGAAAACTTTTTGCGGCAGGTCAAGCTGGAGAAAGATTTGCTGTAAGAAATTCTGGAGCCATAACAGTAATTGAAGGTTGTGACTCTAATGCTTGTGAATATATGACTGGGGGAACAGTAGTAGTACTGGGTAATGTTGGAGACAATTTTGGTGCAGGTATGACTGGAGGAATGGCATATATTTATGATCCGAATAAAGATTTCGAAAAAAAAGCTAATCCAGAAACAATAATATGGCAAACACCCGAAACAGATCACTGGATAAGTCTTCTAAAAAAACTAATTGAAGAGCACTACCTAGAAACAAATTCCAATCTATCTAAAAAAATATTAAAGAATTTTGATAAGGAGATTTTTAACTTTATACAAGTTTGTCCAAAAGAAATGATTGATAAGTTAAAAAATCCTATAAGTTTAAAACCCATTATAAAAGAAGTCAGCTAAAATGAAGAATATTAATATTTTTTGTTTGGGTTTTGGTCAAGTAGCAAAAAACTTTATAAATAAGATTATTTCAGAAAATTATAGTGTTATTTTATCTACAACTTCTAGAAGTGAAACAAGTGAAAAAATCTTTAATGGATTAAAATATCAAAATTATAAATTTAATGGTAAAAAATTTGATGAAAGACTTATTCAGAAATTAACAGAGGTTGATCATGTTTTGGTCTCAGTTCCACCAAATGAAGGAGAAGACTTAATTATCAAAAAATTTTTAAGTATTATTAAAAACTCAAATATAAAATGGATAACATATTTGTCAGCAACCAGCGTTTATGGAGATCATAAAGGTAGTTGGGTAGATGAAAGTAGTGAAACAAAACCTACATCAGATAGTAGCAATGCAAGGTTAAAAGCTGAAAAATATTGGCTTTCGTTAAAAAAAAAAAAAAATTTTCCAATTCAAATCTTTAGATTGTCAGGAATTTATTCTAATGAAAATAATATATTAACACGACTCAAATTTGGAGATGTAAAATTGGTAAATCAAAAAGATCATTATTTTTCTAGAATCCACGTTGAAGATATTTCAAATATATTATTTGAGTCGTTAACTAAATTTAAATCAGGAGAAATATACAATCTATCTGATGACAAGCCCGCACCATCTATGGAGGTAACTTTATATGGTGCTAAGTTATTAAATATAAAACATATTGAACGAATTGAGGTTAAAGATATAAAAAATGAAATGCTTAAAAATTTTTATAAAGATTCTAAGAAAGTTAATAATAAAAAAATGAAAGAGTTTTTTAATTATAGTTTTAAATTTCCTACATATGTGGAGGGTTTAAATCACATTAGAAACAATTTTATTTAGTTCTAAAATTATTTTTTTTAGACCTTGTTTATTTGAAAGGCTATGATCGCCATTTTTAATTATGACTAACTTCTTTTTAGCTTTTGTGAATATTTTAAGTAATTTTTTTGAATAGTTTTGTGGCACAACTTCGTCATTACTTCCATGAATCATAGTCACTTTTATGTTAGAATTAATTTGTTTATTTAATACTCTATTTTTTCTTCCATCTTTTATTAATTGATAAGATATTGGATACTCATAATTACCGTGCTTTAACTGGCAGATACCTTTTTTAATAGTTTCATATTTCTTTTTTTTCGTAAATTTTTTCCACATTAAGTTTTCCAAAAATTCTGGAGCAGAGCCTATTCCTAAAAATCCTTTAATTTGTTTTTTAAAATACTTAAATTGGTTTAGGGACAACCAAGCACCCATACTTGAACCAACTAAAATAAAGTCATTTTTTTTTACTATTTTGTTGATTGATATTTTTACATCATTAGTCCATCTACTGATATTTCCATTTGTAAATTTCCCTGTTGATTTTCCATGACCTGAATATTCCAAAGCAAGAAATCCTAATTTATTTTTTTTTGCAAACTTGAAAATTGTTTTAGGTTTTTCTCCTTCTATGTCAGACATAAATCCATGAAGAAATACTATATAAAGTTTGTTTTGATAATAATTACTTAAATATCTAATTTTCTTATTATTTAAGACCTTGAGGTATTTAAATTTATTCATATCACTTTGTTAGAATTAATTCTTAATATATATGTATATCAAATGCCTTCAAAATTAAAAATTTTACAAGTAATCCCAAGACTTGGTTATGGAGGTGCTGAAACTGGTTGTTATGATCTTGCTCATTATTTATATGAAAATAATTGTCAATCTTTTATAGTTACTAGTGGAGGTGAATTAATTAAGTATATAGACAAAAAAAAAGTAAAATTGATTAGACTTCCAGTTCATAGTAAAAATCCAATTTTAATAATACTTAATTCAATAATTTTAATCTTTATCATTTTGTTTTATAATATTTCCTTAGTTCATGCACGAAGTAGAGCACCTGCATGGTCCTGTTTGTTTGCTACAAAAATTACAAGAAAAAAATTTGTTACAACATTTCATGGTACTTATAATTTTAAAAATAAAATTAAAAAATTTTATAATTCAGTAATGCTCAGGTCCAACCTAATAATTGCTGGATCAAACTTTATTTTTTCTCACATAAATACAAAATATAAAGAATACCTAAATATAAAAAAAAAGTTTTTAGTTATTTTCAGAGGTATTAATATTGATTACTTTGATCCATCAACAACATTAGAAGTTGACGAAAATCAATTACTTTTAGAATGGAAGATAAAACGAGACAAAAAAATAATTTTAATGCCAGGAAGATTAACGACATGGAAAGGACAAGAATTATTTATTGAAGCACTAAATTTAGTTAACAAGGAACTTGGCTACGAAGCATTTTATGCCGTAATATTAGGAAATGATCAAGGTAGAGACGTATATAAAAAAAAAATTAAAAGGCTGGCAGAGCAGTATAGATTGTCAAATCAGTTAAAATTTATTCAACATTGTAAAAATATGCCATTAGCTTATAGTGTTGCAGATATAATTGTTTCAGCTTCAATAGAACCTGAGGCTTTTGGAAGAGTTGCAGTTGAGGCACAGTCAATGAAAAAACCTATAATTGCCAGTGACATTGGTGGATCTAATGAAACGATAGTAAATAATAAAACTGGATTCTTATTTGAGTCAGGAAATTCAAAGTCTTTAAGTAAAAAGTTAATAGAAGTTTTGAATTTAGATAAATCTACATTGAATTTTATGGGTATTGAAGGTAGAAAAAATATAATTTCAAAATTTAATGTTGAAAAAATGTGTTTTTCTACATATTCAGAATACAAAAAATTATTAAATTAAATGCCATTAATTACACTACCAGACGGAAACACTATTAAGTTTTCAAATAAAATCACCGGGTTAGAGGTTGCTGAAAAGATTAGTAAATCTTTGTCTAAACAGGCAACTGTAATCAGTGTTGATGATGAGCTTAAGGATTTAAGTCATATTATAGATAAAGATTGTTCTATTAAAATTTTTACCTCTAAAGATAAAGAGGGCTTAGAAACTATTCGTCATGATACTGCTCATATAACTGCAATGGCAGTTCAAGAACTTTTTCCTAAAACTCAAGTAACTATTGGTCCAATTATTGAAAATGGATTTTATTATGATTTTTCAAGGAAAGAACCGTTTACAGAAGAAGATCTAAAAAAAATTGAAAACAAAATGAAAGAGATTGTTGATAGAGACGTTCCAACTACAAGAGAAGTTTGGAATAGAGATAAAGCAATATCTCACTTTAAAGATTTGGGGGAAATATATAAAGCTGAGATTATTGAAAGCATTCCTAGAGGAGAAGATGTTTCTATATATTTCCATGGTGATTGGCATGATTTATGTAGAGGTCCTCATTTATCTTCAACAGGAAAAATTGGAAAGTATTTTAAACTAACAAAAGTATCGGGAGCTTATTGGAGGGGTGACTCTAAAAATGAAATGTTACAGAGAATTTATGGAACAAGTTGGGCATCCCAAAAAGATTTAGATGAATATTTAAAAAGAATAGAAGAAGCAGAAAAAAGAGATCATCGAAAACTTGGAAAAGAAATGGATTTATTCCATTTTAGAGAGGAAAGCCCAGGATCAGTTTTTTGGCATGACAAAGGTTGGAAGTTATTTCAAAAATTAGTTGATTATATGAGAGGAAGACAAGAAAAAGCTGGTTATAAAGAAGTAAATACTCCAGAGGTTTTAGATAGAGCTCTTTGGGAAAAATCTGGCCACTGGGATAAATATGGAGAACACATGTATACCTCTGAAACTCCAGATGAAAAAATATTTGCAATTAAACCAATGAATTGCCCAGGACATGTTCAAGTTTTTAATCAAGGTTTAAAAAGTTATAGAGATCTTCCATTAAGAATTTCAGAGTTTGGTAAAGTACATAGATATGAGCCGTCAGGAGCACTACATGGATTATTAAGAGTTAGAGCATTTACCCAAGATGATGCACATATATTTTGTACAGAGGATCAAATCACAGAAGAATGTTTAATAGTAACTAATTTGATTTTAGATATTTATAAAGATCTTGGATTTGAAAATGTAATATTAAAATATTCAGATAGACCTGACATAAGAGTAGGTGATGATAATGTGTGGGATAAAGCTGAAAAAGCTTTATTGGATGCTGTTAAAACATCGAAACTTGAATATACAATTAACAAAGGTGAAGGAGCTTTTTATGGTCCAAAAATTGAATTTGTTTTAAGAGATGCCATCGGCAGGGATTGGCAATGTGGTACATTACAAGTAGATCTTAATTTGCCAGAAAGATTAGAAGCATCTTTTGTTGATAAGGATGGAGTAAAAAAGGTTCCAGTAATGTTACATAGGGCCTTGTTTGGTTCACTTGAAAGATTTATAGGGATTCTCATAGAGAATTATGCTGGAAAATTTCCATTTTGGATTGCTCCTTTGCAAGTGGTTGTGATACCAATATCTGAAGAGTTTGATGAGTATGCAAAAGAGATAAATAAAAAAATTAGTAATGCAGGCATCAGTTCCGAAGTAGATTTAAAAAATCATAATTTAAATTATAAGATTAGGGAGCATTCTTTATTAAAAATACCACTTTTATTGATTTGTGGTAAAAAAGAAGTTGACAGTAACTCAGTAACGATTAGAAGATTGGACTCTAATAAACAAGAAAATATGGATCTAAAACTATTCTTAAAAAAATTTTCAGCATTAAACAAAGCACCCTCAAATTAAGTGGCAGATTTTAAACAAAATTATTTTCAAAGACGAACAAAAGACCGAGGACCTAAGTCTAATAATAGAATTTCATCTCCAGAAGTACAGGTTATAGGAAGTGATGGAGATAATCTTGGTATTTTAAATACAAACGAAGCTATTTCAATGGCAAAGGAACAAGGTTTAGATTTAATTGAAATTTCTCCAAATGCCAAACCTCCAGTCTGCAAGATTATAGATATGGGAAAATTTAAATATGATGCGCAAAAAAAAGCAAATGTTGCTAGGAAAAAACAAAAAATAGTTTTATTAAAAGAAATTAAAATGAGACCCGTTACAGAAACGCACGACTATGAATTTAAAGTTAAAAATGCAAAAAAATTTATAGGAAAAGGTGATAAAGTAAAATTTACAATAAGATTCAAAGGAAGAGAGCTACAACACTCACATTTAGGCCGAGAATTGATGGATAGAATAAAAACTGACATGCAAGATGTAGGTAAAGTAGAATTGCACCCTAAGTTTGACGGAAAACAAATGATTATGGTTATACAGCCTTTATAGAGGATTAATAGAGGTTGTAAATCATTTCTAATATTTGTATAAGTCCGCAGAATTATGCCAAAATTAAAAACTAAAAGTTCAGCAAAAAAAAGATTTAAGATATCTGCCAAAGGTAAAGTTATGATGGCTCAGGCTGGAAAAAGACATGGTATGATTAAAAGAACAAATTCGCAAATTAGGAAATTAAGGGGTACAACTGCTATGTCAAAACAAGATGGCAAAATAGTTAAATCATACATGCCTTACAGTTTAAGAGGATAAAATGGCAAGAGTAAAAAGAGGTGTAACTAGTCACGCAAAACATAAAAAGGTTTTAAAAGCTGTCAAGGGTCAATGGGGCAGAAGAAAAAATACGATTAGAATTGCAAAACAAGCTATGGAAAAAGCTATGCAGTATGCATATAGAGATCGTAGGACAAATAAAAGAGAATTTAAATCTTTATGGATACAAAGAATTAATGCAGGAGTAAGATCCGAAGGTTTAACCTATTCAAAATTTATTAATGGTTTAAGTAAGTGTGGAATAAAATTAGATAGGAAAATATTAGCTGAAATAGCATACGATAGCCCTGAAGCCTTTAAAACAATCGTTCAAAAAGCTCAATCTGCATTAAATTAATCTTCACTATTGTTTTTATTTGGTGAAGAAATAATCTCTTAATATGTCTGATATTAAAAAAATACGTAATGAATTTATTTTAAAATTAAAAGAAAATTTAGATTTAAATCAAATTAATGAAATTAAAAGTAATCTATTTGGTAAAAATGGACTTATTTCATCTCAGTTTAAAAAATTAGGTTTAGTTGCTGAAAGTGAAAGAAAAATTTTTGCGTCAGATTTAAATAATGTGAAAGAAGAGCTTCAAAATAAAATTGTACAAAAAATTCAAGAAATTGAAACAAAAGAAATAAATCAAAAATTAGAAAAAGAAAAGTTAGATATTACATTGCCCGAAAGACCTTTTGTGCAAGGAAAGATTCATCCAGTTTCACAAGTAATTGATGAAATTTCGTCTATATTTTCTGAAATTGGCTTTAGTGTAGAAGAGGGTCCAGATGTAGAGAATGAATATAATAATTTTACAGCACTCAATACACCTGACAATCATCCAGCACGAGATATGCATGATACTTTTTATTTAGATAATAAAAAAGAATTAATGTTAAGAACTCATACTTCACCAGTTCAAATTAGAACAATGCTCAAGGAAAAACCTCCTTTTAAAATTATTGCTCCTGGCAGAACTTACAGATCTGATAGTGACCAAACACATGCACCAATGTTTC
>Ga0209425_10004676_pt1 | contig 13794 bp, 18 predicted proteins | sample COG_05_FD_184749 | JGI IMG/M metagenome (GOLD analysis project Ga0209425, IMG submission 184749) | Pelagic Microbial community sample from North Sea - COGITO 998_met_05 (SPAdes) (version 2) | ecosystem: Environmental > Aquatic > Marine > Neritic zone/Coastal water | place: Helgoland, sampling... | reverse complement strand
GGGTTTAATGTATGAAATGGTTGTTTTCGTGGAAATAATTGGTTTGGTCCAGGTTGAAGAGAAAATCCCGCGCCTCTATTTTGAAAGAAAACACCAGTTTTCGGACAGGTCAAGCCAGATCCAAACTCCCAAAATACGCTCTGAATAAAACTGACCACTGTACCCTCAGTATCAACTGCTCCCATCCAAACAGTATCACCCTTATTAGGCACATAAGGCCAGCGTAACGCCTTGTTTGGGTTGAGCTTAGATAACAATCCACTTAAAATATCGTCACTAAGCCAATCCCTTTCACTGGAACTCATATAATTTGGATCCCCCAACTCGAGATTACGTTTTAAAAAAACTTGTTTAGTGATCTCAATCAGTGAATGAATATGCTCAAATGAATCCCCCTTAGAAATACCCATCTTATCAAATAACGCTAAAATCATTAGAGAGCTTATTCCTTGGGTTGGTGCTGGAAGATTATAAAGATCTCCCTTTGAGGTTGAGGCTTTAATTGGCTCAACAAACTCAGCACGAAATTTTAGGAAATCATCCAGTCGTAGCGGGCTCTCCTTTTCAGATAGAAATTTTGCATTCGTTTTAGCCAAATCACCCCTATAAAAGCTATCCAACCCATCTTGACCCAACACTTTTAAAGTGTTTTTTAATGCATCCTGTATCAGCTTAAAGCCATATTTCGGAGGCTGTCCGTCCACCAAGAATGTTTCTGCAAACCCATCGACTTGATACAAGTCATTATACTTACTAGTAGTACATAAAAATTGGTTTTCAGTTACAGCAAAACCGTCTCCAGCATAGGAAACTGCATTTTCTAAGATATTTTTTACGGGCATCGGTTTCTCAACCAAAGATAATGCTTTAATCCAGCTTGCGACGGCTCCTGGAACAGTCAAGGCAGACGCCCCACCTCGAGTTGGAATTCCTTCTGTGTAACCGCGGTCACCGTACCACGATACTGATGCCTTGCCTGCTGAATATCCACAACCTGAAATGGCAATAGGATTCTGGTTGTGTTTCTTAACTAACCAAAAAGCATCCCCTCCAATACCGTTCATATGAGGATAAGTAACTGCAATGGTAGCAGCTGCTGCAACCATCGCCTCAATTGCAGTTCCACCGTCTCTCAATATATCATAACCGGCCAATGCCGCTGTCTTTTGAGGAGCTGTGATACCTCCACCATAACCAAGAGAGACTTTCAAAATTGACTATTCCTTACTGCTTTAATTAAATTGCACTAATAATAAGTGAGCGAAGATTTTCAATCGTAAGTTCTTTGGGGTTGCCGCCGATACTTGGATCCTGCATTGCACCTTCGACAATCCTATCCACATCATCTAGCGTTACCCCAAAAGTTGCAAGGCTTTTAGGAACGCCTAAGTCAGAGTTCAACTTATCAATAAAAGACAAAAATCCATCAAACCCATTTTTAATTTCGAGGTACTCAGCCATAATAGTAATCTTTTCTTTTATTTCTCTCGAGTTAAACTTAAGGACATAAGGCATCAGAACTGCATTCGTTAATCCATGATGGCTATTAAATATCGCTCCAACTGGATGCGAAATCGCGTGTATAGCACCCAGCCCTTTTTGAAAAGCGACTGCGCCCATCAATGCGGCAGCCATCATGTGTGCGCGTGCCGTTAAATCATTACCGTCGTTGTAGACTTTTAATAGATTTTCTTTAACAAGCTTGGCGCCTTCTAAGGCTATACCCTGGCTCATAGGATGAAATGATGGTGCACAATATGCTTCCACACAATGAGCTAAGGCATCGAGCCCCGTCCCTGCAGTTATTTTTCTTGGCAAGCTTAGCGTTAATGCTGGATCACATATGACTGCCGATGGGAGTAATTTAGGGTGGAATATTATTTTTTTTTCCTTTGAAATAGAATTTGTCAATACAGACGCTCTTCCTACCTCCGAGCCTGTACCTGCTGTAGTTGGAATTGCAATAATGGTGGAAACCTTGTCTGTTAGTGCTCTCTTCCACCAGTCACCAATATCTTCAAAGTCCCAAACTGATCGTGATTGCGGGACCATAAAAGCAATTAATTTACCGATATCGAGTGCCGAGCCTCCTCCAAAAGCAATAACGCCATCATGATTACCAAATTTAAAAGCCGTAACACCTCTTGAAAGATTCTCCTCCGTTGGATTTGCATCGACATTACTAAAGACATCACAAGCAAATTTTGATTTCATTTTTTTTATAATCTGTTGCGTAACTTCAAGTTTTAAGAGGCCATTATCGGTGACAAAAAGTGGGCGTTTTATATTATTGAGCTTACAAACCTCAATCAATTCTTTTATTCTACCTTCACCAAACCTAATTTCAGTCGGATAACTCCAGTTAGAAAAAATCATATCTTTATCTCCCATAATTATTAATTATTATATATTTGTCTTAGAATTTTGAAACTCTTGTCACTGTTGTGGAACAATTCTCTATACTCAAGGAAAATGAACCCTAGCTAGGCGATAATAAATCTAAGCTAAGGAATTAATTATTTTTGTGTTAACGTATACCAGTTTGAGTAAGCCACACCTAGATCCTCCTTGACTTCAAAAACTTCAAAACAGTCTTTAACAAAATTATTTAAATTATTGTTCCTAAATATTAATTTAGGTAATCTTGTATTTCCACCACAAGACTTCCACACATCTATTGCAGCGTCAATTGCACCAATCGAACTTGGGTTTATAATATTATCTAGTCCCTCCCCGAGGGAAAATTTTATTCCATCAATAGGAGCTTTCAACAAGTCAAACTGCTCTCTAATTTGAGTGCGAAATTTAGTAAAACTACCTTGACCAAGATCTTTTGAGATTTGTTGGTGAACACCGTACTCTACCTTATATAGTTCAATAATAAGTTGATTTGAGAGAGTTTGGATTGATGTTAAATTTTCAATCACGCTTGAAGGATTTTTGGAAATGAATTCCCAGTTGGTTTTGCTATCACGATACACTAGATCCATGCGTTTTGCCCACTGTTCCATCTGATACTGTGCGGACTCTTCAGATGGAAGTATTAACTCAATAAACTCAGAATGCCGATTTAAGACATTGCAAAGACCAAAAACTGTCTTGGGATTAAATGCCATAATTTGCCTTATATTTATAATTTTCAAAAGTAAAATTAACTACGTGCTTAAAAATGTACAGTATCTTTAATTCGTTTTACAGGAAAGCTGGTAAAGAACTAAAAATAAAAAAAGGCCCGCTTGACATTTATCAAGCAGGCCTTCCCTGGAGCGTATATCAATTTAGGCTAATTGAATGTTTGTTGCCGACTCACGGCCATCACTAGCCACTTCAATTTCAAAATTCACTGCTTGGCCGTCATCTAGCCCGTCTAGACCTGCAGCTTGTAATGCTGTAACATGAACAAAAACATCTTTCTTCCCACCTTCAGGTGCGATAAAGCCATATCCTTTGTTTCCATTAAACCACTTTACGGTTCCACTTGCCATAATTCTTCTCCTTTTAATTTACTGCTAGCACCATTGCAGCAGTATAGCTCAGTCATTCCTTGATCGAGAGACTGAAGCCGTTTTTTGGAGACAGTGTGGTCGATAGAGTAAACGTCGCATTCCTTTCTTGCATCGAAAAGTGCCGTTTTGCAAGAAAAATTTCCCAAAAGCACTTATACTTCAACTTTTCAATCAAAATTTTATATATTTTTTCTAGATTCAAACTCAAACACAAGATAGGTTTAAAGTTATCGGCGATTAGAAATTTTAGGGAATAAATAACTTTTGAACATGAATTTCATTACTCATAAAAGATTTAAAGTTTCATTGGAGTGGGCTGGCGTTATAACAGCCATAATTTATTCTATGTTAATTGCTCTAAATATTGGTGCAGAATATTTGGCTTTCATTTTATTACTACTATCAGCACTACTGATCGGTGGTTGGGCTTTATTAAATAGATACCTCGGTATATTCCTTTTACAAATTTTTTATTTGTCAGCTGCTATTATTGGGTTAATCCGATGGTATTAAAAATATAAAAAAATTTTTGAGTACCTTTCACTCATTGTAACAAGCATTTATAAGATTTTAAAAACGTTTAACTTTATATGTGCTTAAAGAAGCAAATGCTTCAACCTCTTTAAGCAAAGGGATAGCCTGAACGGCACCATCTCGAGTGATTTGTATCGCAGCTGCCGCCGCTGAAAGCTTTAATGCTGATTCTAACGCTACGCCATTATCTATCGCAGCAAGTAGGAACCCTAGAAAAGTATCACCAGCACCAGTGGTATCAACCGCTACGACAGAAAAGGCTGGAACGGTTAATTTCTCTCCATTCATGTAGCACGTAGCTCCCGCCTCACCTCGCGTAATAATAAAAATCATTCCAGCTGTTAGGGCATCAAAGTTCTCTATGTTAGATTTACATTGCTTCACTTCCACTTCGTTTAGAACTAATAAATCGCAGTAAGGTAAAACTTCTTCAATTTTTTGGTAATCAAAAGGAGCAGCTGAATATGCTATTTTAAGACCAAGACTTCGGGCATAATTAACTGTTTCATACCCAAGGTTCGTTTCGTTTTGAAGTAAAAGCCAGTCGCCGTCCTGAGATTCAGAAAGGCTCTTCTCAATATTTGGCAATTTAAAATCATAGTTAGCACCAGCATGCAGTACAATAGTATTTTCAGCACTTTTATTCAGGTAGATAATTGCATGACCAGTCGTGTGTTCTGAAACCGCTATGTGATTTGTTTCTAGATTTAGATTATGAAGAGTTTTAAGAATCCAATCGTCCTCAGCTCCAATTGATCCAATATGTACAACAGTTCCACCAGCATTAACTGCAGCAATGCTTTGATTGATGCCTTTACCACCTAAGCCAATATCATAATCAACAGATGGTACTGTTTCACCTCGTAAAGGGAAATGTGGCAATTTATAGATATAGTCTACATTTATTGACCCCAAATTAAAAATTGTCATAGTTCCTCCGAGTTATGTCTATTCCATAATTTCACAATAACCACTTTCAATGAAAAACTAAAATTTAAAGACTTATCTTATTTTAAAGGAATCGCATTTTGGGTTTTATTTTTTTGGTATATTGAAGATAAAGATTCATATTCAGATTGTAATTTTACGACTCTTCTTGTTAAAAGCTTACGCTCATCAAAGTTGAGTTTTTCAATAGACCCAATTATTGATTCACAACTAAGAAAAGCATTCTCCTTATTATACCCACCAGGCTCAATATTAAACAACTCTTTAAAAATTTTTAAATCATGCGGAATGTTAAAGTTGTCACGCGAATTCTCATGACTAAAAAAATAATAAATCTTATCAAAGCCAGCCCATGTAATCGCTGAAAGGCACATTGAGCAAGGTTCATGGGTTGATAAAAATATTAACTGATGTGTTTCAATCTTTCTTACCTTTGCAAAGAACGCATTCAGACAATTTATTTCACCATGAAACAAAGGATTTTGCAGCTCATTATTTGTTTCTGCCACTACAACTTTTAAATTCGATTTTAATAAAATCGCAGCTCCAAATATCTTATTTCCTAAACTTACGCCGATGTGAGTTTTTGGAAGAATCTCATTCTCAATTATTAGTAATAATTTCTCTAGAATTTTATACTGTTCAATCGAGTTCATTCTCAACACCAATTCTAAAAGTTAATTGTTCTTAAACAGCCGCTTAGACATATATCCTAACTAAAATAATTTGTTAAAGAAGTCAAAGCTAGTTGGTATAAACCCAGTCAAACGCATAAGCGTCTTGTTAGAGAAAATAATATTTTGGGCTTTATCGAGTAAAACCTATTCTTACTCGACATTTTATTAAAACCGCTATAGTCAGGACACTTATTCTCGCTTTCAGCGATGAATTAAAAATCTTATATTTGAAAGTTCGTAAATGAAAAATTCGATACGCGTAGAGCCACAGCTGGCAACTGCGTTAGATGATCGTGGATACAAAACACTCACACCGGTTCAAGAAGCTGTGCTTTCTAGTGAAATGCTAGGCAGAGATGCAATAGTTTCTGCTCAAACTGGTTCTGGAAAAACAATTGCTTTTGGGTTGTCCATTTCCACTGATGTATTGACCAACGAGCGTGTAAGCTCAACTACCAAATCACCAGCTGCACTGATTGTCGCACCAACAAGAGAGTTAGCCCTTCAAGTAAAGACAGAACTGGTGTGGCTTTACGCTAATAGTGAGATTTCCATTGCTTCCTGCGTTGGCGGTATGGATATGAGAACTGAACGAAGAAATTTGGCAAAGAACCCAGACATTGTTTTAGGGACACCTGGACGCTTGAAAGACCATATCGAGCGAGGTTTCCTCGATCTATCTATGCTGAAAGTAGTTGTCTTAGACGAAGCAGATGAAATGCTGAAATTAGGATTTAGAGATGAGCTTGAATTCATACTTAATAGTACCCCAACAAGCAGAAGAACTGTTTTGTACTCTGCAACCATTTCAAAAGGAATCGAAAAATTAGCTGAACGATATCAACATAATGCAATAAGAGTTTCAACTATTTCAAAAAACGAACAACACCACGATATTCAATACCGTGCAGTTTCAGTTGCTTTAAGAGATAGTGAGCATGCCATTATGAACGTTTTAAGATATTATGATGCTAAAAACGCATTAGTTTTTTGTGCAACCAGAGCTACAGTAAACCACTTAGCTGCTCGACTTAATAATCGTGGCTTTTCAGTAGTTTCACTCTCTGGAGAATTAAGTCAAAAAGAGCGTACTAATGCACTCCAATCAATGAGAGACGGTCGTTCAAAGGTTTGTGTCGCTACCGATGTTGCCGCTCGTGGAATAGACCTCCCTAATTTAGAGTTAGTTATTCATGCAGACTTGCCAAAGAACAAAGAATCCCTTCTACACAGAAGTGGTAGGACGGGAAGAGCAGGAAAAAAGGGTGTAAGTATCTTGATAGTTTCCCCGACAACCACAAAAAAAACACAGCGACTTTTAGATAGTGCTCAAATCAAAGCTGTATGGGAACTCCCACCAAAACCTGAAGAAATATTGAGCCGAGATAACGAACGTCTCTTAAATGATCCAATTTTCAATGAAATAGCCACTGATGACGAAACAAGTGTGATATCGTCACTTATTGAAAAGTATAGTCTAGAAAAAATAGCAGGGGCGTTAGTCCGCAAATTCCGAACAGAGAAATTTGCGCCTGACGAAATATTAAATGTTGAAGAGAGCATCGACAAAAAAATAGTTCGTGACGATTTTAAAAACGGCGTTTGGGTGCAACTTTCAGTTGGTCGGAATCAAAAAGCTGAGCCCAGATGGATACTTCCAACGATTATAAGAGTAAGTGAAATAAATAAAAAAGATATTGGGTCAATTCGAATTCAAGAGGAAGACACATTAGTTGAACTAAACCCAAAGATTATAAGTAAATTTATGAACTCATTGAGTAAAAATAATGAGCTAGAACCAGGATTAACTGTTAATTTGGTAGACTCACTATCGAGTATATCAACTACAGAAATATTATCTACCGCCAAAACAACACAAGAACCACATGAGGAAGGTAACTCAAAACAACGACGTAAAGCCCGAAGAGCTCAAGAAAGGGATACAAAGAAAAGCTTCGAAGGCACTCAACCTTTGCTAACTTTATCAAAAATTGACAAAAAAAATTCTAATAATAAAAAAGAAACTGTCTCCCAGAATCTCAAGAAAAGTAAACCAAAACATAATAGTAAACTTACAAAAGGATCTTCATTTAAAATATCTACTGGAGAGCACAAACGCCCAAAATTCGATCCTTCAAACAAAGAAACGAAGGTTAAAAAACTGGTAAAACTATCTAAAAAAACAAGAAAATGAAAAGCTAGATTATCGACAAAGTTTTAACATAAAAAATGTATATTTGAGGTCACAATAAAAGGTTCAGCCAATAAAAAGTAAGTTATTCACATTCCATTTCATATAAATTCCAGTCTGTTTTATGCCCAATCTGATCATATACGCACCTAGCCTGATAATTATTATCGCGAGTAATCCATCTAATTGTTTTCCAACCTGACTTTACCCCAGTCAGCTTAATTTTATTGAATAGTTTTTTCGAAATTTTTTTTCCACGATAACTTGGTAAGACTACGAGGTCATCAATAAACCCAATATCGTGACCCCTAAGAGGGCTAGGCATAGCACGATATTGAGCCAAACCGACTAACTCTTCGTTATTTTCAGCAACGATACCCCTCGTGGGGTGATTCCTATCCATCAACCATCCCCAAGTTATGGAAATTCCTGCCAAAGAGAGTTTTATGTTATAATGATCAGCGTAGATTTTATAAAGATTTAGCCACCCCATATAATCATCACTCGAAATTTTCCTAATTTTCATTGCCTTCTCCTGCTCGAGTGTTAATACAATACTATAATAGGTTCATAAAGAATCATATTCTGGCTTTGTTTGAAATTAAATATGACAAAGTATCAAAATGGTCGACCAATATCCACGGTTTCAAAGAAAATTTTAGGATTTTAATTTAACCAGAAATACTACTATCTTTTAAAATTAACTGAGAGGTATTAGGGGTCAAAAAAAGGTAAAGAAGTTTATGGAAAATAAAATTATTGAAACTCCACCTAAAATAAGAAAAACTATGCGAGAACTTCTAGCTGAAAAATCAAACAAAAAATTACCACATTTTCTGAGTATACGAAAGAAACCAGAAATTTTTAAAAATAAAGTTAACAAACCCCGTTGAAAATAATATTTATTAATCTTTTTTAGAGAAAATGACACACTTACCAATATCAGCAACCTTTGCCTCTATTTTTGTGCTTCTTTATCTACTCTTATCGTTTAGAATTGGATATTTAAGAGGTAGCCCCGTTATGAAACTTTTTTTTAAAATGGAGAAAGCAATCTCAGAAGTAAAATTGCAAAGAACCGTGCGAGCCCATGGGAATTTCTCTGAATACGTCCCTTTATTTTTAGTTCTGTCAATATTAATAGAGCATAACGATAAACTCTCCGCTACCCTATTGTTATCTATAAACACAATATTTTTTTGTGGAAGACTAGCTCATGGTATTTGCTTTACTTTTTTTGACTATAATCCCTCTTTAAGAATTTTGGGAATGCTCCTTACCTATTTCGGTCTAGGATGTTTAGCAATATTATTATTGCTTGAACATTTTTTTATAAACTTCAGCAGAATTTTTGCCTAAGAAATCAAATTAAATTGCTCAAAATTATCTTTTATAAATTAAGCTTTCTAAGCAAAAATAGTTCACATTGCCTAATCAGAAGAACCTAATAAATAAGGTGGCTATAATTACCATAACTCAATATCATCAAATAAATTTGAACCACCAAATTTAAAGTTTAAGAAACTGCGTGTATTAAGCTACGAACAAAAGTATGCATTGGCGAGTGCAAACTTTATTGTAACATCTAAACAAAGTTATACATTATTAAAGGGAATTTATTTATTTCTAGTTATAAAATCGAAGTTTTGTAATTTAAAAAGTAAAAGGAAATAATGTGCAAACTCCTTGGCTTGTAAGGAGACCATTATTTCTTAAACAGTGAGTAAAAAAATGGAAAGATTGATAAATGTTCAAAATCATTATTTTAATTCTATTAGCACTTATAATATACTTTTTTGTTAGAACAAGGAAGGTAATGTCCAAAATTGATACTATTTATAACAAAGACGACGTAGAAAAAATAAAGCAAATCCAATTAGAAATTCAAAAACGATTAGGTAATAAAAAAAAAAACCAATAAAAGATCAAATGAGTAAGATTTTAACTATCGCTTTTCTTGCTTCTTCGGCTTTAGTAGCCAGTTGTGTCCGTGAAGACAAAAAGTGCATACAAAAAAAACTGCCGGACGCATTTACTGAGGCGTAAAAAACTATAATCTATCCAAACTTAAAGATAACCTATCAAAAAAAAGTATAGTTACAATTATTGAAATGTCACTGCTATGACTTGGTCATGCTAAATATAACAAAATACGAAACCGTGCCATACCTCCTCTAACACTTGTCTTGGGCTTGTATAGCCAATAGGAATTAAAAGGTGACCACAATATGTTTGCAATCATTAAGATATATGCAGTTGAAATACTTTCAATTGTAATGGGAATTTGGTTGCTATGGATTACAATCATTTACGCAAATTACTTTAAAGCATTAAAATCTCATACGGAGCCTGAGTCCTTGGAGCTTAATAAAGACTCGACAGTTCAAAAAGCTAGAAATAAAAGAAAAAGGACATATAATATAGCAGTAACATATCCCTCTTTTGCAATATTTTGGGTTGCGGTCATAGTTTGGGGTGCCTCATTTATACTAAACGATACCCCGTCATAAAACGTAAAGAAGATTTAACTTAAAAAAATATGGCTTCATTTTATTTCGTATCATCAAAATAAATCCTCTAAATACCCAGCTAAATAGAAAGAAACTTTTGAATTTGCGGAGGATTACAAATTGCCTTACTATTTTGCTTAAGAAACAAATTAGTCTTATGTGCCTTTAAACATATTAGTCTTCGTATATCCTAAAAGTTAGTTAAGCTCTTTCACTCTGTTAAGTCTCGAAGATATCATTTCTGTACTTACCATATAAAAGAAATTAAAAAAAGTGTTCACACAATTCACTATAAATTAGATACTAATTCATAGACAATGGGCCCATGACAAGTTTAGCTACCATGGGAATAATTACTAAAATTAGATATCTGCTTTGGTAATATTTACTTATTAAAATAAAATCAGCATAAGCATTAAAGAAGCCGTTCTGATAAAGCCAAACTCAATTTTAAGAGCCTCCTAACATTGTGAATCAATACAATTGGATATTTTCTTCTTAAACGGAGTAAATAAGTTCATACGCAGTAACTGCTCCAATTTACAGCAGAGCAAAGAAATTCAGAATTATCTCAGTCCCACTGAATAATTGCGTTATTATCAAATGGCTGGAATCTATGAAGAAGTATGCCTTCAATACGAAGGCCTCTCCCTACGTTATTTTTTAACATATGTGTAACACACACTTATCACAAGAGTAGAAGGAAACCAGACCAGTTGTGTAAAAACATTTCATACATAAATGACTTAGATATTTCAAAATATGATGATAAAGTCATACAGTTCAACAGAACCAATCACCCAAAAGATTCCTATCAACTCTAATTAGATTCATGAAAATAATTATTTATATAATAAAATGTTTTGTTTCGACAGTAGTCTACATTTCTTAAATATTAGCACTTCTATTGTATTAATGAATTTATACTGAGCGTTATGATAACAAAATATCAAAAAAAACGCTTGATAAGTTTTGTCAAACGGCACTTAATACTTTGTATTATTGATGCTTTTTACGTAAGCCTCCATTTCTTTATTCGTTTTATCAATTTCAGTTAGTATTTCAATTTGTTGCTCTTGCAATTTAAGCTGGCGCTTCAGTTTCTCGTCAATTTGACGTAAATATACTTCGGAAAGGTCCATGCTAACTTCCTCTCTGTTCAAATATCACTCAAACTTATACACTAGTATAAAAAAAAGGGCTGACTCAAATGAAATATATTTACGTCTTATTTATAATGACAATTACTTTAACTACATCAAGTGCTAGTCAAGTGAGCAAAAAGGAATGTGAGAAAGTCTGGGCTGAGGGCGAGATTATACATGATTTTGATGAGCTTGAAGTCATTGGCGGTAATTATCGTCCACGCTCATATATCAGGTATAAGGGCTCTATATATTACGGAATATTAAGCGTCGCTTCCGGTCCCGGGAAGGATCCAAATATTTGGGTGGAACTGAATTGTTGGAACTCGAAAGAAACCAAATAATACTAACATAAAAGCTTTGAAATTATTTTTGAATTGTGCCCGCCTAAAATTTTTAACCGAGCACAAAATTTTTATCAGTTCAGAGATTAGGCTAGCTGGATATTTACAGCTGACTCACGTCCATTTGAATTCTCAATCTCGAAGCTTACTGCCTGACCATCATCTAGTCCATCTAGACCAGCTGCCTGTAATGCAGTTATATGTACGAATACGTCTTTGCTTCCACCTTCTGGTGCAATGAAGCCGTACCCTTTGTTTCCGTTAAACCATTTTACGGTACCAGTTGCCATTTTTTTCTCCTTTAAAAGCCACTACGTTTCTGTCTTTAGCGATATATTACGCTAAGCACAAGGGTGGGAAACTATTGATTTTTTTATTATTATAAAAGAACTCAAAAAAAACAGCTCTTGACCATACATTTATAAACAAATTTCTCCAGTAATTTCTCTACTTAACTGTTCCATTAAAAGATAAATATTTTGTAATATGCACTATTTCGCAACATACATTCTACATATTAAGCTATGTGCTATTAGATATGCTTCCACTTAAAGTAAGAATATCGTCTTATTTTAATTTCTTTTTATACCGATCAATATCAGGCTTCAATCGTAGCTACGAGAGTTAATATGTCGAAACAAAAATGTTAAATATTACCGTAAATAGTCAAAATAAAAAAAGACTATAGTGATAAATATGACTTTTTAACAATTTATATCTACCTAACTTCTAAAACAAATATTTTGCACATAAAGTTTTTATTTTATCAGCCCGAAAAATCGTTTATCATATTGTAGGAGGTTTCATAACTAGCCTTAGCACCTGTAATTTAATTAGAGATAAGATGAATGAGAGAAGAGCTTAGAAAAAATATTGAAGCACTGACAGCTATTCTTCAGCAGGAGAATGAGCACAGAAAAGCAACAAAGGTTGAGAAAGTAACTGGATTCCCATACCCTCTTCCTTTACGTCCACAAGAAGAAACAGAGTAAGATATAGTATAATAAACCGGCATAAACGGTACGGTAAATTAAAGAAATCTAACTAACGTATCGGTTGGATTTTTAACCAGCTTTTATAACAGATATCATATGACAGTTATTCACCACAATTAATATCATATCTAAAAAAAAACTTACACAATTTATTCAATATCAAACATAATATTTATGTTAATAGTCTCGCTTCAAGCTGTTGTTTGTAGATGGACTTACGGAGACGTAAAACTAAAGTAATAAAACTGTCAATTTCAGTCACGCTGTATAAAAAAACATCTCAAAAAATACGATATTATCACAAATCCATCAGCTAAAAAGCTTTCACTATTCGTCGCTTGTTAAATGTTCGATTGTTTCTCTTGCTAGTTTTATTAAAGAATTTATGTCGCGGCTATCTGGATCTTGAGATTGTCCCCTTTTAATTAACTTCATTAATCTCTTCGTTTCGTCTTGTAGTTTAAATATTTCTGAAAGTGTTTCGTCTGAGGCCTCTTTTTCTTCCTCTTCTCTCAAGCGTTTAACTTGTTCTTTCGCCAACAATATCAAAGAATGAACATCAAGCAAATCCGAATCTTGATGATTACTTTTTTTTACTAACTTGATTAGTCTCTTTGATTCATCTTGAAAACTTCCTATTTCTGGAATTTTCTCTCTTAAGTTTTCCATTTTTTCCTGCCCAGTTGACCCTATTAACTCATTCATTATTTCTTACCCTTACTGAAATTTAATTTTTTGTAGCCATGAGCCTCGACGCAACCCAAACACAAAAACATTAAGAACACATATATTATGAGGTGTTTAAATACCTATAAACAGATATGTGTATAGTCCAAATTTCGGTTCGAACTAGTTCATGCATTTATTATACCATATTCATGGAAACTTACTCGCAGAGATACATTAACTTATACTTCTAATGATTTTTATCATAACAAAAGATC
>Ga0209425_10004673_pt1 | contig 13800 bp, 12 predicted proteins | sample COG_05_FD_184749 | JGI IMG/M metagenome (GOLD analysis project Ga0209425, IMG submission 184749) | Pelagic Microbial community sample from North Sea - COGITO 998_met_05 (SPAdes) (version 2) | ecosystem: Environmental > Aquatic > Marine > Neritic zone/Coastal water | place: Helgoland, sampling... | reverse complement strand
CAGAATGTTTCCAACTGCACATTTAGAAGGCATGCCTGTAAAGAAGTCATCAGAAGCTTTTGTTCCATCTGGAGCAGGAGCAAAGTCTTTGTCGAAATCGAATTCAACAAAAATTCCTTCGTCACATCCAATGATAGTATCTTTTGCATATACATCAATGATGTCCCAAGTGATTTTTCCAGCTTCTTTTTGAGCTTTAATTTCAGATAATCCACCTGTGTAGTCTACCCAGTTAACAGGTATTCCAAGTTTTTTAGCAGTAGGATCACCATATCCTAATTTTTGACTTTCTGTGTACGCTCCACCCCAAGACACTACAGTAACTGCAAATGCTGAAGTAGTAACAGATAGCACAAAAGAAAGAGCAAGTAATAATTTACTTAATTTTTTCATTTATTCTCCTATTTAACGTTAACGTTTGTTATTTTATAAAGTGAAAGTAAAACAATATCAGTTGGATGAGTCAACAGCCAATTAAGGCTAATTTGCCTTTATTTTTCGGTAAATTCAGATTGGTTACTTTGGATCCAGCGCTCTACTATCTTTTTTATTCCATCCAACATTAATGTCATTTCCTAATTTAATATCTAAATTAGATGTGCTGTTAGGAATTTTTAAAATGAATTGATCATTACCTAATAAGTTAATTCTAACTCTTGTATGGTCACCATGATAAATAACTTCTTGTATTTTACCTTTATAATTATTGTCCATTTTATCTTTTGGATTTATCAAAGCTCGTTCAGGTCTCAATGATACAGTTGTTTTTTCTCCTTTAGCTTTAACAGAGATTGGATTTGCTAAAATTTCAGAACCATCAATTAATTTAACTTTACAAGTATCTCCTGAAATATCGCTCACAGTTCCACCAAATGTATTATTTTCTCCAATAAATTCTGCTACGAAAGAATTAACAGGTCTTTCATATAATTCATCTGGACTTGAAAGTTGCTGAACTTTACCATCATTAAATACTGCAATACGACTTGACATTGTTAATGCTTCTGTTTGATCGTGAGTTACATACACAACTGTTACACCAATACTTTCATGAATATGCTTAATTTCATACTGCATGCTTTCTCTTAAGTTTTTATCTAGAGCACCAAGTGGCTCATCCATCAATACAACTTGTGGATCAAATACTAATGATCTTGCAACTGCTACCCTTTGTTGTTGACCTCCAGATAGTTGCATTGGCATTCTTGCTTCAAAGCCTTGCAATGATACCATTGATAGAGCTTTGTCAATTTTCTTATCAGCTTCATCTTTTGGAATTTTTCTAACTCTTAATGGGAATGCTAAATTTTCATAAACTGTCATGTGAGGAAACAATGCATAATTTTGAAACACCATTCCAATTCCTCTTTTATGAGGCGGAATGTTTGAAATTGCATTACCATCTAGATAAATTTCTCCGTGTGTTGGTGTCTCAAAACCTGCTAACATCATTAAACAAGTGGTCTTACCAGACCCAGAGGGTCCCAACATTGTTACAAATTCACCTTCAGCAATATCTAACTGTAGACCTTTAACAACCAAGATTTTTCCATCATAGCTCTTATCTACGTTGTCAAATTTAACAAAATCTTTTTTTATAGACATAGTTTTTTTTTAAGATTTAAAACATTTGTAGAGTTTTTTATCAAGTTTTTTTATTTCAATTATTTAATATGCAGTTCTTTTGGAAAATCACAGAATAATTCGCACCCATTGTCAGTTATTCTTAATGCCTCTGATGCCTCAACACCCCACTCTCCAAATTGCATTACTGCAATCATATGAAAAGTAACATTTGGTTCTAAAATGGTCATATCACCCTTAGATATATTAAGGGTGTGCTCACCCCAATCTGGTGGATAACCAATTCCTATTGAATACCCAGTTCTAGAGGTTTTTTCTATTCCATATTTATCTAGAATTTTCCAAAAAGCTTGCGCAACGTCATCCGCTGTTTGCCCGGGTTTTGCAGCATCTATTCCAGCTTGAAGAGCTTCATTTGTTTTATTCATAGTGTCAATTTTTTTTTGATCAGGCTTTCCAAGCAAAACTGTTCTAGCCATTGGGCAATGGTACCTTTGATATACGCCAGAAAGCTCTATAATTGTAGCCTCACCCTTAACAAACTTATCTTGTGTTGCTGTTAAATGTGATGCTGAAGTACCTTTCCCTGTTGGAAGTAGCGTTGCAATGCTGGAATATTCCCCTCCATACTCTGGAGTTCCATAAAATAATGCTTTTTGAATTTCACCCACAGCATCACATTGTCTGACACCAGGATTTATCACATCAATTGCTGTTTGCATTCCCTTTTGAGAAATTATTGCTGCAGATTTCATAAGTTCAATCTCAGCATTAGACTTAACTACTCTTGCCCAGTTAACTAGTCTTTCAGAATCTTTTAGTTTTACATTTGGCAGCCCTTGTTTCATTTTTTCGTAACAATAAGCTGTAAAGTAATGACTATCCATTTCCAAACCCACTGTAAGTTTATCCCATTTTCTTTCTTTAATAATTTCTACTAAATTATCAAATGGATGAAGTGGCCATGTATGAATGTATTTTTCATCATAGACTAAAATATTCTCATTCTTTAAATATGTTTTTATATAAGCTCCACCTGAATCTTGTTTTCTAACCCAGCATAATGGCTCATCAGCATTTACATGCACAATTACAGCTTGAGCATAATAAAATGACCAGGCATCATAACCAGTTAAATAGTTCATATTTGCTGTATCACTAGAGATTAATAACTCTATGCCTTTTTCTTGCATTGAACTTTGAACTTTTTTTAATCTGCTTTTGTATTCTTCTTTACTAAAATTCATATCTTAATAACTGTTAGCTTTTTTTGGAAATTTTTTATTTTTGACTTCATTTTTATAATTTATTATAGCAGTATTTATTTGTTTTGTAATATTTGCAAATCTTTTAACAAATCTAGCCTTAATAAAATTTAATCCAATTAAATCATCAGTAACCAAAACTTGTCCATCACAATGAACGGATGCACCTATTCCAATTGTAGGAATCTTTATAGTGTTTGTAATTTTTTTTGACAGTGAACTTTCCACACATTCTAATACAATAGAAAAAACGCCTAGTTCCTCTAAAGTTTTAGCATCTTTTATAAGGTTATTTCTTTCTGCTATTTTTTTTCCTTTAACTTTAAATTTCTTAGCTGACTGTGGAAGAACACCCAGATGTCCCATCACGGGAATCTTATTTTTAATCAGTGTTTTGATAATATGGTATATCTTTTTACCACCTTCTAATTTAACTGCATCACACTTTGTTTTTAAAATGATTGCTTTTGCATTTTTTAAAGCTTCTGAACTATTCCTATAAGTATTATGTGGCATATCAACAACCATAAGACTTTTTTTTATACCCATTCTTACGCTCTTAGAATGTTCAATTATGATATCAAGAGTTACACTTTTTGTTGATTTATAATTATACAAAACAGACCCTAAAGAATCTCCAACTAAAACAATATCACAATGATTATCTAAAATTTGCGCAATATTTTTAGAATAAGCTGTTAAACAAACAATCTTAGATCTATTTTTCTTATTGAGAATTTTCGAAACTTTACTTTTCATTAATGAGTCCTTATTTATAATAATTTATATTCTATAAACAATTATTATTCTAATTCAATTGTACTAGGTGGTTTTGAAGTAACATCATAAACAACTCTATTGATTCCACTAATATTATTGATTATTTGATTAGAAATCGATTGCATAAAACCTTTAGGAAAATCAAAGAAATCAGCCGTCATGCCATCCTCAGATGTAATTGCTCTTAATAAACAAATATGTTCGTAGGTTCTATTGTCTCCCATAACACCAACTGTTTTTACTGGTAGTAATGCTGCGTATGCTTGCCAAATTTTGTCGTACAAAGAGTTATCTCTTAAAGCTTTTATAAAATAAAAATCTGCTTCTTTCAAAATCTTTATTTTTTTATTAGTTATAACACCCGGCATTCTTATTGCTAAACCAGGACCTGGAAATGGATGTCTAGATATTATATCTTTTGATAAATTTAATTCTAATCCTAATTTTCTGACCTCATCTTTAAATAAAAATTTAAGTGGTTCTACCAACTTTAATTTCATTTTCTTGGGTAAGCCACCCACGTTATGATGTGATTTTATTTTTGATGTTTGACTACCAGTTACAGATTTACTTTCAATTAAGTCGGGATAAAGAGTTCCTTGTGCAAGAAATTTTACATTTTTTATTTTTTTTGCATATCTTTCGAATATCTTAATAAATAAGTTTCCAATTATTTTTCTCTTTTTTTCAGGATCAGATACATTAGTTAGTTTTTTAATAAATTCTTTTTCAGCATTAACATATATTAAATTTATCTTTAATTTTTTTTTAAATGTATCGACTACTTGTAATTCTTCATTTTTTCTCAATAAACCATTGTTCACAAATATGCAGGTCAATTTTTTTCCAATTGCTTTACTTAATAGTTGGGCAACCACACTACTATCAACACCTCCGGATAATCCACAAATTACTTTATTGTTGCCTACTTGTTCTTTAATATCTTTAATAAGTTTAAATTTTTGATCTTTGGAAGACCAATTTTTTTTAATTTTACATATTAGAAAAATAAAATTATTTAATAAAATTTTACCTTTTTGTGTATGTGTTACTTCTGGATGAAACTGAACGCCATAAATATTGTCTTTAGAGTTTTCAATTATGGTTAATTTAGAATTCTTTGTAGATGCAACAACTTTAAAATTTTTAGGCATTTTTGATACTTGATCTGCATGACTCATCCAAACATTATTAGTATTATTTTTATTAAAAAAATTTTTAGTTAAAATACTGTTTGAAACTTTAGTAATGGTAGCAAGGCCAAATTCTCTATGTTTTGATTTCTTGACTTTTCCTCCAAGTTCTTTTGATAAAATTTGGTGTCCAAAACATATACCTAAAATAGGTAAACCAAGTTTTAAAATTTTTTTATCAAAGCCAAATTTATCATTTTGATAAACATTAAGAGGACCACCAGAAAGAATTATTCCACCTATGTTTTGTTTAATAATCTTATTAATATTAATTTTTTTATGACTAACAATCTCTGAAAAAACACCAGATTCTCTTATTCTTCGAGCGATTAATTGAGTAAGCTGAGATCCAAAATCTATTATTAAAATTTTACTTAAATTGTTTCTAAGACTCATCTTTAGGTTCCAAATTCTTTAAAGATTCTAGAATTAAAGTTTTTTTATTACATAATTTGCTACAAATTTTAGTAAAATTCTCTGCCAACTCTTTAACTTTTGAATAATTAGATTTTTTAAGTTCTATTTCCATTAACAAGTAGTTTGCTTCTTCATTTTTTGGATCTAATAAAAGTACAGTGTTAATATTTTTTTGTTCTTCTTTTTTATTTTCTTCTAATTTAAAAATTTTAGCTAAGTATAAATATGATTCCTGATCTTTGGGATTAAAAACTATATTTCTTTGAAATAAAAATTTTGATTCTTCGTATTTTTTTTCGTTATATTTTTTTTTACCTTCCTCAAAAAAAGTGCTTTCTGCTAGTGATGAATTTGTTAAATTCATGGCTATAAAAAGAATTGAGATTATTTTAATTACTTTTATCATTAATATTTATTATCATTTGTTACTTCATCAACATTATGGACCATACTTTCATAAAAACCTGCTTTTGTTATTTTTACAAAATTTGGTTTAATTTTAAGATTTTGAACCTTTTTAGCACCCAGGTACCCCATAGATGATTTTAGTCCCCCTATCAATTTATAAATTATATTTCTCACATCTCCTTTATATTTTGCAAATCCCTCTACTCCTTCGGGTACATATTTAGATAAATCTTTCTGTTTTTTTTGGAAATATCTATCAGCTGATCCTTTATTCATTGCTCCAACAGACCCCATTCCCCTAAAACTTTTAAATAATTTACCATTTTTTTTAATCAATTTGCCTGGTGTCTCTGCACTACCAGCAAATAAAGAGCCTATCATAACCGCATCTGCACCAGCTGATAACGCTTTAGCTATATCACCTGAATATTTAATTCCCCCATCTGAAATAATTTTAGTTTTGTTATTTTTTATACCTTTTGTAACTGCAAGTATTGCACTTAGCTGAGGCACACCTATTCCAGCTACAAGTCTAGTTGTACAAATTGATCCTGGTCCAATCCCAACTTTAACAATGTCTACTCCCAATTTGATCAAAAATTTTGCTGCTTCTGCTGTTGCAATATTTCCAGCACATAAAGTTGTTTTTTTTGTTTTTGTTTTTTTTATTACTTTTATAATTTCTGCAACTTTTTTACTGTGACCATGGGCTGTATCTACTACAATTAAGTTTACTTTTTCTTTTAATATTGCTTTTGCTCTTTTAAGTTCTAAAGGACCCGCTCCAACAGCTGCTCCAACTAATAAGTTTAATTTTTTTACTTTTTGGATTTCTTGAATTTGTTTTTTTATATCTAAATTCCTATGTATTATTCCTATACCTCCAGCTTTAGCTATAGCTATAGCCATTTTACTTTCAGTTACTGTGTCCATTGCTGATGACAATAAAGGAATTTTTAGTATTAAATTTGACGATAGTTTAGTGCTGGTGTCCACTTCAGAGGGTAAAACTTCTGAATATTTGGGCGCCATTGTAACATCATCAAATGTGAGAGCTTCTTTTATAGGATCCATAATGATTTATATATGATTCCTTTTAAAATTAAAGTGTCTTATCTAAGAGTTTTACAAATAATAAAACTTTCCTTGGACTCTTTCCTGCTAGACTTAGGTTTAAACACCTTCACTTCTTTAAATATCTTTTTACCTAATGCTACAATTTCATTAAATGATGAGCCTAAAAAGATCTTAGAGACAAATCGGCCTTCCTTACACAGCATATCTTTAGAAAATTTCATCGCTTCCATTGCTAATTCACCTGTATAAATTGCATCTATGTCTTTTATACCCGTTGTATTAACAGCCATATCAGAAACAATTACATCAACTTTTGACTTAAAGAAATTTCTAATCTTTTCTTGAGAATCTGCCTCTGTGAAATCACCCTTAATTTGAATTGTATTGTCAATTTCCTCCATATCTTTTAGATCGATTGACACCAATCTTCCACTCTTTACAGTTTTTGCTATATATTGAGACCAGCTTCCAGGAGATGCACCTAGATCAATTACTGATATACCATTTTTAAATATTTTAAATTTTTCATCAATTTCTATCAATTTATAAGCAGACCTTGCTCTATAACCGTCAACTTGAGACTGTCTAACATAAATGTCTCTTTTTTGTTTGTTAATCCAGTTTTTAGAAATTTTATTTTTTTTCAATTAATGACCAAATCTTAAACTTTTAGATAACATTTTTTTTTGAATAGATTTAATCTTGATCTTAACTTCTTTGTCTAACCTCATATCTTTATCACCATCCCAAATTCCTGCAGCTAAATGCATAATTCCTATTTCATGATTTGGTAAATATGGTTCAACAAATGTATCTTTTATCTCATCAAATTTTGGTAGTAAATTACTGGCAATCCAATTACAGTTTAATGGTAAAAATTCAGTTTCTAATTCATCTACATATACTGACATATTAATAGCAAGTCCCTCCGAGCCAAAAATATTTCCACTTTTTAAAGTTTGCTCAAGATTTTTCTGCCAAGAAACCCAGCCTGGAGAATTTTTTTCTAATGAAAAAACTCCAATATTTATATGTGGAGCAAAAGCTAATTTTCTGGCTTTACTTATTCCAATTTTCGATTTTATTGCATGTTTAAAGTTTTGAGATTTAATTATTGCTATTTTGCCAAATAACCAATTTACCTTTGACATTATCTTATATCCTGGACCTAATGTTTGAGTAATACCTAATTTACCATCCTCACAAGCTTTAAAATACAATTCAACAGAGTCCCAATTGTTGACCCATGCATCACAATCGATCCACAAGTATTTTTCATAATTTGAAAAGTATTTAGGAAGAAATGCTCTTGAAACTTGACTCTTTAACCATTCACGTCCTTTTACTTTAAATGCAGGAACATCAATGTCCCATTCAGCTGATTTAACCTCATCAACTTTTTTTGATAATATATTTCTTTGTTGTTCAGACAAACCAGCATCTAAAATACAAATTGCGGTATCTTTGCTTTTCTCAAAACTTTTAATAGAATCGACCAATTCATTAAGTAATTCAAAGTAATTTGAATCAGCCAATGATACAATTACATTTTTTTTCATTTACAAGATGTCTTCTAAATCATCACTCTCATTTACATCAGTAACAATATTTTTTTCTTTTTTTATTTTTTTATAGTGAAAATAGCTTACAGGAATTAAGCATAAGTATAAAAATGTACTAACTGCCAGTATTTTAAATGTGTAGACTAACAATGCTCCAAAAAATAAAACTATTCCAAATAATAAAAATTTTGTCATAGCTCTTGGTATAACTATTCTCTTAAATGAATATGTTGGTATTGTGCTAATTAATAATATTGAAACTATAATAAAAAATATTGGTACCACTAAATCGTAATTAATTTTAAAAAAAATTTCTCCTAATCCACTAAAACTTAATACTAAAGGCATTAAAACTACAATTCCACCTGCTGGTGCTGGCACACCTTCAAAAAAATTATCTTTCCAAGATGGCACTTCTTCAGAATTAACATTAAATCTGGCAAGTCTTAAAGCAACACAGACAACATACATTAAACAAACAAACCAACCCAATTTATCTAAGTACTGTAAATTCCAAAAGTACATTATAAACGCAGGTGCTACACCAAAACTAATTACGTCTCCTAACGAGTCAAGCTCTTTACCCATTTTAGATGTTCCTTTAATTAATCTTGCTATCCGGCCATCTAGTGCGTCCATCAAACCTGCAAAAAGTATTGCTACTATAGCAAGTGCAAATTTACCATCTAAAGCAAATTTTATTGAAGTTAAACCAATACATACTCCAATTAAAGTAATAGCATTTGGCAAAATCATTCTGGCTTTCTTTTCAGAAACTATTTTGAAGTTATTTTTAGGCTGTTCCATAAGCTATTTTTTTGCTAATAATGTTTCTCCAGCAATTGTCTTTTGTCCTACTTTTACTAACGTTTCATAGTTTTCAAAATAAATATCAGCTCTACTTCCAAATCTAATCATTCCTATTCTTTCACCTTGTTGAAGTTGTTGATCTTTTGTTGATTCACAGACAATTCTTCTGGCAATTAAACCTGCAATCTGAACAACTATAATTTCTTCTCCATGATTATTTATTATTTTATAATAATTTCTTTCATTATCTTCGCTTGCTTTATCAAGTGAAGCATTTAAAAATTTTCCTGGTTTATAAAGTATTTCTGAAATTTTTCCTGCACAAGGTGTTCTATTAACATGACAATCAAAAACATTCATAAAGATGCTTATTTTTGTAAATTTTTTTCCTTCAAGATTTAATTCTTTTGGTCCATCCACTTCATGTACCATTAAAATTTCACCATCTGCAGGACTTGTTAAATAATTTTCATCATTAATTGAAATTCTTTCTGGGTCTCTAAAAAAATAATAAACCCATATAGACAAAACTAACCCTACCAGCCCAAGAAAAGTACTAAAAAAATTTAAAAAAATTGTAATTAAAATAGCTATAGCTAAAAACTTGTATCCCTCTGAGTGAATTTTTGGAAAAATTTTGTCTAACATAAGCTTATATTTGATAATTTTTTATTAATATGTATATAAAGCACTAAAATACAATTACTATTATATATTATTCAAATATGGCTAAAATTAAGGTTAAAAACCCAGTTGTTGAACTCGATGGGGATGAAATGACAAGAATTATTTGGAAGTTTATCAAAAATAAACTTGTCCTTCCATATTTAGATTTAGACATTAAATATTTTGATTTAGGTATGAAAAGTCGTGACAATACAAATGATCAAATAACAATAGACTCAGCTAGTGCAATTAAAAAAATTGGTGTGGGAATTAAATGTGCAACAATCACTCCCGACGAAGCAAGAGTAGAAGAGTTTGATTTAAAAAAAATGTGGAGGTCACCTAATGGAACTATAAGAAATATTATTGGAGGAACTGTTTTTAGAGAACCAATTGTTTGTAAAAATATTCCTAAATTAGTACCTTCTTGGACTGATCCTGTAATAATAGGTAGACATGCATTTGGTGATCAATATAGAGCAACAGATTTTAAAGTTCCTGGTAAAGGTAAGATGGAAATAAAATGGACAGCTGAAGACGGTAGTGATGAAATTAAATATGAAGTATTCAATTTTCCTGGTCCAGGAATAGCTTTATCAATGTACAATTTAGATAAATCTATAGAAGACTTTGCCAGATCTTGTTTTGGTTATGGTTTAATTAAAAAGTGGCCTGTTTATCTGTCTACAAAAAATACTATCCTAAAACAATATGATGGTCGTTTTAAAGATATTTTTCAAGATATTTTTGAAAAAGAATTTAAAAATGAATTTGAAAAATTAAATATTACATACGAACACAGGCTTATTGATGACATGGTTGCATGTGCAATGAAATGGAGTGGTAAATATATTTGGGCATGTAAAAATTACGATGGTGATGTCCAATCTGATACAATGGCACAAGGATACGGATCGTTAGGATTAATGACCAGTGTTCTACTTACTCCAGATGGAAAAATAATGGAGGCTGAAGCTGCCCATGGAACAGTCACTAGACATTACAGAATGCATCAACAGGGAAAAGAAACTTCTACCAACCCTATCGCATCTATATTTGCATGGACTAGAGGTCTTTCTCATAGAGGAAAGTTAGATTCTAATGAAGAATTAATTAAATTTTCAACTACATTGGAAAAAGTTTGTATTGATAGCGTTGAAAATGGAGCGATGACTAAAGATTTGGCAATTTTGATTGGACCATCTAGTAAATATTTAACTACTAATCAATTTTTAGATGAGCTGGATGGTCAACTTAAAAAAAAACTTAACTAATTAGTTTTTTTACATTTTCAAAAGAATCATCAATTTTATCAGGCAAAGTTCCACCAGCTTGGGCAAAATCATTTCTTCCACCTCCTCCTTTGCCACCAATAATACCAGAACCTGCTCTTACAAGCTTAACAGCATCAAATTTTTTTTCTAATGATTTTGTTACTCCAACTCCCAATCCTACTTTGTCATCATTTATGACATAGATAACTACTATTCCATCTTTCAATTCTTTTTTACCTTCGTCAATAAGTTTTCTAAGATCTTTAAAAGGAAGATCAATTACCTTTTGAAATCTAACTTTTATATTATTTATACTTTCATCTTTAATAATATTTTTTGATTTATCACTTAGAATTGAACCAACTGAAATTTGCTCTAATTGCTTATTTAGATCTTTGATAAGTGCTAGCTGATCTTTATTTTTTAAATTTGGTTTAGCACCCAGTTCTTTAATTTTATTTGACAGTTCTTTAATTGTTTCATTGTTTTTTTGATCTAATAAATTTGACAACTTTTCTTTATTATTTAGGTAATTATCTAATTGTTTACTTCTTAACGCTTCGACTCTTCTTACTCCAGCAGCAATAGAAGATTGACTTATAATCTTGAATTTTCCTATTTCCGCAGTATTTGCTACATGAGTTCCCCCACACAATTCGGTTGAAAAATATTTCTCATTTTCATTACCCATAGATAAAACTCTAACTTCCTCACCATACTTTTCTCCAAATAATGCTAATGCTCCATTTTCAACAGCTTCTTTTGGTGTCATTATTCTTGTTTTTACTTCAGAATTTTTTTGAATTATAAAATTAACACTATCTTCTATCTTTTTTATTTCTTCTTCTGAGATTGGTTTCATGTGACTAAAATCAAATCGTAATCTATCAGACTCAACTAAAGATCCTTTTTGCATAACATGTTTTCCTAAAACTCTTCTTAATGACTCATGAAGTAAATGTGTAGCAGAATGATAAGCTCTGATATTATTTCTTCTTTCTATATCAATTTTAAGTTCGACATTATCATTCAAATTAATTGATCCTTTTTTAACACTTCCATAATGTATAAATAAATCACCAAGTTTTTTTTGAACATCCGATACTTCAAATTCAAAATTTTCTGTTGAAATAATACCTTTGTCACCTACTTGTCCTCCAGATTCACCATAAAAAGGTGTTTGGTTAGTAATTATAATCCCATCATCTTTTTGTTTTAAACTTTTAACTTCTTTATTATTTTTGATAATTAAAGTTATTACACCTTCGGCCTTATTTGATGCGTAACCCAAAAAATCAGTTGCACCTAATCGATCTTTAATATTAAACCATTGCTCATCAATTGAACTGTCTCCTGATCCTTTCCAGTTTTTTTTAGCTAGAGCCTTGCTTTCCATCATTAAAAAATTGAATTTTTTATTATCAACTTTTATTGATCTATTTTTTAAAATATCTTCTGTTAAATCTAATGGAAAGCCATAAGTGTCATATAATTTAAAAGCTACTTCACCTGGTAAAACATCTTTAACTTTATTAATTTCTTCATCTAAAATTTTTATTCCCCTATCTAATAAAACTAAAAATTTTTCTTCTTCAGTTTTTAAAGTTTCCTTTATTAAAGATTGAGCTCTTTCTAATTCTGGATAGTTCATAGACATTTCTTCTAATAATGTTTTAAAAATATCGTAAAAAATAGGTTTTTTAGAACCAAGTAAATGAGAATGTCTCATACCTCTTCTCATAATTCTTCTAAGCACATATCCCCTTCCTTCATTTGAGGGCAAAACTCCTTCTGCAAGAAGAAATGAGCTTGCTCTTAAATGATCTGCAATAACTCTAAAACTAGACCTATTAACTTTATCAACCTTTACCTTCAAAGTATCAGATGTTGATTGGATTAGTTTTTTAAAATGATCTGTTTCATAATTATCATGTGTACCTTGTAATAGCGCTGCTATTCTCTCTAATCCCATTCCAGTATCAACAGATGGTTTTGGGAGATCAATTCTTTTATCTTTAGAAATCTGTTCATATTGCATAAATACAAGGTTCCAAATTTCAATGAATCTATTTCCATCTTCTTCTTTACTTCCCGGAAGCCCTCCATCTAAATGATCTCCATGATCATAAAAAATTTCAGAGCATGGGCCACATGGTCCAGTATCACCCATAGACCAAAAGTTATCTGATGTTGCTATCTTAATAATTCTTTTTTCATTTAGACCGGCTACTTTTTTCCAAAAATTGTAAGCTTCCTCATCTTCATTAAATACTGTCACATATAAACGATTTTTATCTATTCCGAATTCTTTTGTTATCAAATCCCAAGCATAAACTATTGCCTCTTCTTTGAAATAATCACCGAAAGAAAAGTTACCCAGCATTTCAAAAAATGTATGATGTCTAGGTGTATAACCCACATTCTCTAAATCATTATGTTTTCCACCAGCTCTTACACATTTCTGAGATGTTGTTGCTCTATTATAATCCCTCTTTTCCAGGCCGGTAAAAACATTTTTAAATTGCACCATACCTGAGTTAGCGAACATTAGTGTTGGATCGTTATTGGGAACAAGATTGCTGGATTCAACTACTTTATGATCATTTTTTTTAAAAAAATTTAAAAAAGTATTTCTAATTTCATTTAGTGTTTTGTCAGCCATACATTTAAAATACAGCTTTTTTATTTGAAGTCTAGGTAACTGTAAGGGAAAAAAGGCGCTTAAATTAAGCGCCTTTTAATAATTAAAGATGACTTTAACTAA
>Ga0209425_10004671_pt1 | contig 13806 bp, 15 predicted proteins | sample COG_05_FD_184749 | JGI IMG/M metagenome (GOLD analysis project Ga0209425, IMG submission 184749) | Pelagic Microbial community sample from North Sea - COGITO 998_met_05 (SPAdes) (version 2) | ecosystem: Environmental > Aquatic > Marine > Neritic zone/Coastal water | place: Helgoland, sampling... | reverse complement strand
TTTCATAAAAAAAGGTATCTCTCTTTGAGAAACCCTCTTTTCAAAAATTGTAAGTATAAATTTGTTATTTTTTGATTTTAATAAATAATTTGTATTTTCAATCCCTTGTTTGATACCTTTAAAGTTGATGATTCTGTCAATTTCAAATTTTTTATTAATATAAGAAATTTCTTTTTCATTTATTTTTGTATAAACAGCCATATTAATTTAATTTTTTTGGAATTTTAAAAATAACGTCTTCTTTAATGATTTCTACTTCATTTATGTGAACAGTAAATTTATTTTTTAACTCATTAATAAAATTGTCAACTAAAATTTCAGGTGCTGAGGCTCCAGAGGAAATACCAATTGTATTTGAATTTTCGATCAAATCGAATGGAATTTTACTTTCCGAATGAATTAATTGAGAATTCAAACATCCGGATTTTTTAGCAACTTCTACTAACCTTACTGAATTAGATGAATTTCTACTACCTATTACAAAAAATAAATCACATTTTTTTGCAATATTTTTGACTGCCATTTGTCTATTAGTTGTTGCATAGCAAATATCCTCTTTTGAGGGTTCTTTAATGCTTGGAAATCTCTTCTTTAAAATCATAATTATGTCTTTCGTATCGTCCACAGAAAGTGTTGTTTGGGTAACAAAAGCAATTTTTTTGTGATTTTGAAAATCATAATTTTTAGCTTCTTGTTCATTTTGAATTAGGTCAATAGATCCATATGGTAATTGTCCAATTGTTCCAATGACTTCAGGATGATTTTTATGACCAATTAGAATTAAATGATATCCAGCTTTATTTAAATTTTCAGCTTCTCTATGTACTTTAGAGACAAGGGGGCATGTTGCATCAACATATGTCATATTATAATTTTTTGCATCTATCGGTATTTTTTTTGGGACACCATGAGCTGAAAAAATAACTGGCCTTGTTCTATCCTCTATTTCCTCAAGTTCTTCTACAAAAATTGCCCCTTTACTTTTTAAGTCATCAACTACAAATTTATTATGAACTATTTCATGACGAACATAAACTGGAGCACCATATTTTTGGATAGATTTTTCAACAATCTCTATAGCTCTTTCTACCCCAGCACAAAAACCCCTTGGGGCTGATAATAATATTTTTAATTCTTTATTTTTCATTTTTCTCCAGAAGGTATTCGAGCAATATATGTGGAAAGGTTAAAGACGCCAAACCTATAAATATAATTTTTAGAATTGAACTATCAAAATTGTAAGTATTATTTAAAAAATAAAGCCCAAAAAAACAAAAAATAGCAGCGAAGATTGTTAGCGGAAAAGCTTTTTTAACAAAGATTTTTAATCCATTGCTTAAGTTTTTATCATCTAATTCAGATATTAAAGAAATTATGTGTCTTATAGAATGTAAAAAACAGAAATAAATTGTAAATGCCACTAAGGGAGAAAAATAATAATTTATTATTAATATTGAAAAATAATCTAAAAAAATTGTGAATTTTTTTAGCTCAAAATTTTTAGCAAATAATAAAATACTTGATATAGTTGATAGAATAATACCATAAAGCAAAATTTTATTTGCTTCTAATAAATCTAAAAATTTATAGAATAACTCATTATCAATCAGCAGTAATTTGAATATGGATATTGTTTCATCAAAATGAAAATACATAGGTGCAAAAATTACCAATGAACCTTTTAAGAAAAATAACAAATGATTATGATATGAATTTTTAATTATTAAAAATTGAGTATCTTCTTTCCCAAAATGATGTGAAGCTACTATCAAAAAAATTATTAAAGAAATGGATGGTGCAATTATCCATAAAATTATTACGATTAAAGATATTAAAATATATGATAAGTAAAAAATAAAAAAACTATTAATCCCATATATATTAAAAAGTTTTCTCCCTTTTAAATTGTCAAGTGAACCATGAGAAACTCCAATACTTAAAATTAAGAATAAACAAACTAATGGAGATATTGTAAAATAAGTAATTTTTAATGCTATTAAGGAAAAAATATTACAAAGTATAAAAAAGACAAAAGAATGATTTAAGTTTATTTTTTTAATCTGAATATTCATTTCTTTATATAACTAATAAAATAAAGCTTTGATAAAAGTTATTTTTGGCATTTTAAAAATTATTGATAAATCCTCATAAAAATTGCTTTTATTGGACAAAAATTTTATAACAGTCTTTGGTGAAGCCTCAAACATCTTAAAAAATATATCAGGCATTTTTTCTGGATGTTTTTCAAGAACTCTTAAAAAAATATTGTCTAAAATTTGATATTTTTTATCTATTTCAAATTTTTTAGTTTTGGAAAAGCTTTCAATATTTTTACATATATATTTACTATGTTCCTGAATATTTAGAAAAGTATAACCTGTGCTTAATCTAGTCATGCCTCCTGCAGTTCCAATGTTTATTTTATTTTTTTCTATTTTATATGATGGATAGAAAAGGGGTATTGCGCCTGTTTCTTTATAGGTAATTTTATAATTTTTTAATTTTAAATGATTTTCAATATAATCTTTAATCTGAAGATCATAATCTTTTTGAGAACCATCATTCATCTTTGATAGCCAAGTAGTTTCAACTAAAGCAGTAGTTTTTGAGTAGGGGAGTGTATAAAAAAAATGAACACTATCTCTTTGGTCACAATCAAAATCCATCAAATTAAAAATTTCATCATCAAAGAAATTATTTTGGGTTTCAATTTCCACACCACAAAAGTGTTGCCATAGGTTACGATAATCTTTTTTAATGGTCGGAACACTATTAAAAATAAATGAATTTTTTGAATTGATCTCTTCTAAATTCTTAAAAAAAGAAATATTTCTATTTTTTTTTAATTTGTTAGTAATTTTTTCATAGAACAGACTGCTATCAATACTTTGGTAGGGGTAATTTGCACATTCCAAATGATTAGTTTTATTTGGAACATTGATTGAAAAATTTTTCCAACTTTTTTTAACACAATCTTCAAAATTATGAGGTGACACTTTCCAAAATGACCAAGTTTTATCTTTTTTATATTCTTCTCTAGGCTCAATAATAGCTAAAGTTTTATCTTTTAATTTTTCATTAGTTTCCAATTCATAGGCAAGCGATAAACCTGCACATCCACCACCAATTATTATATAATCAAATTCTTTCATCTAAATTTATCTCTTCATTAATTAAAATATGATCATGTTGAACTTGATCATCATTTTTAAAAGACAATGATAGTCTAACTAAGTCAAAAATTGAAAGAAAAGTCTCTAATATTTTTTCAATATTTGAAACATATATCTTTCCTGAATTTTGATAATTTTCAAAATTTTTTTTACTAAGAATTTTATGTCCTATTTTTCTATAAACTCTTCTAGCAACTAAAATAGAAAAACGAAAACTTATTGGTATATACTTTATTGAATAAAATGAGTTTTGATAAAAGCAATCTGCCATACTTATAGTTGAAGAAATTTCTCTAAAATCCATGTTTATATAAAATCGATTATTCTTTGAATCCTCAATCACATCTCTCGATATATTGGTAAGTTGCATTGCAATTCCAAGATCGATAGCTGACTTTAACGAACTTTTTTTATTAACTTTTAAAATTTTAGCCATCATCAGGCCTACAGTTCCAGCTACCCTATATGAGTAAATTAACAGATCCTTTTTTGTATTTAATTTAACTTTATCTTTAATATCTGATTTAATTCCTAACAATAAATCCTGAACAATTTTTAGAGATATATTGAACTCCTCAATAAGACTCCACATATTTTTGACAATTGGATTATCAAAGTTTTTTTTATTAAAATCATTTTCAAATTGATTAAATTTTTTTTCTTTAATTTCTATTTTTTCATTATCATCTGCAATATCATCTACAACCCTACAAAAATCATATAAAGATGAACATTTTTTTAATGTTTTTTTAGGTAAAAAAAAACCAGCCCAACTGAAAGACTTAGCATAAAGAGATAAGTAACTTTTATTAGACATTATAAAATTTTATCTAATACCTTTGCAGATGAAAGTACTCCTGGCACGCCAGCTCCTGGATGAGTGCCTGCTCCCACAAAATAAAGTCCATCATATATCTCTGATTTGTTGTGGAACCTAAAATAAGCTGATTGTGAGAATTTTGGTTGGACTGAAAAACCAGAGCCATATTTAGTGTTTAAATCTCTTTCAAAGTAATCTGGTGTTAAATAAAAATCCTCAACCAAATTTTCTCTAAGATTTGGCATTAAATCTTTTTCCATTTTATCAATTACTAAATTTTTCATTTTTTCACCTTCAAAAGACCAGTCAATTTTAGACTGATTATTAGGCACAGGAACTAAGACGTAAAAACAATCTTGCCCAGGAGGAGCCATAGATTTATCTGTAGCTGAGGGTCTATGAAGATAATAACTTATATCGTTATTTAATTTTTTATTTTCAAATATATCATCAAGATGTTCTTTGTATTTGTTACCAAATTTTATTGTGTGATGTTCCACATTATTATAAGTTTTTTTTGTTCCAAAATAATAAACAAATAATCCCATAGAATATTCCATTCTATTTTTTTTCCATTTAAATATTATTGAATTGGTTGAATTTCCATTTAACATTTTTTCATAAACAGCCGGTGGGTCTGCATTGCAAATAACATTATTTGCTTCTATGTTAGAGTGATTGTCTAATTGGACTCCAGTAATTTTGTTTTTGTTTGAAATAATTTTAGTTACTTCATGACCTTTTATTATTTTTATGCCAACTTCATTCATTAATTTTTCAAGACCTTTAATGATATTGCCCGTGCCACCCATCGAGTAATGAATACCCCATTTTTTTTCTAAATATAATATAAGTCCATAAATAGAAGTTGTTGTAAAAGGATTACCCCCAACTAAAAGAGGATGCATACTTAACATTCTTCTTAATTTTTCATTTTTTATAAAAGACGAAACTAAAGAATAAACTGATTTATAGCTTTTAAGTTTTAAAAGTGCTGGCAGTTGTTTAATCATTGTAAAAGGTCGATCAAAAGGTACATCTGCAAGCTCAGTAAATCCTTTATCAAAAATCTTTTTTGTAAAGTTAACTAGTTGTTCATAACCATTAACATCTTCTTTGCTTATTTTTTCAATCTGATTTTTCATTTCAATTTCATTACCTGAATAATTAAATTTTGAATTATCTTCAAAAATAAACTGATACCAAATGTTAAGTGGAGATAGCTCAATGTAATCTTTTGGATTTTTTTTATATAATTCAAATAATTCGTTTATTAAATAAGGTGCAGTAATTACAGTTGGACCACCATCAAAGATAAAACCATTCTTTTTGAACACCCTGGCTCTACCCCCAAGATCTGGATGCTTCTCAACTAAAGTTACTTTGTGACCTTTTGAGTTCAAACGAAGTGCTGCAGCTATTCCTCCAAAACCAGACCCTATTACAATAGAATTCATTTTGATAATTTATAGTGTTTTAGAAAAAAAGTAAGCGTATTATGAATTAATTTTTTTTAATTCTTGTTTGGTTTCATCCAAATTTTTTTGAAACAACGTATCAAGTTTGGATTTATCAACTGATGTAGTTATAATTTTTTTTACTGAATCAACTGCAATCTTAATAGAAGTATCTTTTATTTCTTTTAAAGCTGCTTTTTTCATTTGACTTATCTTATTTTCTGCTAAATTTTTTTTAATTTCAGATGATTTATGAAATTTATCATTAAGTTCTATTATTAGATTATCACTATCTTTTCTGGCTTGTTCTAATATCTCATTACTTACTAATTTTGCTGTATCAAGTTTTTTTTGGGCATTATCTAATAATATTTTTGCCTCAGTTCTTAGTTTTTCACTTTCATCTATTTCATTTTTAATATCTAAAATTAATTTATTTAGTAATTCATTAATTTTTTGTGGGACTTTTAAATAAACAAGCCCTCCAAAAAATATTAAAAAAGAAACCGCAACCCAAAAAGTTGAATCAATTGTCATAATATTTATCTCCATTTTTTTTTGATAAATCATTAACAATTGCCGAGATACTGCTATTATTTATTTCAGCTCCGATAAGATTTTTTACAAGTTCAGATGAAGTTTCAATTGCAATTTTGTTTATTTTTTCTGGGGCAGCTTTTCTTAGTGCTAAAATTTCTTGTTCTGCTTTTTTTATTTCCTCATCAATTTGTTTATCCAAAGTTTCTTTTTTAGAATTAATATTTTTAATTACTTTTTCTCTAGCATCTTTAAAAATATTTTTAGCTTCTAGTTTACTTTTTAGAACAATCTCATTGAACTCTTTAAGTTTAGCTTCACTGTCTTCTCTTTGTTTATCAGCCGCCTCAATATTTTCTTGTATTTGTGATTTTCTTAATTCTAAGTTTGCACTTATTTTTGGTAAAATTAGTTTCGATAAAACTACATACAAAACTCCAAAAGTAAGTGTAAGCCAGAATATTTGTGAAACCCAAAATTCAGGATTTAATTGAGGCATACCTCCACTTTCAGCTGCAAAAACTTCTTTTAAAAAAAAGAAATTGAAAAATATTGACTGAAAAAATATTTTATTAATCATTATATCTAAAATGCAAAAAGAATGATTAACGCTACTACTAGCCCAAATAATCCCGTAGCTTCAGCTAGAGCAAATCCTAAAAGCAAATTAGGAAATTGTTTTTGTGCTGCCGATGGATTTCTCATCGCGCCTGACAAATAGTTTCCAAAGATTATTCCAATACCAACACCGGCACCGGCCAAAGCTATCGCCGCAAGTCCTGCCCCTATCATTTTTGCTGCTTCTAATTCCATTATATCCTCCTATGTTAATTAATGGTGTAAATTTAATGCATCATTCAAATAGATGCATGTTAAGATTGCAAAAACATATGCTTGAAGAAAAGCAACCAAGATCTCCAAACCAGTTAAAGCAACCGAAAAACTCAGTGGAAGCCATCCACCGATTATTCCAAGACTTATTACAAAGCCTCCGAAAACTTTCATCATAGTATGACCTGCCATCATATTAGCAAATAGTCTAACAGATAAACTAACAGGTCTACTTAAGTACGATATAATTTCAATAACTACTATCAATGGTAGTAGTATAACTGGAACACCACTGGGTACAAAAAGTTTTAGATAACCAAATCCATGTTTAATAAATCCAATTATTGTCACTCCAATGAAAATAAATGCTGCAAGAATAAAAGTTACTATAATGTGACTAGTAACAGTAAAAGTATAAGGGATCATACCAAACATGTTACAAAAAAGGACAAACATAAAAAGTGAAAATATAAATGCAAAATAAGGTTTAGCTTTTGAACCAGCGGTATCGCTAATCATTTTTGAGACAAAAGTATAACTTAATTCAGCTAAAAGCTGAATCTTGTTAGGCAACATTGAATTTTTTTTTGATCCTAAATTAAAGACTATTAAAATTGCTAATGAGCTTATCACCATGAACAAACTCGCGTTTGTAAATGAAATATCAAAAGCTCCTAATTTTATTTCTGGACCAATTCTATAAACTTCGAATTGTGTCATTGGGTTTGCTGCCATAAATTTTTAGTCTATTTTTGCATGTTTTTTGCAGATTTAATCACATTAGTTATTCCAGCAACTACCCCTACAAAAAAAAATATTAAAATTAACCAGGGTTTAGTACCAAAGGTCTTGTCTAAAATAAACCCAATAATTGTCCCTACAACAACAGCAGACACTAATTCAGTACTTAGCTTAAAAGCTGCACCAATTGGGGATGGATTGTCTTTTTTGTTATATAAAGCTCTTTTTGCAGCCTTCTTTTTTGCAATCTCTAAGCGAGTTTTAAAGGGATCTTTAGACATTTTGATTTATTAGGCAACCATACTCTCTGCTTTTTGTAAATCAACAGCCACTAACTGACTAATACCTTTTTCAGGCATTGTCACTCCATAAAGCCTATCCATTTTAGACATTGTTAAAGCGTGGTGGGTTACAATAATAAATTTTGTATTTGTTATTTTTGTTAACTCTGCAAGCAAGGTACAAAATCTTGTGACGTTAGCATCATCTAACGGTGCATCTACTTCATCTAATACACAAATAGGAGAAGGATTTGTAAGAAAGACAGCAAATATTAATGACAATGCTGTTAAGGCTTGTTCACCACCAGACAACAAAGTAATTGATTGCAATCTTTTACCTGGAGGACTAACTAGCATTTCTAACCCAGCCTCTAGAGGATCGTCTGAGTCCACAAGTTCAAGTTTTGCATTACCACCATTGAACAATTTTATATAAACTTCATTAAATTTTTTATTTACTTTATCAAAAGCCTCTATCAATCTTTCTCTTCCCTTTTGATTAAGTTCATTAATACTATCTTTTAACTTTGATATAGCGGTAACTAAATCAGCCCTATCTTGCTCCATTTTTTTTATTTCATTTTCATATTTGCTTGTTTCTTCATCAGCTTTTAAATTAACAGAACCTAATTTTTCTCTTTCCTGTTTTTTTTTATCTAATAAGTCCTCTTGATTAATTGCATCAGGTAATTCCTCAGCTCCAAATAAATTAGAGTTTTCTAAGATATTTTCTTCATGCAAATTAAGTTCTGAAGTAATTCTATCTAGCAAATCATTCTTCCTTTTTTTTAGTCCTTCGATTGTTGCCCCTGAGCTTGCTTTTCGTTCTCTGATTTGAATTGATTGTTCTTGAATTTCATTTAATTGAGACCTTAGATTTTCTACTTTTTCATCAGTTATTAAAATTATTGACTCATTTTGTGTTTTTTCTTCTTCAGCTATTCGCAATCCTTCAGAAATTTGACCTTTCCTTTCAGCTTGTAATTTAGGTTGATTATCTAATTTTTCCATTTGTGAATTTAATTTATTTTTTCTTTCTGAAAGCTCAATTAGCATTTTTTCAGAGTTTGATAATAAATTTTTCCAACTTTCTATCTCTGTGTCAATAATACCAATTCTTTCATTTCTTTTGGTTGACTCTTTTTTTATATTTTGATTTTTACTATAACTATCTGCGTAACCTTCAATTAATATTTTGCAATTATCAAGAGCCTTTATTGCTTCTTCATTTTTCTTTACATTTATTAGTTCTTTAATTTTATCTATTTCTAAATTTAGTGTAATCTTATTTGAGTTTAAATCTTCATTAGATTTTTTTTCAGTCTCATAATATTTAGAGTCAAGTTCTATGAGTTCATTTTTTTCTTCTTTGAGTCTTTTCTTATTAGAGTTTGCATCGATAACTATTCCTTTTTCTCTATTAATATCTTCATCAAATGTTTGAAGAGATTTTTTAATGTTTTCTATCTCATTTTGAATTCTAGTGTTTTCTTCATCTAGATTTTGAAGTTCTAAGTTTAACCTTTGAATTTTTGAAAGATTTTCGATATTCTTTTCCCTTAAAGGTGTTACTTTCTCAGTCTCAGATGTAATTAAATTTTCTATTTCTGAAATTTTTTTGTTAAACTCACTTACCTCTCCTTCAGCTTCAGTATTAATTTCATTTTCAACTCTAATCTCTTTATCGATTTCTAATAATTTTAAATAATACAAACCTGCTTCTATTTTTTTAATATCATCAGAAATATTTTTATACTTGGTGGCTTCCTCAGCTTGTTTTTGAAGATTGGCCAATTGTTTTTCTTGTTGTCTTCTTAGCTCATCTGCTCTTTTTAAGTTATTTTCTGCAGCACTTAATCTTAATTCGGCTTCATGCCTTCTAACATGCAGACCTGAAATTCCAGCAGCCTCCTCTAAAATTGCTCTTCGGTCTGTTGGTTTTGCAGTAACTAAGGCTCCGATACGACCCTGACTAATCATGGAGGGTGAATGAGCCCCAGTAGATAAATCAGCAAAAAACATTTGTGCGTCTCTAGCTCTTACTTCTTTTTCATTAATATAGAACTTTGATCCTTTATCTTTTTCTATTTTTCTTTTGACATTTACTTCATCAAGTTCCCTAAATTGAATTGGACCTTCGTTATTTTCATTGGCCACAGTCAATAATACTTCAGCTATATTTTTAGAAGGTTTGTTTGAAGTGCCAGAAAATATAACATCTTCCATTCCAGATCCACGCATACTTTTAGCTGATGTTTCTCCCATTACCCACCGAAGTGACTCTACAATATTAGATTTTCCACATCCATTTGGGCCAACTATTCCAGTTAATCCATTTTCAATTAAGAAGTTGGTTTTATCAGCAAATGATTTAAACCCATTAAGTTGGATTTTTTTAAACTCCATGGCTTAACTTATATCAGCTTTTCGAGAGATTTTTTTAAATTTTTATAATTTAGGGGTTTTTCAAACTTTTGATTATTAATAATTATCGTAGGAGTAGCATTTACTTTAAAGTTTTTAGTTCCTTCGATTCGATCATTTAAAACAAAATCTTCAATTTCTTTATTATTAATACATTGTTCGAAATCTAAATTGAAACCTTCTGCTTCAATAAATTTTTTAAGGTTGCTGTTTACTTCTTCAATTGTGCTGCCTTTTACCCAAGCTTGCTGATTTGAATATAAGCTTTCAATAATTTTTAAACTTTGATCCTGTTTACATTGTGAGACCTTTGCAGCATTAAAAGCAGCAATATCTAAAGGAAAATGTCTAAATTCTATTTTTGCTAATCCAGTATCTAAATAATCTTTTTTAAGTTGAGGATAAACATCTTTATGAAAATTTGCACAATGACTGCAGGTAAGCGACTCATAGGCGATAATTGTTATTTTTGCATTTTTATTTCCTGAAATTATTCTTTTGGTTTCAGCATTGGTATTTGTTATCGATAAAAAAAATAGAGATAAAATTATAAGGATTTTTTTCATTTTTCTTTAAATACTTTAGTTAATTCAATTAATGATTTTTTAATTTTTTCATTTTTAACATTTTCAATTTTTTTTTGATACTTTTTAATTGTCACATTATCTTCAATAACATTGTCTTTTATACAAATTTTTTTTTCATCATCAAAACTTGTAAATTTAAGTTTTTCAATAGTAGCATATCCAAAAAAATCATTCATTTTATCTATTATTTCTTTTTTTGAGTATTCTAGGTCAACTTCATGACCTCGCTTAACCATTATTACTAAAGTGCTTACACCAAACCTATTTGAATTTTTAAATGATTTTGGATAACATACTTTAAATAAACTATCTCCAACAATATATTTCCAGTTGTTTAGTGTTTCAGAATAAATATGACCTTTTTTATTAATTACCTTCTTAATATTTTTTGGCAAAGTGTCTTTAAAGGATCTTAGGCCTTGAATGCTTCCTGTTCTCTGCTTAGTATATTTTTTAAATTGCATATGAAAGAACAATTAGTAACAAAAAAAATTCTTAAATGGTACGATAATAATAAAAGATCATTACCATGGCGAAAAAATGTTTCTTTGAAAAAAAAACAATATTTCACATTAGTTAGTGAATTTATGTTGCAACAAACACAGGTTGTAACTGTAATTCCCTATTTTAATCGATTTATAAGAAAAGTTCCTAACCTCGAGTCACTTGCAAAAATAAATGATGAGAAATTGATAAAACTTTGGGAAGGTCTTGGATATTATTCAAGAGCAAAAAATTTAAAAAAGACTGCTAGAAATATAATAATAAATTTCAAAGGAAAATTACCAAGCAATTTTGAAGATCTAGTATCTCTTCCAGGTATAGGAAATTATACAGCAAGTGCTATCTTAGCCATTGCTTTTAATAAACCATATATTCCGCTAGATGGAAATATAGAAAGAGTTTTAAAAAGATATCTCTATCTAAAAAAAGATAAAGAAATCCAAAAAGATAACCTTATTCAGAAAAAATCAATATTTGGAATATCATCAAGATCAAGCGATTATGCGCAAGCTTTAATGGAGTTAGGTGCATTAATTTGTAAACCATCCAATCCTTCATGTAATCAATGCCCAATTATTAAAAAGTGTAGGTCATTCAAAAAAAAGGATTTTGATTTAACAAGAAATATTAAGAAAAATATAGAAAAGTATTTTATTTTAAAAGTCTATAAAAAAAATCAAAAATACTTATTAGTAAAAAATACCAAGTTTAATTTTTTAAAAAATTTAACAATATTTCCCATGGAGGAATTATCTAAACCAAAATATTTTAAGGAAAACCTAAACTTTAAAATGTCTAACATGAAAATGAATATAAAAATTCAATATTTAAAAGATAACAAAAAATTTCAGTCAGTTTACTGGGTTGATGAAAAAAAACTAAACAATTATATACTTCCATCATTTACGAAAAAAATCGTTAAATATTTGGAGAGAAATTGATGAAAAAAGTAGCGATCATTGGAGCTGGAATTTCCGGATTATATATTGCCAATTTATTTAAAAGAAATCCCAATTATCAAATTACAATCTACGAAAAAAACACTTCAATTACTTTTGATGAGGGTTATGGCATTCAATTATCTGTAAACAGTATTAAGTTGCTAAACAAAATTGGATTTGGAAAATTACAAAACGATGAAAAATTCAATCCAAAAAAAATAAATTTTTTTTCAAGTAAAGGGTTAAATAAAATATGTGAATTAAATATTTCAGACTTTAATTTAGAAAATTGCAAGTATACTACTTTAAAAAGATCTACATTAATTAGTTTTTTAAAAAAAGATTTAGAAGAACTAATAAAAACTAGTTATAATATTTCAAAAATAGAACATCATGATAAAAAAATTAAGCTTTCCTTTGAAAATCATGAAACTACAGAATATGATTATCTAATCATTTCTGATGGAGCTTTTTCAAAAAGCAAAAGTCTTATTTCAAAAAAAAGATCTAAGCCTAGATATAATGATACATTAGCAATTAGAGGTATCTTAACTAAGTCAACTGAAAACATTGATAATAAAAATATATCTTTATTTTTAGGTTCAAATTATCATCAAGTAATTTATCCATTAAACGCAAATGGAGATTTAAACTTTATAGCTATAATGAAATATCCACTTTCTATAGAAGAACAAAATAATTATTCATTATTCAGTGATAATTCATTTATTGAAAAAGTTTTAGAAAAAATGTCCTTAAAAAATATAGATTTTTTTAATGATCTCAAGGAACTAAAAATATTCCCAGTATTTGTCAGCGATAACTTCTATAAATTACATAATAATATTCATTTAATCGGTGATGCTTTTTTTGCTTTTCCACCATCCTTTGCACAAGGCGCCTCACAATCAATAGAGGGGGCCTATGAATTGTTTAATAGTATCGAGAATAATTCAGAAAGTAATTACTTTAAGAATAGAATTAGTAAAACAAAAATGATTAATATCAGATCAAAATTTAATCAGTTTGCATTTCACTTGTCTAATCCTTTAACTACATTTTTTAGAAATATTTTTTTAAAAAAATTGGTTAAAAATAAAAAGTTTTTAGAGTTTTATTTAGGAAAAGTTTATAGAAATTAATTATTAGAAATTAATCTTTGTCTTAAATAATCAATTGGAACTGTCACACCATCTAAATTATAATGCCAATAAGTCCAACCATTGCAGCTTTCTGCGCCAAGAATTGTAGCAGCTACTTTATGGATTGAGCCCTCTGTTTGATCGTGTTTAATGCTTCCATCAGCCATGATTTTTGCATTAATTTTTTTCTTATTGTCAAAAATAGTTGTTCCAGGTTTTATAATTCCTAACTCAACCAATGAACCAAAAGGTATTCTTGGTTTAGATCTATTATTTTTTAGAGTATCTAAGTAATTATCTTCAATAGGTTTTGTATTTTTTAATCTTTGTTCTGCAGCTCTAAAATAAGTTTTTTCTTTTTCTATACC
>Ga0209425_10004659_pt1 | contig 13820 bp, 12 predicted proteins | sample COG_05_FD_184749 | JGI IMG/M metagenome (GOLD analysis project Ga0209425, IMG submission 184749) | Pelagic Microbial community sample from North Sea - COGITO 998_met_05 (SPAdes) (version 2) | ecosystem: Environmental > Aquatic > Marine > Neritic zone/Coastal water | place: Helgoland, sampling... | reverse complement strand
GGAATAATCTTGATAAATATGAGCCCATTATCAATTCATCTCCAAAAAAAGATGTGACACGAAAACCTGAGTGATAAAATATTCTATATCCCACTAAATTAGTGCCCGTAAGATATTGAATATATCCATCAATTGCTAAAGCTGAAAAACATAAAACTAATGCATAATAAAATAAAATTAAAATACTTTCGTCTTTATCAATTAAATACCAAATGAAACAACTAAACACCCCTATTCTAAAATAAAATAAAGAACTTTTTATACTAAGGGATATATTTTCAGCCTCTAAGCTAATAATTGTACAAATAATACAAAATATTAAAAATATAATAAATGGTTTTTTTCTAAAATAATAAAAATTATTATTTTTCAATGAATAATATAAAAAAAATAAAGCTGAAATACTTATAATTAAATCTGGAAAAAATGGACCCCAAATTAATAATGGAATAATTGATACTATTATTAAATTAATAACTACTGTGTTGGAGTATTTAAAATTATTCATAAAGATTTTAAATTAAAATTATAATATGTTATTTAGTCTTAATATTGATAACTTTATCTTCTTGGTTATGGTTTGGAGAAATTGATTTCAAATCATTTTTAATCTTTAGTTGTTCTTCATAAATATGATCTACAATTTTAGTGTTAGATTTATAAGATGGAATTAATTTTCCAAGCATTTCTTTAACTTCAGCTACTCTATTATCATCCAATAAATTAGTTAAATTATTTAAATCTATTATGAGTTGATTAAATGAAATGAAAGGATCTTGAGCTTTTTGGATTTTTTCATGGTAAGTTTTTTGAGGATTGTCTCCCAATAACAATTCTTCATATAACTTTTCACCTGGTCTAAGTCCTATTGTTTTAATTTCTATATCTCCGTCTAAATTGTTAGTATCTTTAACTGTTAGCCCTGAAAGTTTTATCATTTTATAAACTAAGTCTATAATTTTTACACTTTGACCCATATCTAGAACAAATACCTCACAACTTTCAGACATTGCTCCTGCTTGAATAACTAATTGGGTAGCTTCATTTATGGTCATAAAATAACGTGTTACTTCATGGTGAGTTAAGGTTACTGGTCCACCATTTTTAATTTGTTTTTTAAATTTAGGTATTACAGAGCCAGATGATTGTAAAACATTTCCAAATCGAACAATTGAAAATTTTTGATGTTTTTTGTGACTTTCGTCATAAAGAGATTGAACACAAACTTCAGCAAGTCTTTTACTCGCTCCCATTATATTAGTTGCTCTTACTGCTTTGTCACTTGAAATAAAAACGAAATTAGATACATCATATTTCATTGCCATTTTTGCTAACAAAAATGTTCCAAAAACATTATTTTTAATACTTTCGCAAATATTTTCTTCAACTAATGGTACGTGTTTATAGGCAGCTGCGTGATAAACTGTGTCTATATTAAAAGTTTTAAACACGTCCTCTACTCTTGATGAATTTTGAATATTACCAAGAAGAGGAATTATCTTAATATTTTGATTAAAATTTCTTAATTCTTCATTAATCTTATAAAGTGAAAATTCATTCAATTCATAAAGTAATAATCTTTTAGGATTTAATTTAATAATTTGACGACACAATTCAGAACCAATTGAGCCACCTGCACCTGTAACTAAAACAACTTTAGACTCAATATTTTTGTAAAGTAAATCTGTGTTTGGTTTTATTTCATCCCTATACAACAAATCTTCAATAGCTAAATCTTTTATATCAGAAAAAGAAATTTTGCCCTCAACAAGATCATTAATATTTGGTAAAGTCTTTATTGCTATCGGGTATTTGTTTAATTCATCAATAATTTGATTTCTTTTGTTTCTACCAATTGATGGTAGTGCAAGAAGAACTAGGTCAATATTTTTTGATTTATACAATATATCAATTCTTGATGGAGAATAAATATTTTGACCCAACATTGTTGCACTTTGTAATTTTTTATCATTGTCTAAAAAACCAACTACTTTTATATCAATGTTATTTTCTAAACTTGTTAATAATTGTCTTCCTGCATCACCTGCACCATATATTAAAGCATTTTTTTTAGTTTTTGAGTTGTCGTTGTATAAATAACTGCTTGATAACAAATGTTTTATAATCAATCTTGAGCTTAAAATTCCTATAAATAACAATATTGGCTGAATAATACCAATTGACCTTGGGATACCTTGAATTCCATAAATGCTAATAACTGAAAAATATAATAATCCATAAAGAAAAGTTGCTATTAATATTAAAAAAACAATAGATTGACCCACATAACGTATAATGGTTCGATATAAACCAATAAACCAGAAAATTGGAATTGCAAATGTTATGGAAAAAAATACTGCAAGTAAGGTAATGTTATTAATCTTAATAAATTGCTCTAACCTCAAATAGAAAGCTACCCATGTGCAAAATATACATAAAACTAAATCAAAAATTATAATTATTGTCCTCTTTACATATCGGGGAAGAAGGGTAACGTTTTTTGCTATTCCATTAACTAACATTTTATCTTTATTATTTTTTTTTATTATAAACCACTATTTTAATTAACATGACTGACCAAAAATTATTATAATTAATACTGAAGACGTGTGCTTTAATCATTGCAGAACATTAAATTAACAGGATTCCGTCATCAAACTTAAGGTGAGTAACCTGATTTAAATCTTTTTTAGCGTCTTTCTCATTTAAAATTTCTGCTGACCACACTATATGCTTTTTTCCATCTTTGTAAAAAAAAGCTCCAGGATAAGGATGTGTTACAGCTCGTACAAGTCTTTCAGCATCATAAACTGAACCTTTTAGATTTATTTCACCATCTTTTGGTTTTCGACCTGGCCATATTGTTGCCTTTGTCTCATCTTGTGGAGTTAAAAAAATATTGTCATTTAAAATATTATTAATCGTGCTTTGCATTATAGTAGAATGTTTATTAACAATCTGATCGTATAATTTAGTTGCTGTGACTTTTGTTGATAGAGGGATTTCCATTTGAGCGATTATTGGTCCAGAGTCAATGCCAGAATCCATTTTAAACATTGAAACACCAGTTTTATTTAAATTTTTTAATATGGCCCAAGGTATAGAGGCTCGGCCTCGACCTTCGGGTAACAAAGTTGGATGCATTCCAATTATTCCTTTATTTGTTGATTTCAGTATATCAGCAGATGCAATCTGAGACCAGCCAACAATAAAAAGCCAATCAATATTATTTTTGTAAATATTTTCTACCACATCTAAATTATTAATATTGGTACTTTTAAGAAGTTGTATATCATGTTTATCACAGAATTTATCGACGTAAACTCTTCCTGATTTTTCTTTAGATATATTATCAGGTAACGTTACAACTAAGTTTAAACTCCCACCAGCTTTATAAATTGCTTCCATACAACTTAATCCTAACTTTACACATGTAATAAAACCAAGATTCATATAATTGACACTCAATAAATAGGTGGCGGTTTTAATAGATAAATGAATGTTTTAAATATTATAATCAAATCAAACTTTAATGAAATAGAATTAATATACTCCTCATCAAATTGTACTTTTTTATGCACACTCATGCCAGTATAAGATGAAACTTGAGCAAGCCCTGTCAATCCAGGTCTATAAGAAATAGTTCCGTTCTGTCTACGAGATTGAATTAAATCTTTTTGTGTCAGTAAAGCTGGGCGAGGTCCAACAATACTCATATCTCCTTTTAATATATTAATAAGTTGCGGCAATTCATCAATATTGGTTCTTCTAATTAACTTACCTACCCAAGTTAATTCTACTTTACTAATTTTATCCGAAGATATTTCTTTCGTTCCAACTGGCATACTTCTAAATTTATACATTTCAAATATTTTTTCATTTAATCCAATACGTTTGTGTTTAAAAAATAAAGGTCCAGGATCAAATAATCTAATCAAAATTGAAATTAAAATAATCAAAGGAGATAAAATTATTATTGAAATTATAGAAAATAGAAAATCAAATAAGCGTTTTCCAAAAAATTGATACAAATCAAACTTCCCGTCTATAAACTGTTTGAAATGCTTCAGCATACATGCACCCACATTGCCCCCCCCTGTAAGCCGCGTGTCCTTTCAAAACTTCATTAGATCTAGGGTGAGGTTGAGGTCTCATTACATTTTTATACTTAGATAATGCGTTAAGTTTTATATCTAATAATTGTGTAATATCAGAAAAAGTATCAGGCTTAAAAGGGCTTTTAGAAGATGGAAAAGACCAATCTGTAGAAGATAATATTTCCATAAAATAAATTGCATCTAAAGCTGGTACATTTTTTTGACGCTGAAATAAGCGTGAAGCTACCAAGCTAGCCATCGTAATTTGAGCATGATCATCATTTAAGTCGCTTGGATGATGGGTAAATATTCTATTAGGTTTAAATTTTACAATTTGTTTTTCAATAAATTTTACAATATCAATATGATCAACTGTATTCATTCTTATATTGGGAAACTTTCCCAAGACCGGTCTGTTAAATCCAAGATAATTATTGGCTGAAATCATATTTTTGATCAATTCATTATCTTTAGGTCTTTTAGTTCGTTCTTTTACTTTGCCACAAAGAATGATTGGTTGTACTATTTCATTTTTTTTAACTAATTTGGCCCCTGTACCACCAAATCCTAAAACTTCATCGTCAGGATGAGCCACTATCACAAGATTCATTTTTTTTTTATTCATTATCTAAAAAATATTATTTAAACATATCATTAATTTTATGTTTGTTCACTTCAAACTATATAAAATTACCACAAATAATAAATAATCAAGAATTATAAATCTTTTACCATTTTTTTAATTCCATCAGTTATACTTGTTGGAGGTTTCCAATCCAATATTTTTTGTGCATAACTACTGTCAATCCTCAAAGAACCTATTAAACGATTCAAATCATTCTCTTTTCTTAAAATTTTAGCTATTATTTTTAATAAAAAAATTGGAAAGGGAAACAGTCTCACAGGACGACCCATTTCAAATGCAATATGCTTTAGTAAATCTGGAGTAGATAAATCCTTACCATCTGATACCAAAAAAGTTTTTCCTGCAGCAGAAGGATGGTCTACACAACGCTTAATAATATCTATAAGATTTTCAAGACCGATAAGTGAACGGTGATTATTTATTAAACTAAATGGTAATGGTACTCCTGAGCGCATCAACTTCAATAATCTTGCTAAATTTCCTTTTACACCTTTGCCATAAACAAGTGGTGAACGAATGATTATTACATCTAAATCTGTTTTAGCTGAAATATCCCACAAAACTTTTTCAGCTTCCCATTTAGAAATTCCATAAGGGTCCTCTGGGGATGGAATATCATCATGCATGAAAATTCTCTTATCAATATTATTGGAAGCATGTATAGATCTATTGGTATTTTCTCCATTTACTTTAATTGAACTCATATATATAAATCGTTTTACTCCAGACTCTGCAGCTTGTTCTGCTAGTCTTTTTGTTCCATCAACATTTAGCAAACGATACTTATCTAATAGATTATTTCCAATCTCTTTTGTAACATGAGCTCTACCAGCACAATGAATTACACAATCAAAATTTGTTAATATTCTTTTCCAATTTGTACTATAATCTATATCGCCTATCGATACATAATCTAGATTTTCAAATTGTGATAAATTTTTTTTTGATCTAACAGCACCAAGAACAAATTTATCTGATGAAGCTAAAGACTCACAAAGAGGTTGTCCAATGAATCCTGTGGCTCCTGTAACAAGAATCTTTTTCATAATTTAATGTTTTAAAAACTGTTTTAAGCGAGAAATAATTTTATGAATAAAAAAACTAAAGATGTTAAATTTTATACCTTCTTTACTAAAAGAACTAAGTATTTCTTGATTCTGAATCCAAATATTTTTAAAATTTTTATTTGTTGTACCACCCATTCTCATTTTAACCCAAGTTTGAGGAACATATAAAGTTTTAATTTTATACACTTCAAGAAAGCGCATCATCAAATCAATATCTGATGCTATACGATATTTAAGATTAAATTTTCCAAAACGTTCATAAACAGACCGACGTAAAAAAAAAGTTGGGTGAGGTGGACACCACCCCTTAGCAAAAAACCCTTTCTGAAATTTGCTTGATTTGAAATATCTAACAGTTTTATTAATATTTCTTTTATCTACGTAAATTAAATCTGCATAGCACCCATCTAGCGAAAGATCTTTTTTAAATATTTTTTCAACTTTTGAGATTACATCTTTGTCTGCATAAAAATCATCAGAATTTAAAAAACCGATTATATCACCATTTGCAAGTTCAATTCCTTTGTTCATTGCATCATAAATTCCATTATCTGGCTCACTAATTATAGCTGATAAGCTACTACGTCTTGAATTCAATAAAGATAATGTTCCATCCGTGCTCCCTCCATCTACTACTATATGTTCGATATTATCAAATGATTGTGAAAAAACAGAGTCTAAACAATGATTTAACACTGATTTACAATTATACGTTACTGTGATGATTGATACTTTCAAAGTTTATTATTTTTTTTCATGTTAATTTTTTTTTATTAAAAACCATTAATGCAAACATCATGGGAATTAAAGGAAAGGCAACTGGCACTGCACTTAATAAAATAAGAAATATTAATCCATAATATAATGATGATCCTCTAAAACTTTGATATATAGCCTTATAAAAAAGTATAATTGATAATAAACCAAATATACCTAACCCATATAAAATTGATCCAACCCATGACATGATCTTGTTACTTTCTACTTTATTTAATAAAAAATTATATAGATTATAAGTCTCTAACAGGTCTTTTCTTGTATCTATAAAAGTGTCAAAACCCCCTGGTATTAAAAAATTATTAAGTGATCCAATTACTGAAAAAAATACTGATTCAATTCTAGAGTTTATACTATCATCCATCATCATAATTTCTGAAATAGAATAATTACTCAATCTATTTAATAAAAAATTAAACCTTGAACCTTCGAGTAAATCCCAAAAAAAAAATAAAAAAACTGATATAAAAAAAAAATATTTTAAAAATGTTAATATATTTTTTTTATATATTAAGAAATTTAACAAAAAAAATCTAACTTTTTCTAAGAAAATGATTATGAAAACTATTAATAAAAAGAATATTACCATAGATGATTTTGTTAAAAAAATTATGAACATCAAATTTGTTAACAAAACTAATTTTAACTTATTATTAATTTTAAATCTATTTGCTTCAATTAAAATCCATGAGGTAAAAAATAAGTATATTCCAAAATATGTTGCTTCAGGAGCTAATGATGTTTGTCCTCTAGATGGATCACTTCGAATATGTGAAATTGAACTAATAAATTCTGGATAATATATTTCCAGCAATCCAAAAAAAATCCATAAAAAATTTATAAAAATAAAGATTTTTATTGGAAAATTATACCTTACAAAATAATTGTAAAATGCAATATACATTATTGGTAATGTTAAATACATTACTATGGCTCTTAGTATTGTAAAAGTGTCAGCTGAAGTTGTAATAAGTATTGAGAATATCAATCCAATAACAATCAAAAAAAAGATGGGTATAAAGTTTTTTGGTATAAAGATTTTATTTGATATTAATAGTAAGAAAATACAAGACAAAATAAATGCCCATGGTTGAGAGTCGTAATCATTCAATCCAAAATTAACCCAAGGAATACATGCAAAAATGAAGAACAAAATTCCAACTATCTTAACTAAATTAATTTTTAAGATAGAAGTCTTATAATTAATTTTACTTGAGTTTTCAAAATTATTATTAAGCATCTAATTATTTCATATTTATATAGTTTTTTACTATTTAATAAAAAAATATTTATAATTTAAATTTACTTAATAGCCTTTAATTTCAACTTCAATCATCTCTCTGATTAATTGTTTAATGGACGTTTCAGGCTTCCAATTTAATTTTTTTTTTGCTTTACTATAATCTCCCAATAAATTATTTACCTCAGATGGTCGAAAATAACTCTTATCAATCTTGATTATGGGTTTTCCTTCTTGGTTGAATGCTTTTTCATTAATTCCTTTTCCTTTCCAAACTATGTTTATTTTTAATTCTTTGCATACTAAATTGATAAAGTTTTTAACACTCATCTGTTGGCCTGTGGCAATAACATAGTCGTCCGGTCTCTTATATTGTAGTATTTTCCATTGTGCTTTTACATAATCCCTTGCATGTCCCCAATCTCTTTTTGCATAAATATTACCTAAATATAATATTTTTTGTTTTTTTTGTTTTATTCTACATAAGCCTCTAATAATTTTTTTTGTAACAAATGTTTCTCCTCTAAGGGGGCTTTCGTGATTAAATAGAATGCCATTACATGCGAATATTCCATAAGACTCTCGGTAACTTATTGTAATCCAATGAGCATACAACTTTGAAACTGCATAAGGGCTTTTTGGATAAAATGGAGTTTTTTCATTTTGAGCTTTTTTATATATTCCTCCAAATAATTCTGAAGTACCAGCTTGATAAAATTTTGTTTTTCTAATTAATCCTAGTTGCTTTATTGTTTCTAGTATTCTCAAGGCTCCTAGGGCATCAGAATTTGAGGTATATTCAGGTTGTTCAAAAGAAACTGCAACATGTGATTGAGCCGCGAGATTATAAATTTCATCAGGTTTAATTTTTTTTACTAAATTATAAATTGATGATGAGTCGGTCATATCACCATGATGTAAGATAAATTTAGATTTTTTATTTTGTTTATCATTGTATAAATGATCAATTCTCTGAGTATTTATCAAAGAAGTTCTTCTTTTCATTCCATGAACAATATAATGTTTACTCAACAAAAGTTCTGCTAAATATGCGCCATCTTGACCAGTTATTCCTGTAATTAAAGCTATCTTTTTTTTCATTTTAAATTTTATTTAATTAACTAAGTATTTTAATTAATATATAAAACCTTATCACAGTTATCTATAGTACTTAATTTATGCGACACAACTATAATGGTTATGTTGGGGAAATTTATTTTAATGTTATTAATTAACTTTTTTTCAGTCGCAAAATCAAGAGCGTTGGTACTTTCATCAAATATTAAAATTTCAGGTTTAAAATATAAAGCTCTAGCAATAGCCATTCTTTGTTTTTGACCTCCAGATATTCTGGATCCGGACTCTCCAATTTTTGATTTTTCTTTCAAAGGTAATAAACTGATCATATCTTCAAGTTCAGATATTTTTATTACTTTTTGTAATAATTTGATATCAATTTTTTTTTCATCTAAATTTAGTGATATATTTTTTTCAATAGTTTCATCAATTAAGCTGAAGTCTTGTGGTACGTATCCAACTAGTTTTTGCCAATTTCTCCTAGACGTATAAAGATCTATTTTTCCATTAAAAAGTATTGATCCACTATTTTGTTTATTTAGTCCTATTATTATGTCTAATAAAGTAGATTTGCCAGAACCCGATTTTCCACTAACACCTATTACGTCTCCTTTTTTGATAATAAAATTTATATTATTTAAAACCTTTTTATCGTCATAGCTGAAATTTAAATTTTTAATTTCTAGGAAATTAAACTTCTCAACAATTTTGTTGTTCCCATAAATATCTTTAAATTCAAAATTTAATTCATTATAAATATTATCAATAGAAGTTTTACCAAAAGATAGAATTTGAGAGTTTATTATAATTTTATTTAATGACGGTAAAATTCTAAAAGCACTAATTGAAAAAACTCCTAAAAATATTATTATCTCATCACCACTTTTAGTTTTTTGAGCAATTAAAAGAATAGAGCAAATTGAAATAATTAAAAATATTTCTACCCAATATCTTGGAAGAGCATTTAAAAATAATTTATTTCTTCTAACTTGAACAAAATTTAAATAATTATTTTGAAAGGAAATTAGAAATTCTTTATATTTTTGATAAATTTTTATTTCTTTAATACTTTTAAGAATATCGGAGAGATTTTTTAATAAACTATCATCAAATTTTTTATGAAAAAAACCTAATTTTTTTGTTTTATTTTTTAAAATCAAATAAAAAAATGCTGAAGGTAAAACTAAAAGTAATATAACTAAAAATACTGCCAAGATATCATATAAAAATAAAAAAAGAACAATCCCTAAAACAATAAAAGTTTCAGCTAGTAAAATCATTAATGGTTCAAAACCGTTAGATATAAATGTATCAATTTGTCTGTATATGTTATTTATCAATGACGATTGATTTGTGTTTTGAAAGTATAAATAGGGTCTTTTTAAATAATTTGTAATCATATCCGAACCTAAGCGATTCATTATTTTGGAAGAAAATTTTAATTGATAAAAACTTAATAAGACTAAATAAAAATATTTAATTAAAAAAAAAATTAAAATAAAAAAAATTCCATAATTTACTAGATGTTGCTCATGAGAAAGAATTACATCCTCATAATTTCTAAAAAATTTGTATTCAAGTAACCCTTCAGACCCTTTTAAAATGATAGATAAAATAGGTACCAAAATTCCAATGCTTGCAAACTCTAAAATCATACCAATTACTAGGAAAAAAATAATTAGTGAAAAAATAATTTTTTCATTAAAAGTAAGAAGTTTGATTATTTTTTTTATCATAATAATAAATATTTGTTACAAAGAAAGAATTTTTTTATAATATGTCAGGTGTCTATTTGATACCACTTCTTTATCATATCTTTTTTTAGCTAAAACAATACAATTTTTCTCCATTTTTTTTAATTTATTATGTTTAATTCCTAAAATTTTAATTACAGTATTAACTATTAAATCACAGTTAAAAGCTTTAACTAAAAAACCATTTTTACCAGAAACGATGATGTCTTTTAAACCACCTACTGCAAATGATACGATTGGAACTCCACAAGAAGTAGCCTCTGATGCAACTTGACAAAATGTTTCTTGCCTTGATGTTAGAAGAAGAACATTTATTGAATTATAAAAATCTTTTACTTTTTTATCATTGTCACCATTATAAAATTCTAATGTAATATTTTTAAGAATAAAATTTCTATTTATTTTTTTTCCTAAAACTTTAAGTTTTATTTTTTTATTTAACTTTCTATCTAATTTCAAAATTATTTTATTAAATAAATCAGTTCCTTTTGTATAACTTTTTTTATAAGGATTTACATAGCCTACTACGTTTTTGAAATTTTTATTTTGTTTTTTTTTTCTCCAATAATCTGTATCAAGAGCATTTGGTATAACAACACTTCTAAAACTATTAGATAAAAAACTTTGATTAAATTCTTTCTTGACCCACGTACTTGGGGAAATAAAATAAATTTTATTTTTCCATGCTTTTTTTTTTAACATTAACAAATACTTATTAACTTTATTTCTACAAATAAATTTTTTTTTCTTTTTCCATGTATTTTCAAAACTAGAATGATCTCCACCATTAAGTGGCCATAAATCATGAAGTGTCCAAACTATTGGTTTTTTAATAAATCCGATATCTTTGATTGAAAGTGTCTCACCTCCTATCCAGTGTAAATGAACTAGATCATAATTACTCTCATTTATAAATTTACTAATTTTTGTTGGCATAATTCCTGCAGAAAAAATAGAAAATTTAGTCTTAAAAAAAAGGCTTATTAATTTACCAATTAGAAAATAAATATTTTTAAGTAAATTTCCTTTATAAATAATTGAATTATCTTTTCTATAATATTTGGAAAAATTACAATAAAACCTACTTTTCACCTTTTTTCTTAAGCAAGAGTGTAATCTATATGCAGCCCTTGATGCGCCGCCTCTATAATCTGAGTAATTTATATGTAATATCTTCAATTATATAAAAATTTTAATTTGTTTTTTATAATAAACTTTAAATTTTGATAGAAATAAAAATAATATATTTTAATTTTTGGTCCTCTAAATTTGAAAGCAATTTCCTTTACTTCTTTTAGACTTTTAGAATAATTAATATAAGATTTTGCGCCTAATCTAAAACAATGTATAGATTTTTTCTCTCTGTAAAATTTAAAATTACTCTTATATAATCTTAACAAATACTCATAATCTGTAGCAATTTTATATTTTGTATTAAATAAATACTGTGAAATATTGCTTTTTGCTACCCATCCTAAACCAGGCAATATTGTTCTATATTTTATAACATCAAATTCATAATTTTGAGGTTTATAAATTTTTTTATCACCCTCTAAATAAACTAAATTAGGGAATACAATGTCAAAATTTTTTTTTTCAAGTACTTTAACCATATTTTCAAGGTATTTACTATTTTCATAATAATCGTCTGAGCCCAATATAGAGAAAAATTTTGTATTAATTTTTTTTAAACATTTATTAATACCATCTTCAGTTGAGAAATCATGTTTTGAAATAATCTTATGTTTTAATTTCGATTTTTTAAAGATTTTAAGTGTATTATCTTTAGATCCTCCATCTGCAACATAAATTATAAATTTTTTAAAAGTTTGTTTTTTTAAATGAAACAAAGTTTCATTTAAAAATTTTTCAGAATTAAATGTTGGAATTATAATAGTAAGTTTATAATTCAATTTTAAACCTTTTTTAATTTCTTTACGTAATTTTCAATATCTTCAATATTACAAATTCCATCAAGATTTTTTTTACTTACATCACATTTAAATTTCTTGTATTTTATATTTTGACAAATAGAAAATAATTTAAAAAGCTCATGTTCATAGTATTTATTATAAATTTCAATTACATGAGTATTTTTTTTCATGAAAATTAAATTTGTCAAACCAGCACCATGATATCCAATCATGATCTTACAATTCTTAGAAATTTCAACTTGTTTTTCATAAGATAATTTTTCAAAAAAAATTTTTTTAAATCCATACTTTTTGAGTCGATTAAACAATACATCTTCATTTAATAATTTTCTTCTTAGCGAATTTGATCTAGAAATTAAAATATAATTATTTTCATTATTATTTTTCCTAAAAATCTTTGCTTCTATAGTCTCTTTTCTCAAATCATTCATAAGCTTTTTAAATTCTAAGGAAATTTTTTTTTTTTTATCTTTTACTACCCATCTATTATTTGGATGCGTTAAATAATTACAGTTTGTAAATTCAATATTTGAATCTGTATTAAAAAATTTAAAATTAAAAAATCTTTTTGGAAAAATAATCTTACACAACCTAGAAAATAAAATCTTTTTTAAAGTTTTTGGAACAAAAACATTTATTTTTTTATTTTTTTTTTTTAAATATATTAATCTTACAAAAAACTCGCACAGGGCATGGTTATAATTGTGTGAATAAGGCCCAAACAGTATTATATCATTGTCATTTAAGGTAATTTTTTCTTTTTTAAAAAAAAAATAATTAAAAATTGCTAATATTCTCAAATTAATTTTTATAGGCAAAAAAATTTTTACTGTTCTTAATTTGTCAAAGTAATATTCATCTAAAATTTTATCATGATAGAAACTTTTAATTAAATCAAAATTTGGTAGACTTAGGCATAAGTCAAATCTTCTTTTGAACTTTGAAAATAAAAAAATTTTATCCTGTTTTAATAATCTTATTTTATAATTTGGAGTTTTTCTAATAGGAAATCCATGAATATCTAAGTATTTAAGATAACTCATATCTAATTTTTCTAAAGCAATTTTAACATAATTTACTAAATACAAAGAGTAAATTTATAAATTGAGTACATTTAAATATAGTATTATTTAATTTATCTTTGAAAACCATCAAAAAAAATTTTATTTCTCTTTATAATATCTTAAATAGCCTCCAAAACATTCTTTAATTCCTTTTAGAAGATCAT
>Ga0209425_10004652_pt1 | contig 13833 bp, 14 predicted proteins | sample COG_05_FD_184749 | JGI IMG/M metagenome (GOLD analysis project Ga0209425, IMG submission 184749) | Pelagic Microbial community sample from North Sea - COGITO 998_met_05 (SPAdes) (version 2) | ecosystem: Environmental > Aquatic > Marine > Neritic zone/Coastal water | place: Helgoland, sampling... | reverse complement strand
CCTTATCACGTCAAAGAAAAAAAAATGATAACCTTGGACTTTTAAAATATCACCCCGAAAAAGGATTAAGATATGTTAAGTTAGTTTTAATATTTATATATTATAAATGTATAAATATTTTTATTTAATTATAAATTTTATTAAAATAAATTAAAATTAGTAAAGAAATTAGAGTCTAAACAGCAACGTATTTAACTGAAGTTAAAAATAATGAATTATTAAATATATAAAAAATAATTTTTTATTATAATGATTCTAATGGTTGAATTAAGATCTTTAACAACAGATAAGTTGACTAAAAAAGAAATTTTACAAATTTGTATTCTAAAAAATACGTTTTGGAAGCATGGATTAAAATCAAATATAAATTGGTTTAAAGAGAATATTAAAAACAAAGATATTCATAACCTGCTATATTATAAAAATATATTTGTGGGTTACTCCCTATTAAGAAAAAGAATTTTTTTCCATAAAAAAATTAAGAAGTATTACTTATATTCTGACACTTTGATTATTAAAAAAAATTTTAGAAATTTAAAATTAGCAACAATATTATGGAATTTTAATAGTGAAATTATTATAATGTATAAGTTACATGCATTTTTAATTTGTGAAAAACATATAAAGCCATTCCATAAAAAATTTAATTGGAAATCTTTAAAAAAATCAGAATATCAAATGATGGATCATACACCTTCATTTAAGCCTTACTTTGCAATGGTTTTTAATCTAAATAATAAATTTTTTAACACAGAGAAAAAATATTTTGTAACAAATTCAATTAAAAAAGTGCTATAATTAATTTTTCCAAATAATTTAAAATGACAAATAAAACATCTTACCAAGCTGACTCAATAAAAGTACTGAAGGGCCTTGAGGCTGTTAGAAAAAGACCTGGAATGTATATTGGTGATACAGATGACGGCACAGGTTTGCATCATATGGTTTATGAAGTCGTAGATAACTCTATTGATGAGGCATTAGCAGGTCATTGTAAAAACATTGATATAAAAATTAATTCTGATGGAACCATTACAGTAAAAGATGATGGAAGAGGAATACCTGTTGACATGCATAAAGGTGAAAAAAAGTCAGCCGCAGAAGTAATCATGACACAACTCCATGCTGGTGGTAAATTTGATCATGACTCATACAAAGTATCTGGAGGACTTCATGGTGTTGGAGTCTCAGTTGTAAATGCCTTGTCAGAAAAATTAAAATTAGAAATTGATAGAGATGGAAAAAGATATTATATTGAGTTTAAAGATGGAGATGCAAAAGCACCACTTAAAGTTATAGGAAAATCAAAAGATTCTGGAACAGAAATTACATTTTTACCATCAAAAGAAATTTTTTCTTCTATAAAATTTGTACCAAGTATTATTGTTAAGAGAATGCGAGAGTTAGCATTCTTAAATAAAGGGATTAAAATAACTATTAATGATTTAAACCAAAAAAAAGAAAAAATAATTGAGTTTAAATTTGATGGAGGAGTTTTAGAATTTGTTGATTTTTTAGATAGTAAAAGAGAAAAATTATTAAATAAAGCTGGAAATGATTTGTTTAAAAAACCTCTTTATATAGAGGGAAAAAAAAACAATATAGAAGTTGAATGTTCATTAAAATGGAATGCTAGTTATAGTGAGGACATTTATCCTTATACTAATAATATATATCAAAAAGACGGTGGCACTCATTTACTGGGTTTTAGGAGTGCATTAACAAGGGTGATTAATAAATATGCAAGTGAACATAACCTATTAAAAAAAAATAAATTAACAATTTCTGGTGATGATATTAAGGAAGGGCTTACTTGTGTATTGTCAGCAAAAATTCCTGATCCAAAATTTTCTTCACAAACAAAAGATAAATTAGTGTCATCTGAAGTAAGAATGATTGTTGAAAATATTATTAATGAAAAATTATCGATTTGGTTTGACCAAAACCCAACTGTAGCAAAAATTATTTTAGCTAAAGTAATGCAAGCTGCGCTAGCAAGAGATGTTGCCAGAAAAGCTAGAGAAAATGTTCGACGTAAGGGCGCATTAGAACTTAGTGGTTTGCCAGGTAAATTGGCTGACTGCCAAATTGGAAAACAAGAAGGAACTGAATTGTTTATAGTTGAGGGAGACTCTGCGGGTGGTTCAGCTAAACAAGGAAGAAATAGAGCAAATCAAGCTGTTTTGCCTTTAAGAGGAAAGATTCTTAATACCTATGTAGAAGAAGTTACACTTAAAAAAAATAGTAATAAGGATGGAAGTGAATACAGAACAAAAGCATTGTCTAAAATGATTTCTTCTAATGAAATAGTAACTTTAATAAATGCGTTAGGATTGGATCCTAAAACTCAAGAAATCGACCTAAAAGATTTAAGGTATGGAAAGATTATCATTATGACCGATGCTGATGTAGATGGCTCTCATATTAGAGCTTTATTGCTAACTTTTTTTAACAATAAGCCCTTTAACAAATTGATAGAAAACGGGCATGTATATCTTGCACAACCACCTTTATTTAAAATTAACAAAGGTTCTAAAGGAATTTATATAAAGGACGAAAAGGAGTTAGAAGAATATATTTTAAATAATAATAAAGAATTGAAAAAAATTAAAAAAAATAGCAAAGAATTTATTAAAGCTTTTGATGATGAAAAATCAAGAATGAGCATACAGAGATTCAAGGGATTGGGAGAAATGAACCCAGAAGAATTATGGAGCACAACATTAGATCCAGAAACAAGAAATTTACTACAAGTTCAATATTCAAAAGATTTAAAAAAAGATCAAAATCTTATTCATACATTAATGGGAAATGATGTTTCTCTTAGAAAAGACTTTATTGTTTCAAATGCAATTAATGTACAAAATTTAGACATCTAGCAATGAAGTTTTTCGAAACTTCAAAATATTTTTCTTTAAAAAAATCAACTTATATAAATTTAAGATGGATTGCTTTTATTGGTCAATTGACAACCATAAATTTAGTATTTTTTATTTTTAACTTTGAATTTGATTTTATTAAGGCTAACTTAATAATAACTATTGGCGGATTGAGCAATCTTTATTTGATTTATATAAATCAAAAAACTCAACTTTCTGAAAAAACTGCTTTCTTTTTTTTATTAATAGATGTTATTCAATTAGGTTATTTAATTTATTTAACAGGTGGAATTGTTAATCCTTTTTCAATTTTTTTAATAATTCCTGCAATTTTTTCATCGTCTAATTTAGGGTTAAAAAGTAATTTATTACTAATTATTATCACTTTTTTAATAATTGTTTTTCTTACTTTTTTTAGTAACTCATTACCTTATCCAGTTAATTTACATTTTCATGTAGATCAATATTATTATTATTCAATTCCTATTGCATTGACTGTTGCGTTGTTTTTTTTAAGTTATTTTGCCTTAATGTTTGGAACAGAGTCTAGATTAAGGAAGGAAGCACTCAATAAAATGGAAGAAATAATGTCAAAAGAGCATGAACTATTATCGCTTGGTGGCCAGGCTGCAGCGGCGGCACATTCTTTGGGCACACCTTTCTCTACAATAAAGATTATATCTTCAGATTTATTAAAACAGTTTAAAGAAGATAAAGAAGTTAAAAAGGATATTGAACTTTTGCTAAGTCAAATTGATAGATGTAGTGAAATACTAAAAAAACTTACGTTAAATCCAATAATTGAAGATGATTTTATAGACAGAGACCTATCAATGTCTGATTATATTCATGAGATTGTAAAATCTTTCCAAGAAATCAGTAACAAAGAATTTATTATTAATCGCGATCAAAATTCTAATACAATAAATATTACTAAATCTATTGAGATTGTTTATGGATTAAGAAATTTTATAGGTAATGCAAATAAATTTTCAAAAAGTAAGGTCTATATAAACTTAAAAAGCGATAATGATTTCACAGAAGTTATAGTCGAAGATGATGGAGAGGGTTACCCTAAAGATGTGCTTAGCAAGATTGGGGAGCCTTATATTAAATCATATAAATCCTCTGATAAATCTAAATCTGGACTAGGGCTAGGAATCTTTATAGGAAAAACTTTATTAGAAAAAAATTATGCCAATATTATATGTAGAAATTCAAAAACCAGAAATGGTGCTGAGGTTAGCATTAAATGGAAGAATAAAGATTTTATAAATATTTAATTCAGCATATTTTTATTTGTGAATAGCCCACTTAGTTGAGATATCATGACATCACCAAGTTCGTTGACATCCGTTATCTTTATTGCTTTGTTATAATATCTTGAAACATCGTGACCGATTCCAATAGCTAAAATTTCCACCTCACTTTTAGACTCAATAAAATTGACCATTTTTTTTAAATGTTTTTCTAAAAAATCACCCGAATTAACAGACAGAGTTGAGTCATCTACAGGTGCCCCATCTGAGATCACCATCAGAATCTTTCTCTCTTCTTTTCTTTTTTTAATTCTGCTAAATGCCCATGATATTGCTTCTCCATCGATATTTTCTTTAAGCAAACCTTCTTTTAACATAAGACCAATGTTATTTTTAGCTTGTCTCCAATGTGTGTCAGCACTCTTATAAATTATATGTCTTAGGTCATTCAGTCTTCCAGGGTTTTTAGGCTTTTCTTCCTTTGTCCATGCTTCTCTGCTTTTTCCACCCTTCCAATTTTTTGTTGTGAATCCTAATATTTCTACTTTTACAGAGCATCTTTCTAGAGTTCTAGATAATATATCTGCACAAATTGCAGCTATTGTTATTGGGCGACCACGCATTGAGCCTGAGTTATCAATTAATAAAGTTACTATTGTGTCTTTAAAATCAAGATCTTTTTCTTTCATAAAAGATAATGAGTTGTATGGATCCATAATAATTCTAGTTAGTTTAGAACTGTCTAATAAACCTTCTTCCAGATCAAACTCCCAAGCTCTATTTTGTTTTGCAAGAAGTTGTCTTTGTAATTTATTTGCAAGTTTAGTTATTAAATCTTGAAAGCCTATGAGTTGTTGATCTAAATTTTTTCTTAATTTTTGTATTTCCTCTAAGTTTTCCAAAGCTTCAGCTTTTGCAATTTCATCAAAATTTGATGTAAAAATTTTATATTCTTGATCGATATTATTTGAGTTTATTTTTTTAGGTATATTTTCTTTATTCTCTTTAAGGGACTCTGCATTCTCTAAATTTTCATCAACCTGTTGATCACTAAGGTCAAATCCTGTGTCCAAACTAGTTTGAGTTTCATCTTGTTTGTTATTTTCCTCTTCTCCATCAGATTGATTATCTTCATTATTTTCATTTTTGTTATCTTGTTTATTTTCTTCATTGTTGTCATCTTTATTATCTTCTTCAGTATTTGAATTAAAAATATCCATTCCCTCAAGAATTTCAGTAAACTTTAAGCTGTAATTATTTTGGTTCTCTAAGTTTTCATTTAAAAAATTAAAATACTTTTCAATAGACTCATTAAAGTCTTTTTCCCAAAAACTTAACATTTTAGAAGAAACGGAATTAAGCTCTATATTGAAAAATTTTTTTAACATATATAACTCAAAAGCATCTGCCACGGTAACATCATCTTTACTTTTTAAATGTTCTTTTCGATTCGAAATAATTTTTTGATTGTAATTTTCATCTAAATTTTTTTTTATACCCTTTAACATTCTACCACCCAAAACTTCATATCTTACTTTTTCAGCTATAGTATATAAGTTTTTACATGAAGGATTTTTTGGTAAATTTTTGTTAAATATTTTTTTATCTGAAAATTTTTTTTTTAAAGCACTGGAGTCTGTTTCTGCTCTTAACTTAACAAAGTCATTTTTATTTGATAAATTTGTTATATCAAAAAAATTAATCTTTTTTGAGGTTGTTTTTTTGTCTAACTTTTTATTATCTGGTTTATAGTCTTCAGAAATTACTTTAGCAGTTGAAATTAATGCTTGTTTAAACTGCTCTTTAAAATTATCTTCTTTACTGCTCATTTAAATCTGAATATTTACCATTGACTCTGGTAACTCATCACCAAAACATCTTTGATAATATTCAGCTATTGTGTTTTTTTCTATATCATCACATTTATTTAAAAACGTAACTCTGAAGGCATAACCTGTATCTTTAAAAATTTCAGCATTTTCAGCCCAATGTAATACTGTTCTTGGACTCATCACTGTAGATATATCTCCTGCGATAAAGCCTCTTCGAGTTAATGATGCCACTTTGATCATGTTGGCTACTTTTTCTTTTCCTTTGGTGTTATTCAAGATTTTATTTTTTGCTAAAATAATTTCCATTTCTTTGTCTAGACTTAAATAATTTAAAGATGTTACTATGTTCCATCTATCCATTTGCCCTTGATTAATTTGTTGTGTGCCGTGATATAAACCAGAAGTATCTCCCAGCCCAACAGTATTGGAAGTTGCAAAGAGTCTAAAAAATTTATTTTGTTTTATTACTTTATTTTTATCTAAAAGCGTAAAGTTACCTTCTGCTTCCAAAACTCTTTGGATTACAAACATTACATCTGGTCTACCAGCATCGTATTCATCAAAAACCAATGCCACTGGGTTTTGAATAGACCATGGAAGGATGCCCTCTTTAAATTCAGTAACTTGTTTTCCATCTTTTATTACAATTGCATCTTTACCAATCAGGTCAATCCTACTTACATGACTGTCTAAGTTTACTCTTATACATGGCCAATTTAATCTTGCAGCTATTTGCTCGATGTGGGTAGATTTTCCAGTGCCATGATATCCTTGGACTAGAACTCGTTTATTAAATGCAAAACCAGAAATAATTGCTAATGTTGTATCTTTATCAAATTTATAATTTTTATCAATTTCTGGAACATACTCACTTTTTTTTGAGAACGCATCAACCTCCATATCAGAATCAATTCCAAAACTTTGCTTTAAAGACATTTTAATGTCTGGCTGTATATTTAAATTAGGTGTCAATTTTTTCCTTATATGTGTTTTTTAGCTGGGTGTAAGCTAAAGTAATTAATTTAAGTTTTTCTTCATATTGTTTATTGCCTAAATTAATATCAGGGTGAAATTTTTTGACAAGGGTTTTGAATTTGTCCTGGATTTTCTCCCATTTTAGTCCAACAGAAACACCTAAAATTCCAAATGCTTTAATATCATTGTTATCAAACTTGAACTGGTTCATGTGATTATATTCACCCTTTAAATTGGCTTTATCAAACTCATCTTTTAAGGTGTTGTTCCAAAGAACCTTAAAGAAATTATCTGAAGAACTGAAACTTTGGGTTGGTTTGTGCCAAGTCATATCAGATTTTAAAAAATTAAAAACTTGTTCATCATCCATTCCTGAGAAATAGTTCCAATTTTTATTAAACTCTTTAACGTGAGCTAAACAAAGAAGTCTAAAGTTTTTACTATTATCCTTTTCTACTGGAGCTTTATACTCGCCAATTTCAAAACAATTATTCCAGTCACAAATATTTTTCATGTTATATTATTAATATAATATTTATGAATATAATTAAACTAATTGCAATTGTTAAAAATAAACTTGAAACAAATATTTCTATACAAAATATAAGCATAGAGGATAAAAGTTTTTTACATAAAAAACATAAAGGGCACCAGGATGGAAAGTTCCATCTTAAATTAACAATTCAATCTAAGGAGCTCAACAAGTTAAACAAAATAGAATCAACAAAAAAAGTTTATGCAATATTAGCCGATGAACTAAAAAACTATATTCACTCAATTCAAATATTATTTAATTAACTCTTTTTTTAAAAAGGAGAGGATTTTAGATTCAACAAACTGTAGTTTATATACTGGGTTTCCAATATTTTTCAATATAACAAGGTTTATTTTTTTTGTATTATTTTTTTTATCTTTTTTCATAAAAGATATAATTTTATCTAAATCTTTTATTGAAAAAAACTTTTTAATATTTGCTGGAAGGTTGAGTTTCTTCAGGTGATTTTCAACCAAATTAAATTCATCCCTATTTAAAATTTTAATTGATAAGCTAAATTTTAAAGCTGATTTAATTCCTAATATAACAGCTTCTCCATGATTTAATTTTTTTGAGTATCCAAGAGTAGCTTCATAGGCATGTGCAAAGGTATGACCAAAGTTTAATATTTTTCTTAAAGCCAACTCTTTTTCATCTGCTTCAACAATATTTTTTTTTATAGAACAACTTTGATAAATTGCTTTTTCAATAAAAGGACTCTTTAATTTTAATATGTTAGAACCAAACTTTTCTAAAAATAAAAAAAACTTTTTGTTTCTAATTAATGAATGTTTTAGAATTTCTCCGTAACCACAAATAATTTCTCTTTTTGGAAGAGTTTTTAAAAAATTAATATCAGAAATAACCAAACTTGGTTGGTAAAATGCACCTATTAAATTCTTACCATATTTAGTATTTATTCCAGTCTTACCACCTATTGAAGAGTCCACTTGCGAAAGTAAAGTTGTTGGAATATTAACAAATTTTAATCCTCTTTTGAAAATACTTGCCACAAATCCAGATACGTCACCAGTGATACCACCACCAATAGATATTAAACAATCATTTCTATTAAAATTTTTCTTTAAAAGAATAGATAAAATTTGATCAGTATTTTTCTGATTTTTATTTTTCTCACTAGCATGAAAAAAATGTACTGATACCTTGTTTTTTGAAAAAGATGTCAGTGTTTTATTGATTAATTTTTTTGGAACTTTACTATCAATAACAAATAAGCATTTATTAAAATAAATTGAGTTACTTTTTAAAATATTAAAAAGATTTTTTGAAATATCTTTTCCAATGATAATTGGATATTTTTTATCTTGCATTTTAATTTGTAATTTAATTGAGTTCATAAATTTTAATAACTTTTTTTACTATTTCATTTTTTGTAAGTTTATTACAATTAATTTTATACTTTGCAGTTGAATATATTTTTGATCTTTCTCTAATTATTTTTTTAATATCTTGATCAGAAGATTTAAAGGCCAAAGGTCTTTTTTTACTACCCTTAATCCTTGATAATATGATTTTTTCATCCCAATTAAGCCAAAAAGACAGATGATTAGTTAAAACTTTTTTTCTTATTTTTTTATTAATAAAACCTCCCCCACCTAAAGATATAACAATATTGTCTGAATCTAAGCTATTTAGTGTAATCTTTTCCTCTAGATCTCTAAAGTAGCTTTCTCCTTTGACCTCAAAAATTTTTGAAACATTCATTTTCTCTTCTATTTCAATTAAATTATCAATATCTTTAAATTCAAGGTTTAGTTTTTTTGAAACTAAATAACCAATCGAAGATTTACCAGAGCCCATCATCCCTAAAAAAACAAGGCTTTTTTTTAAATTCATAAGCTTTCTTTATTGAAAAAACACAAATATGTCTTAATTTGAAATTAATAAAGAATATATGCAATTTTCACAAAACACAAGCACTCGCAGACGAGCTGGACTTTTAGGCATCACAATTAAAGTAACTATATTTTTAGTTATTATTGTTAGTGTTGTTATTATGTTAGGTAAAATTGATTTTCCATCACCCAATAATGAAATAGAAAAGATTATTCCAAATGAAAAAATTAAGATTGTTAAATAAAAATTATTTATCAATTATATTAATTTTTTTTCTTTTTGGATACAGCTCGAATTCACAGGAGCCAGTTGATATTTGGAACTTGGAGGAAAAAAAAGCAAAAGAAACTAAAAAAAATAATGAAGAAAACAATACAAAAAATAGCATTTATGAAATGCAATCACAAAAAAAAACTCTTTTGAGTATAGAAGAAGATGAAGCTTTAACATCTAAAGAAATTGAGATTTCAGGCCTTTATGATCCTGAAGAAAATGGATTAGATATTAACATGTGGTCCAACTCAGATGGCAAGAGTATTATAAAGCTTTTTAAAGATATCAATAGCCTCAATCTTTCAAAGGATGCTTCAGAAATTTTAAATATTTTAGTTTTAACAAATTCTTATTATCCAAAAATAAATATTTCAAAAGATCAATTTTTAGAGATAAAATCTAACTGGTTAATTAAAAATTCAAATTTTAAATTAATAGAAGATTATTTAATAAGAAATCAAACAATTAAAGGTCACGTCGGGTTAACCACATATTTAGTTAATGAATATCTTTCCAAATCTGAAATTAAAAAAGCATGTAAAATACTTTCTAAAATTTTAGATCCAATAGATGATGAGTATTTAATTAAATTTAATATTTATTGTTTAATTAATAATAATGAAAATGAAAAAGCTCAATTACTTTTAGATTTAAAAAAAGAATTAGGCTTTAAAGATAAATTCTTTGAAAAAAAAGTAGAGTATTTGCTGGGCTATAATAATAAGCCAGATTTATTAGTTTCTGAAAAAACAATTTTAGATTTTCATTTATCACATAGAACTAACCCTGAATTTAATTTTGAACCAACTAGCTCTACATCAAAACAAATTTGGAAATATTTATCAACTTCTAACTTGTTAGGAAACATTATAGATATTGAACTAACTGATTTTAATAAAATTAAAACAGTAGAAAAAGCAACGCATGAAAAAAACTATACAGAGAGAGAGCTCTTTGAACTTTATAAAAGATTTCAATTTAATATAAATCAACTCTTGAACATCAAAGAGTCATCTAAATTAATGAAAAATGTAGAAGCAAGAGCTTTAATTTATCAAGGTATTTTAATTACATCTGATATTGAAAAAAAGTTAGAACTAATGAATGCTTTAAAAAATTCCTTCAATAATGATGGAATAGGTAATGCGTTTAGCAAAGAGCTTATAATATTTTTGAAAGAAATTAATGAAGAAGAGATTCCTTCAAACTATACAGCATTTTATAAAAGATATATTAACGAAGAAAAAGTTGAATTAACTAATATTAGAATAAATAATAAAATTCTTCATCAATCTAAATTGATTAATTATTTTAAGGAAGAAATTCCATTAAAAAATATCACAAAAGATCTTAACGATTTTTTAAAGAAAATAAAAAAAGATAAAAAATATTTTTTTTCAAAAAAAGATATTATATTAGTTGAAGCACTTAAGTCTGATGGTGTTAAGGTTTCTAAAAAATATAATAATCTTTATAAAATTGAAGAGTCAGAAATGCCATCAGACATTCAAGCCTTCATAGACAATGGAGAAATGGGAGCTGCAATGCTAAGATTAGTAGAGGTTATAGGACAAGATGAATTAAAAGATATTGATCCAGATACTATGTATTTTATCATTAATACACTAAATCAACTTGATGTAGATCCACTGAGAAACCAAATTTTACTTAAAGTTCTCCCTTTAAAAGTTTAAAATTTATAATAAAATATTCATAAATATGACAGTGAAAAAAATTTTAACAGAGCCAAATAAATTACTACGCCAAATATCACAACCAGTTGAGCATGTTGGTAATGAAGAGAAAAAACTTATGGATGATATGCTTGAGACTATGTATGCGGCTCCTGGGATTGGACTTGCAGCTATTCAAGTAGGTGTCCCAAAAAGAATTATTGTTATGGATATTAGTAGGGATGAAAATAAAAAAGAACCAATGTATTTTGTAAATCCAGTAATAAAAAATAAAAATTCAGAAAAAGCAAAATACGAAGAAGGCTGTTTGTCAGTACCAGAGCAATTTGCTGAAATAGAAAGACCAAGCGTTTGTGAAGTTGAATATTTAGACTATGATGGAAATAAACAATCATTAAAAGCCGAAGGACTATTAGCAACTTGCATACAACATGAAATGGATCATTTAGAGGGAATTCTATTTATTGATTATTTATCAAAATTAAAAAAATCAATGATTATAAAAAAACTTTCAAAGAGCAAGCTAAGCAGAATAGTTGTTTAATTAAATGTTAAAAAAAATTGTTTTTATGGGTACACCACTATTTGCTGTACCTATATTAAAATCTTTATATCAAAATGGGTATTTGGTTTCTACAGTTTATACACAGCCACCACAAAAATCTCAAAGAGGACAAAGGATAAACAAATCTCCTATCCAAGGAATTTCTGAAACACTAAGTATAGAATGCAGAACACCAATTTCTATAAAAGATAATATTGAAGAATTTGAATATCTTAAAAAATTAGAGGCAGATATTGCGATAGTAGTGGCATATGGCCAAATTATACCAAAGAAGTTTTTGAGTTTGACTAAAAAAGGATTCATTAATATTCATGCGTCTCTGCTTCCAAAGTGGAGGGGTGCAGCACCAATTCAAAGATCTATTATGAATTTAGAAAAAGAAACAGGAATCAGCATAATGAAAATAGAGGAAAAATTGGATGCAGGTCCTGTTTGTAATTCATATAAAATAGAAATCTCACAAAATGATAATTCAGAAAAAATTTCAGAAAAACTTTCATTATTAGCAGGAAAGAAGATTTTGGAAAATATTGACAACATATTGAATGATAAGGTTGAGTTTAAAAAACAAAATCATAATGAAGCAACTTATGCCTTTAAGATTGAAAAATCTGAGGGTCTAATAAAATGGGATGAAACAGCAGAAAATATTATTGGAAAAGTAAATGGATTGTATCCCAGCCCAGGGGCATATTTTATTTATAAAGGCGAGAGATATAAAATTCTTAAAGCTGAATTAGCGTCTGGTATGGGAGAAAGCGGAGATGTTCTAGACGACTCTTTAAAAATTTGTTGTGGTGATAAAAAATCAATCAAAGTTTTAGAGATTCAAAGACAAGGAAAAAGACCACAAAATATAAACGAATTTATACTTGGATCACAGATTAAAAAAGGCTCAAATTTAAATAATGTGTAGATATCAAATTCTAATTGAATATGTTGGAACTAATTTTGTTGGTTGGCAAATTCAATCCAAAGGAAAGTCAATTCAAAAATTAATTCAAAAAAATTTATCTAAGCTTTTAAAAGAAAAAATATCTTTAGTTGGAGCTGGCAGAACAGATTCAGGTGTTCATGCCATCGAACAATCGGCTCATTTTGATTGTAACAAAAAAATTCAAAATTTAGATAAGTTCTTAAAATCTATGAATCATTTTTTAAATGACACTTACATTTCAATAACAAATATTAAAAAAAAAAATAAAAACTTTCATGCTAGATTTTCTGCAAAACAGAGAATATATAAGTATATAATTTTTAATCGATTAAGTAGACCTTCATTAGAAAAAGAAAGAGGATGGCATATAATTAAAAAGTTAGATATTTCTTTAATGAAAAAGGGCGCAAAAAAGCTCTTGGGTACAAAAGATTTTTCCACATTTCGGTCTTCTAGTTGCAACGCCAAAAGTCCAATTCGAACTATGAAATTAATTAAAATAAAATCAATTAAAGGAAAAATTGAAATACAATTTAGATCACAATCATTTTTACAACAGCAAGTAAGATCAATGGTAGGTTGTTTAAAATATTTAGCTGTAAAAAAATGGGATTTAAAAAAATTTGACACTGTTTTTAAATCTAAAAAAAGATCACTCTGTGCTCCACCAGCACCAGCTGAAGGATTATTTCTAGAAAAAGTTATTTATTAGAGTTCTGTCGACTAATACTAAATTTTTTATTAATTCTCCACCTAGATTCAGCACGAACAATATAACCACAACAATTTTTGGAGCCACATTTACATGGGAATTGTTTATAATCTTCATCATATCCAAAACCATAATCACATGTTATCTCCTCACCTTTTTTGATATCTTTTATGGCTACAATCCATAATTTTAGTCCAGTTCCATTGTAATCACAATTATTAGAGCATGAATGATTAATTAATCGTGCTGTATTCCATGAAACATCTCCATCGAGATCAAATCTCTTATTTAAATTAAATAAGTAGATAGGTTTAG
>Ga0209425_10004650_pt1 | contig 13839 bp, 11 predicted proteins | sample COG_05_FD_184749 | JGI IMG/M metagenome (GOLD analysis project Ga0209425, IMG submission 184749) | Pelagic Microbial community sample from North Sea - COGITO 998_met_05 (SPAdes) (version 2) | ecosystem: Environmental > Aquatic > Marine > Neritic zone/Coastal water | place: Helgoland, sampling... | reverse complement strand
TAGGATTATTAGTTTTTGGAGCAATTTGATTATTTACGGACACACTATTTTTAGAAACTTTTATTTTCGTGTCTTTTTCAGTATATTCTAATTCTGTAAGATTAAATTCATCTAAATAGTCACTTAATTCTTTTATAATTTTTTTATCAATTTTCATTTTTTTAAAAGGTTTTGCATTGAAATTATGGCTAAAATATAACCATTAGAACCTAATCCAAAAATTCCTCCTGTTACTATATCACTTATTAGGGATTTTTTTCTAAATTCTTCTCTCTTATATATATTAGAAATGTGTAATTCAATTATTGGTTTTTTAAAAATATCCAAAGCATCCCTAATTGCTACAGATGTATGAGTAAACGCCGCAGCATTAATAATAATTCCATCAAATTTTTTTCTAGAATCTTGAATTAGATTAACTATTTCTCCTTCTATGTTAGACTGAGTAAATTCAACCTCTAAAGCTAATTCTTTAGATTTTTTTTGACAATTTTCTTTTAATTCATTAAATGTAATCGAGCCATATTGTGATTGTTCTCTTTCACCTAATAGATTAAGATTTGGACCATTGATAATAATAATTTTATTATTCATTCAGCACATATATACGATGAAAAAAATAAAAATTAAAGTAAATGGTGAAATAAAGATCGTTAAAGAAAATACCAAACTATCAAATCTTATAAAAATTTTGAAAATTCCTGTTAAAAAAGTAGCAATTGAATTAAATCAGGAAATAATGGATAAAAAAAAATTAAACAAGATAGATTTAAAAAAAGGTGATAAAATAGAAATAGTACACTTTATTGGAGGTGGTTAAAATTGAAAAAAGATAAACTAATCGTAGCAAATAGAAATTTTAATTCCAGACTTATAGTTGGAACTGGAAAATATAAAAGTATGGATGAGTGCGCTAAAGCTATCAAGTTATCAGGTGCAAATATTGTTACCGTTGCTGTTAGAAGGGTAAATATAACAGATAAAAAAAAACCACTTTTAATGGATTATATAGACCCAAAAAAAATAACTTACTTACCAAATACAGCCGGATGTTTTAATTCAAAGGAGGCATTAAGAACACTTAGGTTAGCTAGAGAAATAGGAGGATGGAAATTAGTCAAGCTTGAGGTTTTAGGAGATAAAAAAAATTTATTTCCTGAAATGATAGAGACACTTAAATCAACTGAAATTTTAACTAAAGAAGGATTCAAAGTTATGGTTTATTGTAACGATGATCCATTGATGGCAAAAAGATTAGAGAACGTTGGCGCAGCAGCAATTATGCCTCTTGCGGCTCCTATTGGTTCTGGTCTGGGAATTTTAAATAAAGTAAATATTAGCATTATTAGAACTCAAACAAAACTTCCTCTTATAATTGATGCTGGTTTAGGTCAAGCTTCAGACGCAACTATTGCGATGGAACTTGGATGTGACGGCGTTTTAGTTAATACAGCAATAGCAAAAGCAAAAAAACCACTTGAAATGGCTTTAGCTTTTAAAAATGCTGTGGTTGCAGGAAGACAATCATACCTTTCTGGAAGGATCGAAAAATCATTAATGGGAAAAGCGTCATCACCTAAAAAAGGAATTATTTAACTTTTTTAAAAAATTTTTTCTTTTTGTAAATTTTTTTTTTATTAAATTTTTTCTTTTCAAGAAAGTTTACAATCTTTGTCTCTGCTTTTAGTTTTTCAAGGTTTTTGAGTTTTTCAAAGTGCTCTACTAGCTCAATAGTTTTTTTAGTCTTATTTTTAATATCTATTATATATTCTGGAATAATTAATGAATTATCAGTAATTATATCAATTTTCATTTTATTCTTTTTTTCAAAATAAGTAAGATCCTCAACAAAATTTTCTTTTAAAAAGTCAGAGATTTTTTTGCAAACTTTTAGTTCAACAAATTTTGCTTTAAGTAGAACAGCTTTAAGTTCAACTAATTTTAATAATTTTTGTGCAAAAGACTCATCTGTTAATTCAACTTTCCATTTTACAGCACTTTCTCTTAATCTTTGACGTGACATTTCCAGTAATCCAAACATACTAATTTTTCCAATCTGAATTCTAGCCCGATCAGACCTACATTTTTCTTTTAATTTTCTTTCAACCATTTTTCTATTGCCATAACTCAGCATATCTATGAAATCTATTATGATTAACCCTGATAAATCTCTAATTTTTATTTGTCTAGCAATCTCCTCTGCAGCTTCTAAGTTTGTATCCAGTGCGGTGCTTTCAACATTTTTTTGTTTAATCGAACTACCAGAGTTTATATCAATGGACACGAGAGCCTCTGTTGGATTAATTACAAGATAACCTCCAGAATTTAATTTAATCTCAGATTCAAATATCTGGTTTAATCTTTGTTCAATACCTTCTTCAATAAAAAGTGAAATTTTACCTCTATATTTTTTTATTTTTTTTACATGAGATGGCATCATCATTTTCATGTAATTTTGTGCTTTTTTATAACCTTCGTTACCCTCTATAATTACATTTTTGGTATCTTCATCGTAAATATCTCTCAAAGCTCGTTTGATAATTTCACTTTCTTGGTAAATTAATGATGGCGCTATAGAGTTTAAAGCTTTATCTTTTATTTGATTCCAGTTTTTAATAAGAGTTTCTAAGTCATGATTAATTTCATTTTTAGTTTTATTGCTACCAGCAGTTCGAACTATCAGTCCCATTTCTTTTGGTATTTCTATTTCATTTAATATTGTTCTTATTTTTTTTCTTTCTGCTGGATGAAATATTTTTCTTGAAATACCTCCCCCTTTTGGTGTGTTAGGCATTAGAACAATATATTTACCAGCAATAGATATAAATGTACTTAATGCTGCTCCTTTTTGTCCTCTTTCATCTTTTATAACTTGAACAAGAATGACTTGATTTGGTTTAATAACTTCTTGAATTTTGTACCTTTTAAATTTAAAATGCTTTTCTTTACCCTCTTCTTTTAAGCTTTCTGTTTCTTCTACTCCTTCTTTTTTCTCTGCACCATTATCTTCATTTAGTTTTTTTTCTTCTAAATTTTCATTTTCACTTGAGTTAGGTTTATCTATTTCAATTGGATCATCTTCTTCTAGTTTTCCTTCTGCTAAATCTTTTTCTTCTTTGGCTTGTAGTTCTTTTGACAATTCTTCTCTTGCCTTTTCTTCTTCTTGTTTAATAATTTCTAAATCGCTTTTTGGGATTTGGAAGTAATCTGATTGAATATCATTGAAAGGAAGAAACCCATGTCTATCTCTTCCAAAATCTACAAAGGCAGCCTGCAAAGACGGCTCTATTCTACTAACCTTACCAAGATAAATATTATTTTTAATTAAACTATTTTTTAAACCTTCATACTCGTAATCTTCAATGTTGTTGCCAGATTTGAGTACAACTCTAGTTTCATTAGGATGCGAAGCATCAATGTATAAATTTTTTTCCATATGTTTAGATTTGATTGTTTCATTTAATTTTAATGTATTAAAAATTTTGTTTTATAATAATGCCTTATCTTTAACAAATTCCTCTATATAATGGAATTAAAATGACAAGATTATTAAAAAAAATTTTATTGATATTTTCAAGTTTTTTACTACTGATATCAATTGTAATTTTAGGGGTTTTGTGGACTTTTTCTAATAATATCCCAGATTATAAATTCTTAAAGAATTATAAACCTCCAGTTTCAAGTAAAATGTATTCAGGGAAAGGAGATTTGGTAGCTGATTTTTCCAAGGAAAAAAGGATTTTTGTTCCATATAACGCTATTCCTGAAAATGTGATCAATGCTTTTTTATCAGCTGAAGATAAAAATTTTTTTTCTCATCCAGGTGTTGATGCTAAAGGTGTTTTGAGAGCAATATTAAATAATATCCAAAATGTAATCACTTCTAAAAGACTTGAAGGGGCTTCGACAATTACTCAACAAGTAGCAAAAAACTTTCTATTAACTAACGAGGTTAGCTTGAATAGAAAATTAAAAGAAGCAATTTTAGCATTCCGTATCGAACGAGCTTTATCAAAAGAAAGAATACTAGAATTGTACTTAAACCAGATTTATTTAGGCAGTGGAGCTTATGGTGTAGCAGCTGCTAGCCTAGAGTATTTTGATAAATCTATTAAAGAATTAAATTATGCTGAAGCAGCTTTATTAGCAGCTTTGCCTAAAGCACCAAGTAAGTATAATCCATATCGAAATATGAAAATAGCTAAATTTAGAAGGGATTTGGTTTTAAAAAATTTGTTTGATAATAATTTTTTAAATTCCAAAGAATATCAAAAAATTAAAAATCAACCAATTAAATTAAAAAAAAATAAAAAAATTTTTTTGGAAAATTCACAATATTATATAGAAGATGTAAGAAAAAATATAATTGATTTACTAACATATGAAAAAGTTTACAAACAAGGTTATAATATAAATACACCAATAAATTTAGAATTTCAAAAATTTGCAACCGAAGAACTTAGAAAAGGTTTAATAGCATATGATAGAAGAAAAGGTTGGCGTGGCCCAATTTCAAATGTCAATTATACGAATGATTGGTTTGAAAAATTAGACAAAAAATATAAGTTAGAAAAATCTATTAATTGGCAAACAGCAATAGTTAAAAAGCTAGATCAATTTACATCCATCATTGAAATTGAAAATAAAACTGAAGGTGTAATTAAATATAAAGATATTTCTTGGACTAAAAAAGAATTCAAAGACATCTTAAAAATTGGAGATATCATTTATGTAAAAAAATTGAATGAAAATTTTTATAGCCTCCAACAACTTCCTAAAATTAACGGGGGAATAGTCGTTATGGATCCTTACACAGGTAGAATTTTAGCGCTTAGTGGTGGTTTCAGCTTCAAGAATAGCGAATTTAATAGAGCCTCTCAAGCATTGAGACAGCCAGGGTCTGCCTTTAAACCATTTGTTTATGCTTTAGCTTTAGAAAATAATTATACCCCATCATCTTTAGTTTTAGATGCACCTCTTGTATTAGACCAAGGAACAGACTTGAAAAAATGGAAACCAGAAAATTATGGTAAAAAGTTTTATGGACTTTCAACTTTGAGGATTGGATTAGAAAAATCTAGAAATTTAATGACAGTTAGAATCGCTCAAAATTTAGGTATAAAAAAAGTAGCAAATTTTTCCAAATCACTTAATATCTACAAAAATCCAGAAGAACTATTATCAATTTCTCTCGGCTCTGCAGAAACAACATTGTTAAATTTAACCTCGGCTTATTCTACTTTTGTAAATGGTGGCAAATTAATTAAACCAATTATTATAGATCGGATCCAAGACAGCCAAGGAAATACAATAGTTAATAATGAAAATAGAAAATGTATTGACTGTGATAAAATTTCATTTACTGGAAAAGAATTTCCAATAATAGATGATAATTACAAACAAGTTTTATCACCTCAAACAGCATACCAAATTACATCAATTTTAAAGGGTGTAGTTGATAGGGGAACAGGAAAAAAATTGAAAAAATTGAATTTAAACCTAGGTGGTAAGACTGGAACAACAAATGAAAATACAGACGCATGGTTTGTAGGTTTTACATCTAATTTAGTAATTGGAGTTTACGTCGGTATGGACAATCCTGCTCCTTTAGGAAAATATGAAACAGGGTCAAAAGCAGCCCTACCAATTTTTGAAGGCTTTGTAAAAAAAGCAGTACAAAAATCAAAAGCTAGACCATTTAAAATTCCAACTGATATTACATTAATGGTAGTAGACTCTATAACAGGTGAAAAGGCTAAATTTACTTCAAAAAATACAATTATTGAGTCTTATAAAAGTGAAAACGTCTTAGAAGGAAAAGTTATTTATTCAAATAGTAATAGATTAGATGTCAATAATATATTAAAGTTTTATTAATGAACGATAAGTTTTTAGAATTCAAAAAAAAGATTGAAAAAATCAATCAACGAGTAAAGGAGTATCTTTGAAAAAAAAGATATTCATTTAATATTACAAAATCATAATAAAAAAATGCTAGAGGCAGATTTTTGGCAAGATAAAATAAAATCAAAAAAAATCTTAAAAGAAAAAAAATTATTTGAAGATTTAATAAATTTTCATAATGCTTCAGTTAAAGAATTAAACGATTTAAACGAATTATATCAATTAGCTACCGAAGAAAATAATACAAATATTCAAAATGAGATTTTGCAAAATATTAAAGAATTAGATACGAGAGCAAAAAAAAATGAAATTAGATGCTTTTTATCCGATGAAGCGGATTCCTTGGATTGCTATATTGAAATACATGCAGGAGCTGGAGGTACTGAAAGTCAAGACTGGGCCGTCATGTTACGAAGAATGTACATGAAATGGTCCGACAATAAAAAATTTAAATTTCAATTGGTGAGCGAACATAAGGGTGACGAGGCAGGAATTAAATCATCTACTATCAAGATAGAAGGTGATTATGTTTTTGGATGGCTTAAAAAGGAGTCAGGCATTCATAGACTTGTAAGAATTTCTCCGTTTGACTCGGGTGCTAGAAGACACACTAGCTTCGCAAGTGTTTGGGTCTATCCTGTTGTTGATGAAAATATAAACATAGAAATAATTGATAAAGATTTAAGGATCGACACTTATAGATCAAGTGGGGCTGGTGGACAACATGTTAACACGACCGATAGCGCTGTAAGAATTACTCATTTACCAACAAAAATTGTTGTCCAATGTCAGAACGAGAGATCTCAACATAAAAATAAAGAAACTTGTTTGAATATGCTTAAAGCAAGACTTTACGATTATGAAATGAAAAAAAAAGATAAAATAAATTCAACATCCGAGACATCAAAATCTGAGATAGGATGGGGCCATCAAATAAGATCATATGTACTACAACCTTACAGGTTGGTAAAAGATAACAGAACCAATCATGAAAACACAAGTCCAGATAGAGTACTAGATGGTGAAATAGATGATTTTTTAGAAAAATCTTTATATCAAATTAAATGAAAAAAAATTTTTTAAAAATAGCAATATCCTTACTTACAATTTTTTTTATTTTTTGCTTATATGCGAGCACCGTAGGAATTAAAACAAATAAATTAAACACAAAAATATCAAATGAAATAAAAAATATTGATGAAAATTTAGAAATAGATTTAAAAAAAGTAAAATTAATTTTAAAACCTTTTAAACTTAGAGTAGTGGCAAAAATTGTAGGAGCTAATCTAAAATATAATAATCAACTAATTAAACTTCAAAGTATAAAAACAAATATTTCATTAAAATCACTTTTAAATAAAAAATTTTCTTTAACAGGCTTAAACATTTCAACAAAATCTTTAGAGGTGAAAGAATTAATTTCATTTCTTAGATTATTTAAAAAAGACATAAAATTTTATATTGCAGAACAGTTTATTAAAAGTGGCTATATAATAGCTGATCTTGATGTTGAGTTTGATGAAAATGGTAAAATTAAAGATAGCTACATTATAAATGGTTTTGTTAAAGAGGGACAAATTAATTTATTCAAGAAATATGATTTAAATAAAATAGATTTTATATTTGACATTAAAAAAAATAATTTCGAATTAAAAAAATTAAGTTTATTAATAAATAATAAACAGATTTCAATTCCAAAATTAATGGCAAATAAAATAGAAAATAAATTCAAAATATTGGGGCAAGTAAATAATGATGAAATTAATTTAAATGAAAACGACATTAATGATTATTTTGAATTTAATAATTCAAGCTTCAAAATAAAAGAATTAAAATTCAAATCTCAAAATGAATTTAATTTTGAAATTAATAAAAAGTTCAAAATAGATAATTTAGAATTTAAATCAGATTTAAATGTAGATCATTTAATAGTAAATAATAAAAATAACCTCACTGGTATTTTTCCAAAATTAAATAAAATAATTAAATTTAATAATCATCAGATTAATCTTAATTATAAAGAGGATAAACTAGATATTGAAGGAGCCGGAGAAGCTTTACTACAAGAAAATAGTGATAAAATTGAATACAAATTTTTAAAGACTAAAAAAAATCTTTTTTTTGATACCAATTTAAAAGTAAATTTAAATCAATTAAATATAGATATTCTTGATTATCAAAGTGAAAAAAACTCTGATTTACAAATAAAGATCAAAGGAAATAAAATTTTAGATAAAAATATAATTTTTGAAAAAATTGACTTGAAGGAAAAAAATAATAATTTTAAAATAATAAATTTATCAATAACAAAAAATAAAATTGATAAATTTGATGAAATATCTTTTGACTTTAATGATAAAGAAAATTTACGAAATAAAATTCAAATATCAAAAAAAAACAATTCTTATATTTTAAAAGGAAAAAGTTTTAATGCTAATAAGATTATTGAAAATTTATTAGACAGCAATAAATCAGACAAAAGTTTTTTTAATGATAATTTTAAATTAATAATTGATATTAAGAAAGTATTTTTAACCAAAAAAAATCCTATTACAGATCTTAATGGATATGTAGTTTTTAAAGATAATGATATTGAAGAAGCAAATTTGTTATCAAAATTTTCAGATAAAAAAGAAATTATATTTTCCATAAAAAAAAATGGAGATGAAAAAATTACCACACTATATTCTCATAAAGCCAAACCACTTGTAGATCGATATAAGTTTATAAAAGGTTTTGAAAAAGGCTCTCTTGATTTTTATTCAACAAATATTAATGGAATTTCAAATTCTGTTTTAAAAATTTATGATTTTAAGTTGAAAGAACTGCCTACATTGACAAAAATACTAACATTAGCTTCTTTGCAAGGTATTGCAGATGTATTATCTGGAGAAGGAATAACATTTAATGAATTTGAAATGAATTTTTCAAATGATGGTAAGTTAATGACTATTAATGAAATTTATGCAATAGGTCCTGCCATTTCTATTTTGATGGATGGATATGTTGAAAAAAATAAATTAATTAGCCTGAGAGGCACCTTAGTACCTGCTACTACTTTAAATAAAACAATAGGGTCCATACCTTTATTAGGAAAAATCCTAGTAGGTAATAAAGTTGGGGAGGGTGTGTTTGGGGTAAGTTTTAAAATTAAAGGACCACCAAATAAACTGGAAACATCAGTAAACCCAATTAAAACATTAACACCGAGATTTATAACCAGAACACTAGAAAAGATTAAAAAGAATTAAGTTTTCTCAATTTTGATATGTCTTTTTTTTCCAATAGAAAGTTTTAAGTAATTTTTATTAAACAATTTATTCTCAATAATTAATTTTTCGTCAGATATTATTGTATCATTAAGTTTAATGGCATTTCCTTTAATCAATCTTCTTATTTCGCTCTTGGAGTTTTCTAATTTAGATAAAATAACAAGATCCACTATGTTAATTTTTTTATCAAGATTTTTTTTTTCAATTTTAATAGAAGGCAAACTAGAACCAAGTGAACTACCGGAAAAAGCTTCCTTAGCAGCTTGCTCAGAATCTTTAGCAGCTTTTTCACCATGAAGCATGGATGTAGCTTCATTTGCAAGTAATATTTTTAATTTATTGATGTCGTTATTCTGTAATTTTTTTATTTCATTAATTTCAATATCAGTAAAAATTTTTAAAAATTTGATTACATCTCTATCGTCTGTATTTCTCCAAAATTGCCAATAATCATACGAAGATAGAAATTTTTTATCTAACCAAATAGCTCCTGTTTCTGTTTTTCCCATCTTTGCACCTGAAGCCAATGTAATTAAAGGAGTTGTTAGACCATAAACCTGTTTATTTGAATATCTTTTTACTAATTCCACTCCGTTAACAATATTTCCCCATTGATCAGATCCACCTATTTGAAGAGAACAATTTTCATTTTTATTTAATTCTAGAAAGTCGTAAGCCTGTAGGATCATATAATTAAATTCCATATAACTTAACGATTGTTCTCTTTCTAGTCTAGTTTTGACACTATCAAAACTTAACATTTTGTTGATTGTAAAGTGTTTTCCAATGTCTCTTAAAAAAGAAATATAATTTAAGTTTTTAAGCCAAGAATAGTTATTTACAAAAATTGGTTTAGTTTTTGGATCTTTTGTATCTAAGAAATTTTTTAATATTTTTTCTATATTTTTAATATTTCTTTCGATTTCTTTTTCTTTTAAAATGGTTCTTGTTTTATCTTTACCTGATGGATCACCAATCCTAGTAGTTCCGCCACCCAATAGCACAATAGGTCTATGACCGTGTTTTTGCAGAAGTCTTAAACACATTATTTGAAGCAAACTTCCCACATGAAGACTTTCAGCCGTACAATCAAAACCTATATAACCTTTAATATTTTCTTTATCTAATAGTTCAGATAAATCATCTTCATTCGTACATTGATAGAAAAAGTCTCTATCTTTAAATTCTTTTAAAAATTTATTCATAAGTATAAGGTTCTACAATATACAAATTTTATTAAAAAAAAATAAGAATGGGAAAAATTTATACAGCTTTAGGGTTAATGAGCGGAACATCAATGGATGGAGTTGATGCTTCAATTATACAGTCTGATGGGGTAGATCAATTTAGTAATATTTTAGACGAATATTGTGAATTTGATGAAAAACTTCATAAAAAACTGGTCGATTTGAGAAAGTCAATATCAACAAAAGCTGACTTGAAACATTTTTCTGTTGATTTGAAAAATTTAGAGCGAGAAATAACAATCTTTCACAGTGAAATCGTGAATAAAATTTCTTTAAAATATAGGGACTATATTGATTTTGTGGGATTTCATGGACAAACAATTTTCCATGACCCAGAAAATAAGATTACAAAACAGTTAGGAGACGGAAAATTATTATCACAGTTAACAAAAAAAAATGTTGTTTATAATTTTAGGCAAAAAGATTTAGAAAATGGAGGCCAAGGAGCTCCATTAACACCAATTTTTCACAATATATTATCAAAAAATATTTATAATAAATTTAAAAAAGAAATCCCAAACATTTTAAATATCGGTGGAATTTCCAACATTACTACAATGAATAACAATAACATTGTAGCTTTTGATATTGGTCCAGGTAATTGTTTAATTGATGAATGGATAAGAAAAAAAACAAATAAAAGATTTGATAAAAATGGCTCAATTGGAAAATCAGGTAAAGTCAATCAACTAATTTTAAATCAAGCAATAGAAAATTTTAATATTGATTCTTACAATAAGTCTTTGGATGTAAAAAACTTTGATGTTTCTTTTGCTAGAGGTCTTTCTTTAGAGGATGGCTGTGCGACCATAACAAATTTTACATCTTTCCTTATTTCAGAAGGCATAAAATTTTCAAGAAAAAATAATGAAAATATTTCAAATAAATATTTAATTTGTGGCGGAGGAAGAAAAAATAATTTTTTGATAAATTGTATAAATGATTATTTAAAAAATTTTAGTAATATAATATTGGAGTCTGTGGATTTGTATAATTACCAAGGCGATTATATTGAGTCACAGGCTTTTGGTTACCTTGCGATTAGATCTTATTTGAGTTTACCAATTACTTTTCCAAAAACTACTGGGTGTAAAGCGCCAACTACCGGTGGTTTTATAGTTAAAAATTTTTAGTATAGAGCTGTTTCTTTTTTTATATACTCATTTAAATTTTTAGTTAAAAGAGTTTCATTTTTTGAAAAAAAATGATTTGCATTTGCAACTGATCTGAATTCAACTTTAATTCCTTTTTGTGCACTTAATCTTTTATTCAGTTCATCAATATATTCTAGTGGTACCAATTCGTCTTTATCTCCATATATCATTAATCCTGATGAAGGACACGGGGATAAGAAAGAAAAATCATAAACATTTGGTTGAGGAGAGATTGCAACAAACCTATTTATTTCTGGTCTTCTCATTAATAATTGCATTGCAATTAATGAACCAAAAGAAAATCCAGACACCCAACATTGTGAGTTATCAAAATTTTCTCTTTCCAGCCAATCTAGTGCAGCAGCTGCATCAGCAAGTTCTCCTTGTCCATTATCAAATTCTCCATCACTTTTACCGACACCTCTAAAATTTACTCTGCAAACTGAAAAATCATTTTCCATAAATGTATGAAAAGTATCAACAACAACTTTATTATTCATTGTCCCACCATATTGAGGATGAGGTTGCAAAACAAGAGCTACAGGAGAAGTGGGTTTTTTACTTTTAAAATATTTTGCTTCAAGTCTTCCAGCTGGGCCTGGTATGAAGATTTCTAATATTTTATTATCCATATTTGTTATTGATTATTATTCTCAAAAAAAAATTAGGTTTATCACAACTACGTGACAAAATGTTAGTCTTTTTTTTTATAAGATACTTGACTATTTTAGTCAGGTTTATATATACGCAGATAAATAGCGGATTTATGAAACTAACATCTAAAGGCAGATATGCGGTAATGGCTTTAGTGGACCTGGCAAGATTTGACAATATCAACCCAGTTTCTCTTAGAGATATATCTTTAAGACAAGGCATTTCCCTAGATTATTTAGAACAAATTTTTTCAAAACTAAGAAAAAAAGAAATTGTTCAAAGTGTTAGAGGTACTCAGGGTGGTTACGTTTTAAATAAAAAAGCAAAAGAAATAAAACTTACAAATATTTTTGATGCTGTAGATGAAAAAGTTAAAACAGTACAATGTAAAAAAGATTCAAAAAAAGGGTGTAACGGCAAGGCAACAAAATGCCTTACACATAATCTTTGGGACGAATTAGAACATCATATAAATAATTTTTTTGATGAAAAAAGTTTAGAAGATTTAGTGAAAGATAATAATGAGAGAAGAATATAAAAATGGATACTAGAGAAAAAGATATAGAAAATCTAAAAGATTATAAATACGGTTTTACAACTGATATAGAAAACATTAGAGCACCAAAAGGACTAAATGAAGATGTAATTAAATTTATTTCAAACATTAAAAAAGAGCCAAAATGGATGCTAGATTTTAGATTAAAAGCATTTGAAAGATTTAAACAATTAAAAGAGCCAAATTGGCAAAAACCAAAATATCCTAAAATTGATTACCAAGATTTATATTACTATTCAGCTCCAAAAAGCATGAAAGATAAACCTAAAAGTCTTGATGAATTAGATCCCAAACTTTTAGAAACTTATAAAAAACTTGGGATACCCTTACAAGAACAAGCAAGACTAAATGGAATTGCTGTTGATGCAGTTTTTGATTCAGTCTCAGTAGCTACAACATTTAAAGGTGAGTTAACAAAACATGGAATTATTTTTTGTTCAATGTCTGAAGCAATACAAAAACATCCAGAGTTAGTAAAAAAATATTTAGGAACAGTAATACCAACAACTGATCATTTCTTTGCTACCTTGAACTCTGCAGTTTTTACTGATGGGTCATTTGTTTATATTCCAGAAGGAGTGAGGTGTCCTATGGAACTCTCAACTTATTTCAGAATAAATGCATCTGAAACTGGGCAGTTTGAAAGAACACTAATAATTGCCGACAAAGGTAGTTATGTAAGTTACTTAGAAGGTTGTACAGCTCCTATGAGAGATGAAAATCAATTACATGCTGCCAATGTTGAGCTAATTGCTTTAGATGATGCAGAAATTAAATACTCAACAGTACAAAACTGGTATCCAGGTGATGAAAATGGAAAAGGTGGAATATATAATTTCGTAACTAAAAGAGGATTGTGCAAAGGTAAAAATTCTAAAATTTCCTGGACACAAGTTGAGACAGGATCAGCTATAACTTGGAAATATCCAAGCTGCATCTTAAAAGGTGATAACTCAATTGGTGAGTTTTATTCAATAGCTATTACTAACAATCATCAAAAAGCAGACACAGGAACAAAGATGATTCATCTAGGAAAAAATACTAAAAGTAAA
>Ga0209425_10004649_pt1 | contig 13844 bp, 16 predicted proteins | sample COG_05_FD_184749 | JGI IMG/M metagenome (GOLD analysis project Ga0209425, IMG submission 184749) | Pelagic Microbial community sample from North Sea - COGITO 998_met_05 (SPAdes) (version 2) | ecosystem: Environmental > Aquatic > Marine > Neritic zone/Coastal water | place: Helgoland, sampling... | reverse complement strand
ATAAGAGCAATTTTTTTTTTCATAATTTAGCAACTGTAGCTTATATTAATACTACATATAGTTGCATATCAAAATTAGCACCCATCTTAAACTATTTAAAATCAATAAAAATCTTTACAGTTCAAAATTTGAACGATAGAATGATCAATATTTGAACACATGAATGACAAACAAGACCATTTTGAAGTTTTAAGAAAAATCTATAACGAGCCAAAATCTTCGCAAAGAAAAATGGCCGGAGATTTAGGTTTTAGTTTAGGTAAACTTAACTATTGCATCAAAGCTTTACAATCAAAAGGGCTAATAAAGATCAAAAACTTCAATAACAAAAAAGATAAAGTCAAATATTTGCAAAGATATATTCTTACTGCTGAAGGCATTTCTGAAAGGACTAGACTTACAATTAATTTCATGAAGCGAAAGATGAAAGAATATGATGAATTAAAAAAAGAGTTAGAAAAACTGTAATGTGGACAATTATAAAATTCGATAAAAAAAAATTAAATTTATTAGTTTCAGATTTAAAGAAAAAGTGTGGAAATGATATTATAATTTACCAGCCAAAAATGTTAATGCAGAATTTTAAAAATAATAAACTCATTTATAATGAACATAAAATACTTGGTGACTACCTCTTTTGTTTTCATGAAAATTTTACTAAAAATACAGAGATTAATAATCTAAAGTTTTTGAGAGGGTTAAAATATTTTTTAAATGGTTTTCGAGAATTTCAATTAGATATTAAAAATTTTATAGAAAAATGCAGAAAACTAGAAAATTCTGAAGGCTATATTTGTAAGAGCTTATTTGAGCTTCAGACTAATACAAATTATAAATTCAATTCTGGGCCATTTGTTAATAAAATTTTTAAAATTATAGAATTAGAAAAAAATAGAATTAAAATTTTAACTGGTAATTTGAAAACAACGATTAATAAAAATCAATATTTGTTCAATCCAGTTTAAAAAAATTAAATGCACATTAAGATTGTAAAAAAAAATAGTTTTTACAAAGTGCGGAGCTATGCTTAAATTAAGCAAATAATGAAAAAAAAAAGGTCATTGGTTACGGGAGGAGCAGGTTTTATTGGAAGCAATCTTGTGGATGAGCTTGTTAAAAAAGGTCATTTTGTAACCATAATTGATAATCTTAGTACTGGTAATAAAAAAAATATCTCTCATCATAAAAAAAACAATGTAAGATTTTTAAAAATTGATATTTCAAAAAATAATAATCTCAAAAAAATTATTAAAGGAAATCAATTTATTTTTCATCTTGCTGGATTAGCAGATATTGTACCTAGTATTGAAAAACCCGAGGAATATTTCAAATCAAATGTAGAGGGTACTTTTAGACTACTTGATGCATGCAAAGATCTTAAAATTAAAAAGTTTATTTATGCGGCCTCTGCAAGCTGTTATGGAATTCCGAAAAAATATCCTATAAAAGAAAACTGTGAGATAGATACAAAATATCCATATGCACTTACTAAATATTTAGGAGAGGAACTGGTTATGCATTTTGGAAAAATTTACAAAATGTCAAATCTATCGTTTAGATTTTTTAACGTTTATGGTTTAAGATCACGTACCTCAGGTGCTTACGGAGCAGTTTTTGGGGTTTTTTTAGCTCAAAAATATGCAGAAAAACCGTTATCTATTGTTGGTAACGGAAAACAGACAAGAGATTTTATCCATGTAAAAGATTTAGTTAGCGCTTTGATAAAGGCTTCTCAAAAACCGAACTTAAAAAATAAAATTTTTAACATTGGAAGTGGTCAAGAAACATCTGTAAATAAAATTGCGAATATGATCGGAGGAAAAAAAATATTTATACCAAAAAGACCAGGTGAACCAGATAGGTCATTAGCCGATATTTCTAAAATAAAAAAAGAGTTAAACTGGAAGCCAAAAATACCTCTTCGAGAAGGTATTAATGAATTGCTGGAAAATATAAAAAATTGGTCAACAGCACCGATTTGGACACCAAATAAGATCAAATTACAAACTAAAACTTGGTTTAAACTTTTAAAAAATTCTTAAAACTATGTCCAAAATTCATAACTTAAAATCTCTAGCAACAATTTCTCAAAATTTAAGAAAGAAAGGAAAAGAAATTGTTTTATGTCACGGTGTTTTTGATTTGCTTCATGTAGGGCATATAAAGCATTTTAAAAAGGCAAAAAAAATGGGAGATAAATTAATTGTTACTATAACTCCTGACAGGTTTGTTAACAAAGGACCTAACAGACCAGTTTTTAATCAACAGCTAAGATGTGAGGCTGTTTCTTCTTTAGAAGATGTAGATTATGTAGCCATAAATGAAACTCCAACGGCAGTGAATGCAATAAGATCAATCAAACCTAGTATTTATTGCAAAGGAAAGGACTATAAGATTTTAAAAAATGATATTACAGGTGAAATTAAGAATGAAATTAATGAATTAAAAAAAAACCGTGGAAAAATAGTTTTTACGGAAGAATTAACTTTTAGTTCCAGTAGATTGATTAATACAGTTACTGACTTATATTCAGTAAACCAAAAAAAAATAATCAACAATATAAACAAAATCTCATCATTCGGTAAAATCAAAAAAGTAATCGAAAATTTTAGAAAATTGAAGATATTGATAATTGGAGAGACAATTATTGATCGCTACAGTTTTTGTGAAGCAGTAGGAAAATCTGGCAAAGAACCAATGCTGGTTCTTAAAGAAATTAAAAAGGAAGATTATTTTGGTGGAGCAGTGAATATCGCTATGAATCTTAAAGAATTTTCAAATAAAATAACAATAATTTCAATGATGGGTGAAAAAAAAGAGTATTTAAAAGAAATTCAAAAGTTTCTACCTAAAAATATTAGAAGCAAATATATTTTCAAAAAAAACTCTCCAACTATCATCAAAAAAAGATATATAGACAATATTAACGGTGGAAAAGTTCTTGGAATTTACAATATTAATGATGAAAACTTAAATAATGCTAATGAATTAAATTTTTTTAATCTGTTAAAAAAAGAAATAAAAAAACATGATCTTGTAATAACATCAGATTATGGTCATGGTTTAATCTCAAAAAAAAGCGCTCAATACATTTGTAAAAATTCCAAATTTCTCGCCTTGAATGCACAAGTAAATGCGTCTAATATTGGGTACCACACAATTAGAAATTACAATAACTTTGACACGTTAATAATAAATGAAAAAGAGATAAGACATGAGATGAGAGATAAAATATGTAAATTAGAAATCTTAATGAGTAAATTGTCTAACCAAAAAAAAATTAAAAACTTAATAGTAACTTTAGGTGGCAAGGGCGCAGTTTTATTTAATATGAAAAAAAAAAAATTTTATTATATCGACGCTTATGCTTCTAAAATTATTGATAAGGTAGGAGCAGGAGATACAATGCTCTCAATGGTTGGTCCTTGCCTAAAATCCAAAATGAATTCTGAATTAGCTTTACTCTTAAGCTCATTAGGTGCTGCCCAATCAGTTGAAAGTATGGGAAATAAAAGGTCTATAAACAAAATTCAGCTTTTAAAAACTTTAGAAAACTTAATGAAATAAAATGAATTTAATAAAAAAAATAAATAATTATTGGACATATTTAGAGGCTAAGTATCCAGTACCTAAATATGTTGAAAAAGTTAATGTACTTAATTTTTTAAAATTAAAAAAAGAGATAGATAACAAAAATGAAAAATTCATAAAAAACACAATAAAGAAAATGTATGTGAATAAAGAAGCATTCATCTTAAAAGGATGCGCTAAAAAAGGTCTGAAGAAAGTAATGTTAGATCTAGCTGAACACTATAAAAAAAAACGTAAACCTTCATTCTATAAGATGCATGATGGAGTGCCAAACTTTCATAGAGCTATAGATAAAAAATTAACAAAAAAATACAGTCTCTACGCTATTAAACATTCTTTTTACTTTTACAACTGGAATATTAAAACTAAACTTGAAAAAAAATTAAAAGACGGTGCATACTGGCATTGGAGATATATAAAGTTTTTAGCTGGTAATGCTAAAAAAAAATATGAAAACAATATCCCTAGAGATGGTCAAATTGATAGGTTACAAATTGTAAGATACCCATCTGGCGGTGGAGAACTTAAAGAACATATCGACTCAAGAAAAAATCAAAGAGTTGTCTCTGGGGTGGTGATGAGTAAAAGAGGTTTAGATTACAAGTCTGGAGGTTTTTATTTCAAAAAATCTAAAAATAAAATTATAAATCTTGAAGACAAGATCGATGAAGGCGATGCTGTAATTTTTTATGGGTCGTTAACTCATGGTGTTGAAATTATTGATCCAGATAAAAAACTTTCTTGGGCAAGTAATGAAGGAAGATGGTTTTTAGGCATGTTTGTAAATGATAGCGATCATGTTAAAAACAGAATAACTTCAGAAGATCTCTCTGGAAATCAAAACAAGTTTAATAAATAAAGAAAATTACAATGTCAGTACTGATAACCGGTGCAAATGGTGTAGTTGGAAACGAAATAGCAAAAAAATTATCGAAAAAATTTAAGATTATAGGGATTTACCGAAAAAAAAATTTAAGAGTTAAAAAATTAAAAAATATCAAATGGATTAAATTTGATCTTAAGAAAAGATTTGACAGAAATTTTAAATCAAACCTCAAGTTAATTATTCACTGCGCTATTGACCAATCACATCTTTTTAATTCAAATAAAAAAAAATACGTGAAAACAAATAAAAGTATTTTCAATAATATTTTAGAATATGCAGAAAAAAAAAAAGTTAAGCTTTTCATTAATTTTTCATCTATAGATGTTTATGGAAATGTAAATAAAAATTACATTAAAGAAAATGATAAATTTATAAAACAAAATACGTATGGTTACACAAAATCTTTACTGGAAAAAATACTAATCAAAAAAAAATTGAATTATGTAAATTTAAGGTTACCTGGCATTTTGTGTGACCCCAATAATTTAAGTAAAGATCGACCACTTATAAATTCTATTTTCTATAAATTTAAATTTAATCGGCCAGTAAGTGTTTATGGATTAGAAAAAAAATTTAATAATGTTATTAGTGTAGATGAAATTATTAAATTTATTTTATTTTCTTTAAAAAAAAAAAAAGTTCAGGGTACTTACAATTTTTCAAGCCGAAATCCAATGCTATTTAAAAAGATTTTAGAAAATATAAGAAAAAAAACTAAATCAAGGAGCAAAATAAAAAGCATAAAAAAGAATAAGTATAAATCATTTTGTATCTCTACCCAAAAAATTGAAAAAAATCTAAATTATAAAATAATTACTACAAATCAAGAAATAAATAATTATATTAAAAAATTTAATAACCAAGTTAAATAAAAGTTTTAAACTTTAACAATTTATGATAATAAAAAAACTGTGACGAAAAAAAATTTATCTCCATTAGAATTAGTTAGAAAATATCATCAAAATTTGGTTTTTAATTATGCCGAATATCCTACTTGTGATCATTGGAATTACGATTATAGAAGTGAGCATTATGCAAAATCTTTAGTTGAATGGTTAAAATTAAATAAAGATAAACCTATTTTTTTCTATGTCCACATTCCCTTTTGTGAACAATTGTGTTGGTTTTGCACTTGTAGTAAAACAATTACAACTAACTATAAAAACGTTCAGGACTATCTTCCATATCTTTACAAAGAAATTGATATGTTATTTGAGCTTTTAGAAAAAAATAATATTAAGCTCAATGTTAAAACAATATTTTTTGGAGGAGGATCACCAACAATTCTTAATAGAGAAGACTTAAAAATTTTAGTCGATAAGTTAAAGACTAAATTTAATTTTTCAGAAGTTGATAATTTTACAGTTGAAATTGACCCAAGAAGAGTTGATGCTGAAAGATTATTGTATAATCATAAGGTTTGTGGAGCTAATAGATTATCTTTTGGTATGCAGGACTTTGATTCAAATGTTCAGAGAAGAGTTAATAGAATTCAACCTTTCGAAATTTTTAAGAACATTTTGAATGATGAAGTAAGAAAAGCTTATAAAACTATAGCATTCGATTTATTGGTAGGACAGCCAGGACAAACAAAAAAAACTATGGAAGATACATGCGATAAAATAATAAAACTTAAACCAACTGTAGTTCAAACTTCATTACTAGCCTATAAGCCATGGGTGAACAAAGCCTCAATTAGAATGGTTGAAGAGGGGCCATTACCAGATTTTATCGAGAGAAAAGAATTATTAGATGTAATAAATCAAAAATTAGCAGACGCGGGTTATGTAAGAGTTGCATTTGAAAGTTATGCTTTACCAAGCGATCCAATGGTTGAAGCGATGAAAAAGAAAGAGGTCCACTATGGAGCATCTGGAACACAAACAGGGGGCAGAGTAAATTTTATTGGTGTAGGCAGTTCTACAAAGGGAAATCTTGGAGATGCATATTACTCGCAAAATTTTTATGACTTGACTTCTTATAAAAAGTGTTTGGATAAAAATGTTTTTCCAATTTTTAGAGGATTAAAACTTTCTAAAGATGATAAAATAAGACAACACGCTACACAACAATTAAGAACTTATTGGAAAATAGATTATAAAGATTTTAAAAATAGATTCGGTATAAATTGTGAAGAATATTTTGCAAAAGAAATTGATAGTTTAAAAGATATGATTGAAGACGGGTTGGTAGAAGTTTCTGAAGAGTCGGTTAATGTAACAAAAATAGGTCGAGACTTTGCACAATTTATTACCAATAGATTTGACATTTATGACCCTCCAACAAAATCATACGAAGAACGATTGTTAACAATTGAAAAAGCAAAAAGTGATCAAAAAAAAGCAATAGAGTTTGTTAAAAACCTATAAGACTCTTAAAAACTATTAATTAATTTTAATCACAAATAAATGAAGTTTAGAAAATTCGCAGATCTAGATTGGAGAGTATCGGAGATTGGTCTCGGAACTTGGGAAATAGGGGGTTGCTGGGGTAATGTATCAACAATTGATGTTAAAAACTTATTAAAAGAAGCATTAAATAAAGGTATTAATTTTTTTGACACATCAGATGTATACGGTGATGGTAGAAGTGAGAAATTTTTAGGCGAACTTTTAAAAACTACTTCAGAAAAAATTTATGTTACTACCAAGTCTGGTTTGAAGCTTCAGCCATTTGTTCCTGAGGATTACAATTTGTCTAATTTTGAAAAATTTATTAATAGCTCTTTAAGAAATCTTGGAGTTGAGCAAATAGATCTATTGCAACTGCATTGTCCACCAACAGAGCTTTGTTCAAAAAAAGAAGTTTATGAGATGATGGATGTTCTTGTTAAGAAAGGAAAAATTGCGTATTACGGTGTTAGTGTTTTTAAAATTGAAGAAGCTTTACAAGCAATACAGTTTCCAAATGTAAAAAGTATTCAGCTTGTTTTCAATATATTTAGACAAAGACCAGCAGAACACTTTCTATCAGAAGCAAAAAAAAGAAATGTTGCTGTAATTGCTAGAGTGCCACTTGCAAGCGGCTTACTAACCGGTAAAATTAACTTAAATACAAAATTTCCGGCAAATGATCATAGAAATTTTAATTTTGAAGGCAAATCATTTGATATAGGTGAAACTTTTTCAGGCGTGAATTTTGAAAAAGGATTAGCAGCAGTAGAAAAATTAAAAAAATTATTACCAGAAAATTTTTCATTGTCTGATCTTGCTTTAAAATGGATTTTAAGTCATAAAGAAGTGACGGTAGTAATCCCTGGTGCAACAAATAAAAAACAAGTTTCATCTAATGCAAAAGTAGCTGAACTAAAAGAAATTTCTACAATAATACCAAAGATAAATAATATTTATAAAGAATTAATTAAACCAGACGTTCATAGTAGATGGTAGAAAATAAATTGAAAACTTTGGCAAATCTTAAAAAAAATGGATACGCATTATGTGAAGTAGAGAATATGGTGTTATTTAGCGATTTAAGAAACTCCTTTGTTAAAAACACAATGTTTCATGGAACAAAAGATAAAAATATTTTTGAGGCAAGAAAAGCTTTAGCGAAAATGAGTAAGTCTGAGATCAATAAAGCTACAATAAACTTCATTACATCTAACAAAGGATTATCTGAAATGATGATAAATTCGTTTCCAACATTAATAGAAGAATTATGTGGAAAAGAACTTTTCATTCAAAGAAGAGCTCATACTACTATTAATGCTCCAGGAGAAGACCAGGCTAAACAAGTGGCTCATTATGAGATGATTTCAGGCATCTCACCTTTCACATATATAATTTGGGCACCTCTTCATGATATTGAAGATGACGGCGGCGCCTATCATATTGAATTAGATCAATCGATTAAAATTATGAAAAAAGAGGAGACGGAGGGGCTTGTCAGTGGACCAACTGTGCTAAATTTTATGGGTAATAAAAAACCACCAAGATTAAAATTTGGTCAAGCTATCATATTTAATCCATTTGTAATTCATGGAAACATACCGTTTAAATCAAATCTTGCCAGGATAGCTTGCAACGTTCGATTTCAAAGTTTTGATAAGCCTTTGCTACAAAAAAATACGGATTATTTAAAGTACTATAAACTTTCTAAATGAATTTTTTATGACTATTGCGATAATAAATACAGATATGAATATTGGCCCTTTCAAAATACCAGGGAATGGACAAAACATGATACTAAATAATTATGCTGATAGAAATAAAATTAAAGTAGAAGAGATAATTCCGGAACCATTTATGTCTAATGCTTTGGCAACTACTATTTGGGTTCATAAAAAAAAGAGTCTGAAAAAAGTAATTTTGTGTTCAATTCATCAATTGCCTCAAGAAAATAAAAGAATTAACGATTTAGTTAATCTGATGAAAGATGTGGAATTTCATTTTGCACTTGAGAATATTTTTGGAAAAGGTAAGAATTTTTTAAAAGAGTGCATTTTAGAGGCTAAAATATTTAAGGACGCAAAAGTAATCGATAATTCAAATTTATCTTGGTCTGATTTATATAATTTAAAAAAGATTGAGGACAAAAAAATTTAACTATCTTTATAAAATCAGATTTCTAAATGTTAAAAAATAATAATATTAAAGATTTTAAATTTAATTTTAAAAATAAAGTGGCAATAGTGACCGGGGCAAGTACTGGATTAGGGTTTGAAATTTCAAAATATTTTTTAAAGTATGGAGCAAGCTTGATAATTTGCTCAAGTAATTCTAAAAATATAAGAAAAGCATTTAACGAATTAAAAAAATTAATTAAAAATAATCAGAAAATTTTTTATAAAACAACAGATGTTTCATCTTCAAAACAAATTAAAGACCTCATAAAATTTTCTTTTAAAAAGTTCAGAAAAATCGATATTTTAGTGAATAATGCGGGCATTTATGGTCCAAAAGGAAACATTGAAACAGTAAATTGGAATGATTGGATTAAAACAATTGAAGTGAATTTATTTGGATCAGTTTTACTATGTAAGAGCTTAATCCCGCATTTTAAAAAAAATAAAAAAGGCAAAATAATACAATTGTCTGGAGGGGGAGCAGCATCACCAGTTCCTAATATTAGTGGGTACGCAGTATCAAAGGCTGGCATAGTTAGATTTGTGGAAAATTTATCTTCCGAACTAAAAGGTTTTAATATTGATATAAATGCAGTAGCTCCAGGAGCTGTAAATACTAATATGTTAAATGAAGTTTTAAAGGCCGGTCCAAAAAAAATAGGTTCGTATTATTATAAAAAAGCACTAATTCAAAAGAAGGAGGGCGGAAGTCCAATCAAAAAAGCGTGTGATCTAGTTTTATTTTTAGCTTCAAAATATAGCAATGGTATCAATGGAAAATTATTAAGCGCTCTATGGGATGATTGGAAAAATTTACCCTCTCACAAAGACATACTAAAAAAAAGTGATATATTTTCTATTCGAAGAATTACAGCTAAGGATAGAGGTTTCTTATGGGGACAGACTTCAAATAAAAGTAATTATGACCGTTCATTAGCTCCTTTAGGTCTATTTAAAAAAAAGAGATGAATAAAGAAGAAGCAATACAAATTTTAAAAAATAATAGTTTAAATCTAAAACTTTTACCAGCTGATTTAAGAAAAGATGAAAATATTGTTCTAAGCGCGATTGAGCGGTACGGATACAATTTAAAATTTGCAGATTTTTCTCTTAAAAAAAATAAAAAAATTGTTGAAAAAGCTGTAATAAAATACGGTTACGCATTGGAATTTGCAGAAAAAAGTTTGAAAAAAAACAAAGAAATTGTTTTGAAAGCTGTGAGGCAGAATGGATATGCACTTGAATTTGCCAGTGAAGAATTAAAAAACGATTTGGAGATTGTTACTGAGGCTGTTAATCAAAATGGATACGCTCTTAAGCACGCTAGTAAAAGATTTAAAAAAAATAAAGATATTGTTTTAAAAGCAATAAAAAATTATTGTTTTGCTTTAGAGCATGCCGATGAAAATCTTAAAAAAGATAAAGAGATCATTTTAGAAGCAATCAAGCAATATGGATATGCGCTAAGATATGCACATAATGATTTAAAAAAAGATAAAGACCTAGTCTTATTGGCATGTAAAAAAAATGTGTTTTCCTTTTTATATGCAGATAAAAGTCTTAAAGGAGATAAAGAATTTGTTCTAAATGCGCTCAATGAATGTAGCTTTGGAACTTTTTTAGAATATGTAGATAACGATTTAAAAAAGGATAAGGAAGTAGTTCTTGCGGCAGTAAAACGATGGGGAACAGCTTTACAATTTGCTGACAAAAAATTTAAAAAAAATAAAGATATAGTATTATGCGCTATTGAACAGTACGGTGAATCTTTACAACATGCAGATGAAAGCTTAAAAAAAGACAAAAAATTTATTATTAAAGTAATAAAAACTAGTAATTATGCATTCCAGTTCATAGATGAATCTTTAAAATATGATCCTGACATTTTATTATTATTAAAACAAACAATCTAAATGACTCGATTAAATTTTTTAACCCCAGAAGATCAAAAAATTTCAAATGAATTTAAGAAAAACGGTTTTATTATTAGAGATGTAGCTAATATAAAATCTTTAGATTGGATTCAATCTAAGTTTGTAAACCAAATTAAAAAGGTTAAGAAAAATAAGTACCTTCAGGTTTTGAATACCATTCACACAAAAATCAAACAAAATACATTAAATAATTTTAGATTAAAAATTTATAATAAGATTAACCAAGAAAGAGATTATAAATTTCATTATTTTCAACTCGCAAGACCTTATCTCGAAGCAATAGCTGGCAATGAACTAGCGATGCAAAAAAAAATTAATCTTAGTATCCAACTACCGAGAGATGAAACCTCTCTTCTTTCACTGCATTCAGATGTTTGGGCAGGAGATTCACCATTTGAGGTGGTAGCATGGATACCTTTAGTTAATTGTTTTAAAACTAAAGCAATGTATATTTTACCTCCAAATAAATATAAAAAATTTAATAAAGCTGTTTCTCAAAGACGATTTAATGATAACGAAAAATTATATCAATTTATTAAAAAAGATATAAAATGGATAAAAATAAATTATGGCCAGGTATTAATTTTTAACCAATCATTACCTCACGGAAACAGAGTAAATAAAGAAAATGAAACAAGGTGGTCATTAAATTGCAGATTTAAAAGTACTTTTACTCCTTATGGAGATAAAAAGTTAGGAGAATTCTTTGAACCCATTACACTAAGAAGCATCTCAGAGTTAGGTTTAAAATATAAACTTCCAAAAATGAAATGAAAAAAATAAAAGGATATATATTTAGTAGACCTTTTTTCAAGGAAAGAGCTCCACAACATATTCAAAATATAATTATAAGAGATTTTTGTAAGAATAATAATTTACATTACAGTTTGAGTGCTGTCGAATTTGCAATGGAAGAGTCTTTTAAAACTTTGAATGAAATTATTAATAATATGAATAATCTAGACGGTATTGTTGCTTACAGTTTGTTTCAGCTACCAGTGAATGATGAAGCACGGAAAAAAATAGTAAATAAAATTATAAATAAAAATAAAACGATATATTTTGCACTAGAAGATTTAAAAATTTCAAACTCAAATGACTTTCAAAAAATAGAAAATATTTGGTTGATTAAAAAAGCATTACCAAGATGTTTAAAAGAATATAATATTTAATTTAGTTATAAGAATATGAAGATTTTAATTACAGGAGGAGCAGGCTACGTAGGTGCGGCACTTGTTCCAGCCCTTTTATCTGAAGGCCATCAGGTAACAGTTTTAGACCTCATGATTTATGGAGAGGATGTTCTAGATGATCATAAACATCTAACAAAAATTAAAGGAGATATAAGAAATCAAAATTTACTAAAGAAGATCATTACAGGGAACAATGTTCTCATTCATTTAGCTTGTATTTCTAATGACCCTAGCTTTGAATTAAATCCAAAATTAGGAAAATCAATTAACTTTGATGCTTTTCAGCCATTAGTCAATATTTGTAAAAAAGAGAAAGTTGAAAGATTTATTTACGCCTCCTCTTCTTCAGTCTATGGCATTAAGAAAGAAAAAAATGTTACCGAAGACATGCACCTTGAACCACTCACAGATTACTCAAAATTTAAAGCACAATGTGAAGATATTTTAAACAAATCTGCATCGGATGATTTCATTGTTTCTACAATAAGACCTTCAACAGTGTGCGGATTTTCCAAAAGACAAAGATTAGATTTAGTGGTAAACATTCTCACTAATCATGGATATCATAACAGGAAAATAAAAGTTTTTGGCGGCAAACAATTAAGACCCAACATTCATATAGATGATATGGTTAATAGCTATCTAGTTTTATTGAAAGCTAACTCAAAAAAAATTAATAGAGAAATATTCAACGTTGGATTTAAAAACCAAACTGTAAATGAATTAGCTTATGATGTTAAAAGTGTTTTAGGCAATGATATTGATATTGTAAATTCTATATCAAATGATAATAGATCCTATCACGTAAATTCAGATAAAATTTTTAATATACTGGGATTTAAACCTAAAAAAACAGTGAAAAATGCTGTGGAAGATTTAAAAAAAGCTTTTGACCAGAATCTTCTCCCCAATTCCTTTAAATATGAAAATTACTTTAATATTAAAAAAATGAATTCGATTGATCTAAAATAAGATGATTGAAAACAATTTCTACTCTAATAGACTTGTGAAAAAACCCTGGGGTGAAGAATATATAATTTATAAGGATGCTAATAAATTGGCAATCACATTAGTAAAGATTAATTACAACCATAAAACATCTCTTCATTGTCACCCAAAAAAAAAAACTGGATTCATAATACTGAATGGAACTGCAGCTGTTCAAATAGGAATTTATAAAAAGAATATTAAAAGATACAAATCTCTATCAAGGCTAGTTTTAAGACCAGGCTTATTTCACTCATTAAAAGCGGAGTCTAAAATAGGAGTAACCGCACTTGAATTTGAAACACCTTATAAAAAAAAAGATTTAATAAGATTTACAGATAGCTATGGAAGAGAAAATAAAAGATATGAAGGGAAAAAATTCACAAACCTTCTGAATTCAAAATATATAAAGTTTAAAAAACCAAAATTAGGAGAAAGGTTAAAATACAGATTTAAGGGAGTTGAAATTATTTTAGAAAAAAAAAAAAAATTTAGTGACTACTTGGCAAAAGACAATAAATCATCCGTCGCTGTGCTTGATGGACATATAGTTGATAAAAACGGTCAAAACGTTATTTCATTTGGTGAAATAGTAAAAACAAGTACATTAAAAATTTTTTCTGAAAGATTTAATATTAAAAAACCATTGACTCTTTTAAGAGTTAAAAAAGCTTAAATAATGAAGG
>Ga0209425_10004647_pt1 | contig 13848 bp, 11 predicted proteins | sample COG_05_FD_184749 | JGI IMG/M metagenome (GOLD analysis project Ga0209425, IMG submission 184749) | Pelagic Microbial community sample from North Sea - COGITO 998_met_05 (SPAdes) (version 2) | ecosystem: Environmental > Aquatic > Marine > Neritic zone/Coastal water | place: Helgoland, sampling... | reverse complement strand
TAGGTGCAACAGATGCCACGGCAGTAGTAATAAATTCAATTTCTGAAACAGTAAATTTTAGAAATAAAAAATTAGATGAGTCTGATAGATCAGATAGTCTGGTGGTAGCCTTAGAAACCTATATTGGCAAAAAAAAATCTAGTATAACTTCATCAAATCTTAATGAGAATAATATTAAAACTTTAATAGAGAGGTGTATTGAAACAACAAAAATCACACCTGAAGACGAGTTTAATTCCTTGCCAGATAAAGATTTGTTAGCAAAAAATATTATTGATTTAAATTTATATGATGATGATCATATAGAAAATGATGAAAAAATAGAATATTTAAAAGAAGTTGAGGAAGCTGCTTTAGAAAAGAAAGAAATTATCAATACAGAAACTAGTTTTTCAGAGTCAAAATCAAACTTTATATTAGCAAGTAGTGATGGTTTTTTAAATGGCCATAAGTCTTCATCATTTTCAGCATCTTGTGTAACTGTTGCAAAAAATAAAAACAATGACATGGAAAGAGATTATGAATTTACAAGCACATGTCATTTACAAGACATGCTTAAACCAAATCAAATTGGCGCAATAGCTGCAAAAAAAACAATACAAAAATTAAATCCACAAAAAATAGAAAGTGAAAAAATTAGTATTATTTTTGATAGGAGAATTTCAAAAGGAATATTAAGTGTCTTTGCAAGTGCAATATCTGCATCTTCAATAGCAAGAGGCACCTCATTTTTAAAAGATAAGATCAATGAGGATATATTTTCATCTTCAATAAATATTTTTGATAAGCCAAATATAGTTAAAGGATTAGGTTCAAAATATTTTGATGATGAGGGTGTTAAAATGGAAGAATTAAAATTAGTAGACCAGGGGATACTTAAACACTACTTAGTTGACACTTATAATGGCAAGAAATTAAATCTAAAATCAAATGGTAGAAGTGGAGGCACTACCAATTTATATTTTGAGAAAGGTTCTATTTCATACAAAAACCTTTTAAAATTAAATAAAAGAACTTTATATATTACAGAAACAATTGGTCATGGAAGCAACCTGGTTACTGGAGATTATTCTGTAGGTGCCACTGGATTTATGTTGGAAGATGGCATCTTTAAGCATCCTGTAAGTGAAATTACGATTGCAGGAAACTTTAAAGATATATTTAAAAATATAACACTAGCAGATGATCTTGAGTTTAAGTACTCAACTAATGCCCCAACGATGTTAATCGAAGGTATGACTGTTGCTGGAAAATGAGTAGTTTTTGTATTATTGGTTCAGGTATTTCTGGGGCAACAATTGCTAACCTTTTAAACAAAAAATATTCTGTCGATTTGTATGATAAGGCAAGTGGTCCTGGTGGAAGATCTTCATTTAAAAGGCTAAAAGATACAAAAGGATTTGATCATGGAACCCAATATATTTCACCTAAAAGCTCTATATTTAAAAAATTTGTTAAAGAATTAATTAAAAAAAAAGTATTAAAAAACTGGGGTGGTAAACACCTGTTTTTAAATCAAGTCAAAAAATCGCAAAAAAATCATATTAAGATAATTGGTCGAAAGGGCAATAATGATATCAGCAAATATCTTTTAAAAGATATTAATTGTCACTTTCAAAAAGAATTGACGAATATTGATTATAAAAAAAAGAGATGGATCTTAACTTTTTCTGATGGTAATAAAAAAATTTATGAAAAAATAATTTTAACCTGTCCATTTCCTCAATTATATAAATTAGCTCAAAAATTTATTCATAGTTCATTCATAAAAAAAAAAATTAAAATGGATGCTAATATTACAGTGATGATTGCTATTAAAAAAACAAATAAAAATATTAGTAGTTTTTTTTTTAATGATAAAATTTTGGGCTGGGCTGCTAATGAAAATAGCAAAAAAAGATTTAAAAGTAATCAGGATTTATGGACATTACAAAGCACCTATAATTGGGCGAATAAAAAAATTAATAAAAATAGAGAAAATAAAGATTTAAATTCTAAAGTCTTGATTGATAGTTTTTTTAAACTTACTCAAATTAAAAAAACTAAAATATTATTTTCCCTTAATCATGGTTGGAAATATTCATCAAATTCAGATCCTTTAAAAATTAAAAGTTTTTGGGATTCTACATTAAATTTGGGTGTGTGTGCAGATTGGTTTGTTGGTCCAAGATTAGAAGCGGGATGGATAAGCGCTCATGATCTTTATAAAAAAATAAAAAAATAAAAAAATAAATTTATTCAAAATTTTTAACTTTATATTCCCAATTTCCCATTCTTGAATAAGCAACTTTTAATATAAGGGTACTTTTTTTATCAAACCAGATATCAAAATTTAATCTTTTATCCTTTGGTATAGACTTGTCTTTTGATGTTAATTTAAAATGCTCAACATCATAAATTTTTCCATAAAGTTCTAACTTTTCTTTGCCGATAAATGTTACTATTTGCTCTTTAATACTACCTGAAATTGGGCTTATTTGGGTGTTAGATTGAAGTATTTTGTGACTCCACCAATTACCAACCACATTGTCTGTTGATGCCTTTCCTGAATAAGATGAGCCTTGTATCTCAAATTTATTTGTTTGTTCATCCAATTTGAGACTTACAAACTTATTTTTCTTATTTTGTCGTGTTTTTGAATTAAATGAGATTAATTTATCTTTTATGTATTGTTCTTCTCCATATCCCTCTACTTCAAATACTGTCGCACCAAATAATTTTACTGCAAATTTAATTTGATTTGTAACAGTTGTCATATCACCATTTCTTTTAAAAAAATAATAATTATAGCCAATAACATTACCATCTTTTAATATCTCCATTTCAATTTTATTGAATTTACTATAGTGAGCCATATGAGCAGCACTGATATTTGAATAAGTTAAAAAAATTATAAATATTAAAATTTTTTTTATCATATTATTAGTTTAATAGACTTTGATAATAAAAGAAGTATTTTATTAGATATGTTTTTACAAATCAAAAATATTCCAAAAGTATCTTGGAGTTCAGACAAACCACTAAATTTAAAACCAAAAATTTCAACATTCTTTTTTCTTTGTTTAGGATTAATTTTATTTGGTTTAGGTGAAGGTTTATTAATTGTTTCAGCCTCAGGAGCTTCACCATGGAGTGTATTAGCCCAAGGTCTTTCTTTAAGTATAGGTTTTTCAGTTGGTTTAATAACAATACTTATAAGTATAGTTGTTTTAATTTTTTGGTATCCCTTAAATCAAAAACCTGGAGTAGGTACGATTTTAAATGCATTAATTATAGGATTAATGATTGATGTTTGTATTAGGTATGTCCCAACTCCTGAAAATTATATGTTGCAAATTTTACTAGGTGGTATTGCGGTAGTGACTGTAGGAATAGGAGGAGGAATCTATTTAGTTGCTAATTTAGGAGCAGGCCCCAGAGACGGTTTAATGATAGGTTTACAAAAAAAAACAAATTTACCAATTGCATTAGTTAGAGCTGTTCTTGAAATAAGTGTTATGTCTATTGGCTGGTATTTAGGAGGCACGGTTGGTGTTGGAACTTTGTTGTTTGCTTTTGGAATTGGACCTTGTGTGGCTTTAGGTCTATTCTTAGTGAATAAACTATTTGATTAAGCAGCTGTGCCTGATTTCTCACTTCTTTTTCTATCATGAGGGTTAAGAATAGCTTTTCTCAATCTTAGAGATTTAGGAGTAATTTCTAGAGCTTCATCAGTATTTAACATGCTCAACTGTTCCGCAATAGACATCTGTCTTACTGGAGTAAGAACAACATTTTCATCTGTACCTTGGGTTCTCATGTTTGTTAATTGTTTGCCCTTCATAACATTTATAATCATATCACCAGGCTTTGGAGTTAATCCGACAATCATTCCCTCATAAACAGGATCGTTATGAGTGACAAACATTTCTCCCCTTGCCTGAAGATTAAATATTGCAAATGCCACAGCTTTACCTGTTGACATTGAAATTAAAGCCCCGTTTTTTCTTCCATCCATTTCACCTTCAAATTTTCCATACCCATGGAAAATTCTATTAATTACACCAGTACCTTTAGTTAAAGTTAAAAATCTGCTCGTATAACCCATTAGGCCTCTTGTTGGCGCATGAAAAACCAATCTTTTTTTGTCTTTTCCAGTATCTTTTAAGTCTAAAAGTTTACCTTTTCTTCTATTCATTGAGTCAATTATTTTTGAAGAGTATTCTTCGTCTAAATCAACAGTGATTTCTTCAATAGGTTCAAGTTTGTTACCAGCCTCATCTTTTTGATATAATACTTTTGGAGGACTTACTGTCATCTCAAAACCTTCACGTCTCATTTGTGTAAGCAAAATCTCTAGCATTAATTCTCCACGCCCACTAATTACAAAAGAATCTACATTTTCATTTTGAGAGAAAGTAATACCTACATTATTCTGAGCTTCTGAAACTAATCTATTTCTGATTTGTGTGCTGGTTAATTTTTTACCTTCTGTTCCAGCTAAAGGGGAGCTGTTAACACTTATTGTAATAGACATAGTGGGTGGATCTATAGGCGTTGCAGAGATTGGATCATTTAATTCAGGGTCACAGATAGTATCTGCTACATTAGCTTTTTCTAATCCAGCTATCACAACGATGTCCCCAGCTTCACCAACCTCGATTGGAACCTTCTTTGTACCCTCATATCTAAAAATTTTTGTTAGCTTACCCTCATCTACTTTTTCACCATTAAGATTTATTGCCTTAATAGGTTGATTAGCTTTTGCAGTTCCTTGAGATATTCTTCCAACCAAACTTCTTCCTAAAAAACTATCTGCATATAATAAAGTAGACAGCATAGCAAAGGGCTTGTTTTTATCTAATTCAGCTGGTTTAACATGATCTATAATTAAATCTAATAATGGATGAAGGTTTTCTCTTGGGCCATCAACCTCTTTGCTAGCCCAACCAGACCTTCCACTAGCGTATAAGACTGGAAAATCTAATTGTTCTTCATTGGCATCTAAGCTTACAAATAAATCAAAAGTTTCATCTAATACTTCGTCAGCTCTTTGATCTGCTTTATCTAATTTATTTATTATAACAATTGGTTTTAAACCTTGTTTAAGAGCTTTTGCTAATACAAATTTTGTCTGAGGCATGACACCCTCTGCTGAATCAATTAATAATAAAGCACCATCTGCCATACTTAAAACACGCTCAACTTCAGCAGCAAAATCTCTGTGACCTGGCGTATCAATAATATTTATTCTTGAGTCATTCCAATTTATTGATGCAGGTTTAGCTAAAATAGTTATACCTCTTTCTTTTTCTAGCTCACCTGAGTCCATCAATCTTTCATCAACTACTTCATTTTCTCTGAATGAACCACTTTGTTTCATGAGATTATCAATCATGGTTGTTTTGCCATGGTCAACGTGTGCTATGATAGTGATGTTTCTGATGTTATTACTCATAAATTGTGGCTCTTATACATTAATTTTTTTTTTTGGAAACTTTAAAAATACTCAATAAATATTAAGATTTATCAAAAGATTTGGTTTTATTTTGTTTTTTTTGTCTTTTCTCTCTTAACTCTACGTTTTTCTCTTAAGCTTAATTTTGGCTTTTTACTTACACTTGAATCTTTGAAGGATTTTCCACTATATCTTTTTGACATGTATTAATATTATTACATTTTAACAAAAAAAAACCCCCAAAACTTTCATTTCGAGGGTTTAAATTTTTCTAGGTAACTAGATAGTTTGGAATGGTTTTACATTCCCATTCCACCCATTCCGCCCATTCCGCCCATTCCGCCAGGCATTCCTGCTGGCATTCCGCCACCTGCATCCTTTTCCTCTGGTTTGTCAGCAATCATGGCCTCTGTAGTTACAAGTAATCCAGAAATAGAAGCAGCGTCCTGTAGAGCAGTTCTTACAACTTTAACAGGGTCAATGATACCTTTCGCAAACATATCACAATATTCCTCATTTTGAGCATCATAACCATATGAAGTTTTTTTCTGCTCTAATAATTTACCAACCACTACCGAACCGTCTACACCGGCATTTTTAGTAATTTGTCTGATAGGAGCTTCTAACGCTTTTCTCACAAGATCAACGCCTGCTTTTTGATCATCACCTTTTACTTTTACTTTCTCAAGGTTTTGAGCGGCATATAAAAGAGCACAACCTCCTCCAGTTACAATGCCTTCTTCAACAGCAGCTCTAGTTGCATTTAGAGCATCTTCAACTCTATCTTTTCTTTCTTTTACTTCAACCTCAGTTGCACCACCAACCTTGATAACCGCAACACCACCTGCTAATTTAGCAAGTCTCTCTTGAAGTTTTTCTTTATCATAATCAGATGTTGTTTCGTCAACTTGTTTTTTAATTGAGTCACATCTTGCTGCGATATCTGATTTTTTACCACTACCACTTACGATTGTGCTATTATCTTTATCAACCTTAATCTTTTTACAAGATCCAAGATCTTCAAGTTTTACATTTTCAAGTTTAATTCCTAAATCTTGAGAAATAACTTGGCCACCAGTTAGGATAGCAATATCTTCAAGCATAGACTTTCTTCTATCACCAAATCCTGGAGCTTTAACAGCTACAACTTTTAATCCACCTCTTAATTTATTTACAACTAAAGTAGCCAATGCTTCTCCTTCAACATCTTCAGAGATAATCATTAAAGGCCTTCCTGATTGCACAACAGCTTCTAACAATGGAACCATTGGTTGCAAGTTAGTCAATTTGCTTTCATGCAATAATATGTAGGGATTGTCTAGCTCAGTTGTCATTTTATCACTGTTAGTAATAAAGTATGGTGATAAATAACCTCTATCAAATTGCATACCCTCAACAACGTCTAATTCAGTTTCAATTCCTTTAGCTTCTTCAACAGTAATAACACCTTCGTTCCCAACTTTTTGCATTGCTTTAGAAATCATAGATCCAATTTCTTTATCACCATTTGCAGAAATTGTTCCAACCTGTGCTATCTCATCACTATCTTTTACTTTTTTTGCTGAGGAGATTAAATTTTCTTTAACGTTTTCAACAGCAGCATCAATTCCTCTTTTTACATCCATAGGATTCATTCCTGCAGTAACGTATTTAATACCTTCCTTAACAATTGCTTGAGCTAAAATAGTTGCAGTAGTTGTACCATCACCAGCCTCTTCGTTAGTTTTGCTAGCAACTTCTTTAACCATCTGGGCACCCATGTTCTCAAATTTATCTTCAAGATCAATTTCTTTAGCAACAGAAACACCGTCTTTAGTAATTCTTGGTGCACCATAAGATTTATCCATAACAACATTTCTACCTTTTGGACCTAAAGTAACCTTAACAGTATCTGCTAAAATATTGACACCTCTCATCATTGCCGCTCTTGCTTCAGCGTCAAATTTAATTATTTTTGACATTTTACTTTCTCCTTTTTAATTAAATTATTTTCCTGAAATACCCATAATGTCTGACTCTTTCATTATGCTGTATTCTTTGCCACCGATTTTGACTTCAGTTCCTGACCATTTGCCAAACAAAACTTTATCACCAACTTTCACATCCATCGGAATTTTTTTCCCATCCTCAGTTTTTGCACCACCTCCAACTGCAACAACTTTACCCTCTTGTGGCTTTTCTTGTGCAGTATCTGGAATAATTATTCCTCCAGCAGTTTTTTCACTACTGTCCAGAACCTCAATTAAAACTCTATCGTGTAACGGTTTAAATTTCATAAAATTCTCCTTTATAATATGCCCTTCATATAGATATTTAGCTCGCTATTTCAAGGTGTTCTCAAGATTTACTTGTTAAAAATTATAGGAAATTAGAGGTTTAATGGTTTATAGATAATTTTATGACTAAAAATTTAGACCAAGAAGGGCTGAGCTCAATAGCTCAAAATTACAGCCTTTTTTATATTGATCTATGGGGAGTAGTCCACAATGGAATTTCATTGCATAAAGAAGCCATTAAAACTCTTAAAGAATTAGATAAAAATAGTAAAGAATATGTATTGCTGACCAATGCTCCAAGGCCAAATAGTACAGTAAAATTTTTTTTAGAGAAAATGGGTCTAGATGAAAATATTCGTGACCATGTGTTTACCTCTGGTGAAGCAGCATTAAATTATTTAAAAAATAATTTTTTTTCTCAAAAATTTTATCATATTGGGCCATCAAGAGATTTTGATTTATTCAAAGACTTTAAAAAAATGAAGTCTGAAGATTTAAATAAATCAGATTATTTTTTATGCACAGGTTTGTTTGAAAAGCATGATAGAGATTTAAGTTTTTATAAAAAAATTTTAGAAAAAAAAATTGATAAAAAAATGATTTGTACAAATCCAGATTTAATTGTTGATAAAGGAAATAAGAGGGAATTATGCGCTGGTTCAGTCGCAATGGTTTTTGAAAAATTGGGTGGAAAGGTAGTATATTTCGGAAAACCATATTCTGAAGTTTATAATCAATCAATTGACAACAAAAATAAAAAAACTCTCTGTATAGGAGATAATTTAAATACAGATATTAAAGGTGCAAATTTATTAGATTATGATTCTATGTTAATTAGCAATGGGATACATAAAAAGGAAATTGAAGACAATGGTTTAGATCAAGTTTCAAAAAATTATGAAGCAATTTGTAATTTTACTCAAAGTGAACTGAAGTGGTAGAATGAATGAAGATTTATAACAATTTTAATTTAAAAAAAAAACATAAAGGTTCTATAATTCTAATAGGCAATTTTGATGGTGTTCATTTGGGACATAGAAAATTATTTGATTTAGCAAATAAATATAAAAAAAAATTTAAATTAGACATTGGTGTTTTAACCTTTGAACCAATGCCCAAAATGTTTTTTAATAAAAAGATTAAAAATTTTAGAATCTCAAATTTTGATCAAAAAATTAATCTATTAAAAAAATTAGGCGTAAATTTTATAATTAATAAAAAATTTGATTACAAGTTTTCCAAAACTAAGTCATTAGATTTTATCAAAAAAATTATTTACAAGAAATTAAATGCTAGATTTGTATTTGTAAGTAATAATTTTAAATTTGGCAACAAAAGGGAAGGAGACGTCTATCAATTAATAAACTATGAGGCTCAATATGGTTACAAGATTGTGAAACCAGAACCTTTAAAGATTATGAATAAAGTTACATCATCATCTTTAATCAGAAATTTTTTAGAAAATGGTCATTTGGATAAGGTTAATAAACTACTAAAAAGAAATTGGACAATTATAGGTAAAGTTGAAAAAGGAAGAAAAGTTGGAAAAAAAATTGGTTTTCCAACATGCAATATTGATATTAAAGATTATGTTTTAGCTAAGCCAGGCGTTTATGCGGTTAAAGCTAATAAAAAAAATAGCAAATCAACCCTTAAAGGTATAGCTAATTTAGGATACAGGCCTACATTTAACCAAAAGAAGTTATTACTAGAGGTTCATTTATTTAATTTTTCTGGAAATCTTTATAATAAGTATTTATCAGTTGAGTTTTTAAAATTTATAAGAATGGAAAAAAAATTTAAAAACACAGAACAATTAAGAAAACAAATTAAAAGTGATTTATTAATTGCTAAAAATACGTAATGAGTAAATATCAAATAAATTTACCAAAAACAGCCTTCTCCATGAAGGCGAATTTGTCAGTTAGGGAGCCAGAAATTCTAAAATATTGGGAAGAAATAAACTTGTATCAAGAACTTAGAAATTCAAGAAAAGGTGAAGAAAAATTTATTCTTCATGATGGGCCTCCATACGCAAATGGAAATATACATATGGGAACGGCTCTTAATAAAATTTTAAAGGATATAATTGTAAAATTTCATCAAATGGATGGCAAAGACTCAGTATACGTTCCAGGGTGGGATTGTCACGGTTTACCGATTGAATGGAAAATTGAAGAGCAATACAAAAAAAATAAGAAGAATAAAAATGAAGTTCCAATAGTAGAATTTAGAAAAGAATGCAGAGCTTTTGCAGAAAAATGGATTAATATTCATAAAGGACAATTTAAGAGGTTAGGAGTAGTAGGGGATTGGGAAAATTACTATTCAACTATGAGCTTTGAAGCAGAGGCTCAGATCGTAAGAGAGCTTGGAAAATTTTTAAAAGAGGGAAGTCTATATAGAGGATTTAAACCAGTTCTTTGGTCTACAGTTGAAAAAACTGCATTAGCTGATGCAGAAGTGGAATATCATGATCATAAGTCAGATACAATTTATGCAGCATTTGATGTTGTCTCATCTAAAATAAAAGAATTAGAAGGAAGTGATGTTATAATTTGGACTACAACTCCATGGACAATTCCCGCAAACAAAGCTTTGGCTTACAATCAGAGTTTAAATTATTTATTGATACAAATTGACAATGGAGAATTAAAAAATAGAAAAATAATAATTGCAGAGGCCCTACTAGAAAGCGTTATAAAAGATTGTAATATTAAAAATTTTCAAACATTAAAAAAATTTAATGGTAAAGAGTTTAATGGTACAGTGTGCCGACATCCTTTTTATGATCTTGGTTATAAATATGATATACCTATGTTAGAAGCTAGGTTTGTTACGACTGAACAAGGTACAGGCATTGTTCACTGTGCACCAAGTCATGGTCCTGATGACTTTAATCTTTGTCTGAATAATGGAATTAAAGCAATAGAAACAGTAGATGGAGATGGTAAGTACACAAAAAATGTACCGTTATTTGAAGGACTACATATTTTTAAATCTAATTCTGTAGTTATAGACAAACTTAAAGAACAAAAAAAACTTTTAATAAATGGTGAGTTACTTCACTCATATCCACATTCGTGGAGATCAAAGGCTCCATTGGTTCATAGAGCTACACCACAATGGTTTATTTCAATGGACAGTCATAAACTCAGGAACAAAGCTCTAAAAGCATTAGATGATACGGTTTTTTATCCAAGCAAAGGTAAGGAAAGACTAAAAGCAATGATTGAGACTAGACCAGATTGGTGCGTTTCAAGACAAAGAGTGTGGGGGGTGCCTTTACCTATTTTTATTAATAAAAAAACAAAAGAAATTTTAGTAGATGAATGGGTTAATGAAAATATTGCAAATATTTATGAAAAAGAGGGCTCTGATTGCTGGTTTTCAGATGATCCTCAAAGATTTTTAGGAGATAAATACAAAGCCGAGGATTATGAAAAAATAAGTGATATTGTAGAAGTATGGTTTGATAGTGGCTCCACCCATTCATTTGTTTTAGAAAAAAGACAGGATTTAAAGTGGCCAGCTTCGATGTATTTAGAAGGTTCAGATCAACATAGAGGATGGTTCCATTCTTCACTATTGGAGTCTTGCGGAACGAGGGGTAGAGCTCCATTTGAATCAATTTTATCCCATGGTTTTGTGGTTGATGGTAAAGGCTTAAAGATGTCAAAGTCAGTTGGCAATGTAATTGCTCCTGAAGATATTTTAAAAAAATATGGTGCTGATATTTTAAGAATTTGGGTTGCATCATCAAACTATGCGGAGGATTTAAGAATCGATTATTCAATTTTAGATCAACATGCTGACTCATATAGAAAAATTAGAAATACTTTTAGGTATTTACTTGGGAATATTAATGATGATTTTGAAGAAATTAGCTTAGAAAATATAGATATTAAAAAACTGCCTGAGCTAGAACAATTTATGCTTCATAAAATTTATTCACTTGATTTAAATTTTAAAAAATATTTTAAGAATTATGATTTTCACAATCTTTATAAAGAACTACTCAACTTTTGTACCATTGATCTTTCAGCATTTTATTTTGATATTAGAAAAGATTGTTTATACTGTGATGCAAAAGACTCAAGCAAAAGGCAATCAACAATATTATTATTGAAAATAACTCTCAATGCACTTTTAAAATGGTTTGCGCCAATTCTTTCTTTTACTACTGAAGAAATATTTAAATTAGTTAGTGATAAAAAAAGCATTCATTTAGAGAAATTTATTAATTTTCCAGTTAATTTTAAAAATGATAATTTAAACTTAAAATGGTTAGAATTGATTAAAATAAGAGATGTATGCAATTTAAGTATTGAAGAAAAGAGATCAGAAAAAATTATTGGCTCAAGCTTAGAAGCATTATTAAAAATTAAATTAGATAAAAAGAATTTTGAAATTGTAAGGGATATTGATCTATCGGAATTATGTATTACATCATCAGTACAAGTTGAAAAAACTGAAGAAAACAAAGTTTTGGTTGAAACAGAAAAAGCAAAAGGTAATAAATGTTCTGTTTGTTGGAAAATAAGTATTCAACCATGTGAAAGACATAGTGCGTAATTAAATGTTAAAAAAAAATATATCTAGCTTTATAATAGTATTTATAATTTTTTTTTTAGATAGATTCACTAAACTTATTATTTTAAATTTATCTCAACCACTAGGAGAGTTGAATTTTTCTATTACAACATTTCTTAATTTTAATTTAGTATGGAATAAAGGAATTGCTTTTGGATTGTTTTCATTCGATCAAAATATTTACTATAATATGATTACATTAATAATAATATTGGTAACTTTGGTAATAATTTGGTTTGCATTAAAATCTGAAGGGATAGAAAAAGTATGTTATTTGATGATTATAGGAGGATCCTTTGGTAATATATTTGATAGGTTCTATTATTCCTCAGTAATAGACTTTATAGACATAAGTTATAACAATTTTCATTGGTTTATTTTTAATATTGCAGATATATTTATTAGCTTAGGAGTTATGATACTAATTGCACTTGAATTCTATAATAGAAAAAAAGTATGAAAAAATTTTCAATAATAATTATTATTTCTATAATCTTGACATCTTGTCAGACAGCTAAAGATGCCTTTACTTTAAAGAAAAGAAATAATTCAGAAGAATTTCTTGTAGAAAAGAAGAGCCCACTAGTATTACCTCCAGAATATGGTCGATTACCCATGCCTAAGGATAGCGAATTTAATAATAGTCAATCAAATCAATCAAAGGAAGTTGAAAATTTAATCAATAATGAAGAAAAAATTTTATCGACAAAAAAAAAAAAAAATTCAGAACCAACTTCAATAGAAAAGTCAATTTTAAAAAATATTAAATAAATTTTATGTCAATTGAGAACATAAAAATTAAAAATTTTACATCTAAAAAAAAATCATCAAATCAAAAAAAAAAAATCATCACCTTATTTAAAGAATTAATTGACAGCGGTAGTCATGTTTTATCTTCTATGGATAAAAGCTATAGAGACTCTTATAGTAAAAAAACTATATCGAGTTTGAGGAATGTACATAATATTAATTTAATAGGAATAGGTGGATCAGCCCTAGGCTCTAAAGCAATTTTTAATTTTTTAAAACCTAAAAAAAAATTTAATTTTATAGATAATTTTTCAAATTCTTTATTTGAACAAAATAATAGTCAAAGTATAAACTTAATCATTTCAAAATCAGGCAATACAATGGAAACAATATCAAATTCAAATGTATTGATTAAAAAAAGTAAGAAGAATATTTTTATAACTGAAAATAGAAAAAGTTATCTTATGAATTTAGCAAACAAACTAAAAGCTGAAGTAATTCATCACAATAACTTTATAGGTGGAAGATATTCCGTCTTGTCTGAAGTGGGAATGTTTCCAGCAGAATTAATGGGTTTTAAACCAAAAAAATTTAGAAGATTAAATTACCTGTTAAAAAATAAAAAATTTGTTGACTCATTAATACAAAATGTTTCAAATATTTTAATACTCAATAAGAATAATATGACTAATTCAATTATTTTAAACTATGATGATAGATCAAATGATTTGTTTGGTTGGTATCAACAGCTAGTTGCCGAAAGTCTTGGAAAAAAAAACAAAGGTATACTTC
>Ga0209425_10004646_pt1 | contig 13849 bp, 12 predicted proteins | sample COG_05_FD_184749 | JGI IMG/M metagenome (GOLD analysis project Ga0209425, IMG submission 184749) | Pelagic Microbial community sample from North Sea - COGITO 998_met_05 (SPAdes) (version 2) | ecosystem: Environmental > Aquatic > Marine > Neritic zone/Coastal water | place: Helgoland, sampling... | reverse complement strand
CCAGGAACCTCATTAAATTTAAGATCATCTATGAACCTTAAGAATTTTCGAACCACACCCAAAAACAATGCAGTTAATGTAAGAGTCTTTAACAAATTAAATAGTAGCCGCCATCTTTTCGAAACATCATCACCTTTTGTTCGAAAATTATCTGGCGCTCTGCCTATGACTCCAATGAAAGCGGAGTTTAAAGCCCTCGAATCACCATCGGCCTACCAGCACTCTTTACTTTGTCAAAAAGAAAGTCAAAATCGTAATGTTAAAGTTTTTTGCCGATTGGCGGCTGATCTTCTGGGTGCTTTCGGCGTTTGGCATCGTTGCTTTCATCCTCGGCATTCTGAAGTTGCCAGAGACACACCCGCCCGAGAAACGGATAAAATCGAGCGTCAGAAAAATAATGCGGGACTACGTGACCGTTCTCTGTCACCGGCGGGCCGCGGGCTATATGATTTGCGGCGGATTGTCTTTTGCGACGATGTTTGCGCAGCTATCCGGCACGCCGTTTATCTATATTGATCTCTTTGGCGTCGCGCCGGAGGACTTTGGCATTCTGTTTGGGCTGAATATCCTCGCAATCATGGTAGGCTCTTATCTAAACAGTCGTCTGGTGATTAGATTCGGCGTGCGTCGCATGCTTGCGGTCGGGACCACCATAGCGTTGCTCGGCGGCATTGGGCTCGCGGCAAGCGCCGCTTATGGCGGTTTTGGCCTGTTAGGAATCGTGATCCCTATCATTGTTTTTATGATGCCGCACAACATGGTGAATGCGAATGCCACAGTGGGGGCGATGGAATATTTCCCGCACCTCGCAGGCACAGCATCGGCGATGCTTGGTTTTATCAGATTTGGGACTGGCGCTTTGGTCGGGGCGCTTGTTGGTTATTTTCACGATGGCACCGCATTGCCGATGTCTTATATCATTGCCGGTTGTGTGATCGGCAGTGCAGCTGCCTTCTGGTTTCTAACCGGCGAATTGTCCGAGAAATCTGCTAAACCGGTTTGAACTTGGGCAAGGTTAGTTCGCTGGTCGCATCCTCGAAGACGACTTCAACGGATAAGTCGCATTTGACCTCTTCAACTGGAATTCCAATGACATTGCTGAGCATGCGGGCGCCTTCTTCCAGTTCGACAATCGCAACGGCATAAGGTATCTCGCCATCCCATCCCTTGTGATAAAGCTTGTGAAAGATAACAAAGCTAAAGATTTTTCCTTTGCCGGAAGAGGCAACCCATTCGATGTTTCGGCTGCCACAGCCAGTGCAAACGGTTGACGGTGGAAACCAGTGGTGAGCGCAATCAGAACATTTCTGGAGCATAAGTTGATGGTTCTTGGCACCCTCCCAAAACGGTAGGGACTCTGGCCCGGGGATAGGTATGGCTTTTGCGTAATCATCAGACATTAGGTCGCACCCAGAATAAGCGTGGATTCACAGACGGTGTTGCCACCATGGCCGGATACGAGCCCGATCTCGGCATTTGGTACCTGACGTTCCGGACCGTAAATACCTTGGAGCTGCCGGACGCCTTCGACGACCTGCAGCATACCCTCGACATGGGCCTCGGAGAGTTGGCCGCCAGAGGTGTTGGTCGGCATCGCGCCATTGAGTCCTAGCGCGCCTGACGCGACAAACTCACCACCTTCGCCTTTTCGACAGAATCCGTAATCCTCAAGTTGGACGAGAACCATGTAGGTAAAGCAGTCATAGATTTGGGCATAATCGATATTTTCCGGTCCGACACCTGCCATTGCATAAGCAGTTTTGCCGGACTGAATTGCGCCGGTATGGGTCATGTTATTGCCGTTGAACCAGCCGCTGATATTGTTGCCGGTGCCAAAGCCTTTGATGAGCACCGGTTTTTGCCGCAAGTCTTTCGCCCGCTCAGCGGATGTTACGACAACAGCGCCAGCGCCATCGGTTTGTAGTGAGCAATCAAACAGGCCAAACGGTTCCACGATCATTCGTCCGGCCAGATAATTTTCCATCGTCAGTGGCTTCTTCATCACCGCATCGGGATTGTTCAGCGCATGATTCCGAAAGGCGACGGAGATCGCGCCGAACTGTTCACGGGTGGTGCCGTAATCATGCATATGGCGTTGAGCGCCAAAGCCATGGGCGGCGATCGCGCCGTAATAGCCAAACTCTGGCCCAAACTCCATACCATACATTTGCTGCGGGCGACCGGAACCCCGCATATGATTTTCTTTATTGGCGTGGACGCGTGACCAGTTATCTCGGCCATAGCCAACCAGAACGCAGCTTGCCATACCCGCATCGATCGCCATTGCTGCAAGCGCGACGCCCATGACCTGGCTGGCACCACCATTGGTCAGGGTGGTAGAGAAGCTCGCATCGATGCCGAGCCGTTCGCCCATCACCTGATGGAATGTATAGATCTCGTCCGGTCCGCGGCAGATCAAACCGTCGACATTCTGCGTTTTTAAACCCGCATCATCGAGCGCGTTGAGCATTGCTTCTTCAAGTAATCCTTGCGCCGAGACTCCTGGAACTTTACCTAACCGGCTATGCCCTGCGCCAACGAGGGCATATTTATCCCGCAAATGGGTGGATGGTTCCATCATTCTGCGGCCCCTGGCTTGTCTGCAATGCGCTGTAAGATTTCTTCGGTGTGTTCGCCATGTAGCGGCGCAGCTGTTCGTATTTCTGGTGGTGTATCCGACATCCGAACACCGCTTTCGATCAGCTTGACGAACCCGACCTTTGGATGAGGGACTTCGCGAACCATATCGAGATGCTGGACCTGCGGATCAGCTAGCGTTTCATCCAGCGTATAGATCGGTGCAGACGGAACGTCTTCCTCCAATAGTCGGTTGAGCCAGTGCTCGCGTGGTTTGGTTTTAAAGACATCTGCCAGCAGAGCTTCAAGCTCATCATAATTTGCCCGTCGAGTGGCCTTATCGACAAACCGGTCTTCATCGAACCACTCCTCATGGCCCGCGACCTTGCACAGGCCTTTCCAGAATTTAGGTGGTGACGACAGATGAATGACGAACGGCTTGTCATCGCCTGCGACAAAGGAATAGACCTGTGCCGTTTGGGTCCGGGTCTTGCGGTTCGGGACATTGCCTTCCTCGAAATAGCGTGCGGCATTCTCTCCCAGGAAAGACAAAGTCGCGGTAAGGAGCGAGGTCTCCACCCGCTGGCCCTTTCCGGTTCTGTCACGCGCCGCAAGCGCACCGAGACAGCCATAGGCCGCCATCATACCAGTGAGATGATCGGAGAGTGATATGCCCATCCCCTTGGGGGCTTCCAGATCTGTCAGGACGGAGAGCAGTCCGCCCATCGCCTGGCCGACGGTGTCGTAGCCGGGGCGTTTCGCATAAGGTCCGGTGCCACCAAATCCGGTGACTGAGCAATAGACCAGCCGTGAGTTCAGAGCGGATAATTTGCCATAGCCGAGACCAAGTCGATCCATGGTGCCTGGGCGAAAGTTCTCGATGAGCACATCGGCGTCTGCTGCCAGGGCAACGGCGGCTGCCACGCCCTCCTCTGATTTGAGGTCGAGAATAATGCTCTTTTTGTTGCGATTTACTGAGCCAAAGGTCGCGGAATAATCTGCCGCACCCCAGCCCCGGAACGGATCGCCCGATTTGGGGTCTTCGACCTTAATGATTTCGGCGCCGAGATCACCCAGCATCATGCCGGCATAGGGCCCGGATACATAGGAGGCGAACTCCAGAACGGTTATACCTTCCAGCGCAGTTGTCATGCATTTTCTCCCGTATCTTCAGCTTTTACGCAGTTCTGAGGACCGTTTTGCCGAAATCCTATCCTGCAGTTCTAAGGGGCACAAGCCGCGTCCGGCAATCAATTGAAAGAGATAGAATTATTCTTGAAAATTTTGTGGGAAACCGTTTCAACCTGTCTCAATAAGGTCTAAAATAGGTTAAACAATTAGCCTGGGAGGCCTACAGATGGGATCGATTGATTCAGACGCACATGTCATCGAGTGCGAAGCGACATTTAACTACATGGACCCTGAATTTGAGCATCTAAAGCCAATGGTGGTGGTGCAAAAATCCGGGACTGCTGAGCTTGATCTCGAAGGCCGGGCGCAAACTGAATACTGGATCATTGACGGCAAGCTGCAGCCCAAGGAAGGCAATATCGGTTCCAACACATCGAAAGAATCGCGCGAAATGCTGGATGTGCAGGCGCGGCTCGATCATATGGACGAGCTTGAAATCGATGTTCAGGTTCTCTATCCGACAGTCTTCTTGCGGGCCTGGACGCAGAACCCTGAACTAGAACTGGCGTTATGTCGTTCTTATAACCGCTGGCTTGCTGACATCTGGTCCAAAGCTCCGGATCGTTTGCGCTGGGTGGTTATGCCGCCCTTGCTGCAGATGGATAAGGTGCGTGAAGAACTCGAATTCGCCAAAGCGAATGGCGCCTGTGGCATCTTTATGCGCGGGCTCGAATGTGAGCGCCGTGTCGCCACGCCGTATTTCTACCAGCTGTTTGATTTGGCGGCTGAATTGGACATGCCGATCTGTTTTCATTCCGGCAATAACAGTTTCGCGGTGCGTGATATCTACGCCAAGGAATGCGGCTTTGGCCGATCCAAGCTGCCGGTCGTTTCAGCCTTCCATAACCTGCTGATGGATGGCATTCCAGAAAAATGGCCGACCGTCCGCTGGGGATTCGTTGAGGTTAGTGCACAGTGGATTCCCTATGCGCTTAACGACATGGAAATTCGTTTTGGCCGTCGCGGCCGCGAGCTTTCCGATACGATCATGGCCGATAACAATATTTATGTGGCGTGTCAGGTGACGGATGATCTCGATTGGGTGATGAAATATTCCGGCGAGGACACGCTGTTGGTCGGCACTGATTATGGCCACGCAGATACGTCGGCGGAGATCGAAGCACTGCGGAAGCTGCGTGACGATGGCAAGGTTTCTGCCGCTGCTGCTGACAAAATCCTCAATGACAACGCGCGGGCATTTTACGGGCTGTAATCGTTGATTATAGCCTACTCTGCTGCGACCGTCTTTTGCATAAAGCCGTCGAAGGTCTCGGCGATCTCGCTGTAATAGGGTTCCCAGTCGTCAAAAGACACGACGTCAACATCCTGAATTTCTAGCGGCAAATTGTGTAATTCTGCACCCGGAATGAGCCGGTGAGCATTGCCGGCTGATTCAGAAGCGTGGGTATTGTCATTGCCAGGGATAACGATGGTCGGCGCGGTGATCGAATCCAGTTCAGCATCCGTCATCCCCATCACGTTCAGGTTCGCACCGGCGACGAATAACGCGCGGAGCTTTTGCAAAGTCTCGATGAATTCCGCCGGGTCGATTGCCATCAGCGTATCGCGATGTTTTGGATTGGCCTTGAGCCGGTCACCATAGGCTTCAGTTTCACACACAGCGGCCATGCCGCCTGCTTTCGCTGCGCGAATGAATTGGTCGTAATAGTTCTCCGGCAACCGCCCCGCCGCAAAGGCGCCGCCGGTTACCCGCATGAGCAAAAGCCCACGTGTAGAGGTTGGATGCCGTAGTCCAAATAGCATCGACATGCGCGCGCCTGATGACGAGCCGCCGACAAAGGCGGGCAGGGCATCATGCTGCGCTAGAAGCTCGTGCAGATCATCGGCCCAGACGGCTTCTTCAGTTTCTTCAGAGCTGAGAGAAATATCAGAGGCTCCGACATTGCGGCGGTCATGTAGCATCACGCGATACCCTTTGGCGGCTATGCGTTCTGCGAGATCCTCGACTTCTTTATATTCGCGCCGTCCGCCGGGGTTTATTGCAACCCACGGGCCATCACCGCCGACGATTTTGTAATTGATCTGGACGCCGCGGACGGTGGCAAAGGGCATGGTACTTTCCTCACGGTTACAAAGGGTGGCGCTATTTGTAAAAGGCGCCATCGCGGTATTGTACATCCTCCGAAATGAATGTCTCGTCTCGACCGCGACGAACTTTGGGGACACCGTCATCCATGATGCGGGTGTCGGGGTGTCCATCATGGCTGCAGGCGCCGAGCCGGAGGATGACCAGTGGTTCTTCGCTGGTGGTTTCGAACCAGTAATAGGAACCGGCAGGTAGCAAAATGCCATCATTGCGTTTCAATGTTTTTTCTTCGCCGCGGGGGCCATGAAACTGCGCTTCGCCATCGAGTACGATAAAGCTGTGATCCTGATGCGGGTGGGCGTGCAACTTGTTTTCACCGCCTTTAGCATAGACCTTGATCTTAACCCACAAATGGTCGCCCACCGCCAGCGGTTCTTCTGTGTTTCCGGCATCCAGCATCTGGGCGCGGAGTGAAAAGAATGTTGGTTCGATGGCCTCATCGCCATCCCAGGGTTTGGCTATATCCAGTAATTGGTCAGAGGTCTTTTTAGTCATCTGCGTACTCATCGTCAGGCTCCTCTTTGTTAATAAAAGGGATTCAATTCGATTTTTCGATCAACGCCAATGTTTGGGATGTTGGAAAATGTAGCGTTACCGCATCCTGTGGTGTCAGAGACTCGGTTGGTTTTGTGCGGATCAGAACTATCTCGTCGCTAACGCCCACTTCATATTCAACGATTTCACCCAGGTAGGTCTCGGTCAACAGGGTTCCGTCGCACCGATTGGTGTCGGGCAAGGCGGCGGCTTTGTCGTCACCGATTTTGGCGATGATGATATTCTCCGGCCGAATGACGACGCCGACAGTTGGTGTCGCTAAAACGTCTGCCGTGAAGGTGCAGAGGAGTTTGCCGAGCGGTGTATCAACGGGAGCTTCATTGCCTGCTTTGATGTCGGCATTTAGCACTCCGCGCAGCAGATTAGTGGTGCCGATAAAGTTTGCGACAAACTCGGATGTCGGACGCTCGTATATGTCTTTCGGATTGCCAATTTGCATGATGAGACCATCACTCATCACGGCAATGCGGTCTGAGATGGCCAGCGCTTCAGATTGGTCGTGGGTGACATAGATCGCCGTAACACCAGTCTCGCGCTGCAGGCGTTTAAGCTCGGAGCGCATCTGTTCGCGCAGCTGTGCATCAAGATTGCTGAGAGGCTCATCGAGCAAAAGAAGGCCGGGTTCGCGTGTCAGGGCGCGGGCCAAAGCGAGGCGTTGCTGTTGTCCGCCGGAAAGCTGGGTCGACGGACGCTCGATATAATCTTCTAAACCAACCAGCGCTAACACGCTGCGTACTTTCTCTCGCCTCTCCGAAGCGGATAGACGTTTGCCCTTGGCGACTTTGAGCGGGTAGGCAGCATTCTCATAAACATTCATATGCGGCCAGATGGCGTAGGATTGAAACACCATGCCGATATCGCGCTCATACATCGGTATGTTTACGCGCCGCTCAGCGTCATAGAGCACCGTGTCCATCAGGCTGATCAGGCCACCTTGTGGCTGTTCTAGGCCAGCAATTGAGCGCAGCGTGGTGGTCTTGCCGCAGCCTGAGGGACCAAGCAGCGTAAACAGCTCGCCGTCAGCGACGTCAAAACTGGCACCGAGGACGCCGCCGCCCGGCGTACCATCCTCGCTGGTATATTGTTTGAATAAATCTTGGACCTTAAGCATCTATTCCTTCGGCTTTCTAACGGACTGACAGTCCATAACGCTTTGCAAGCATGTAAAAAATCAGGCTGATGATAGTCATGAAACCTGTCCAGGTAACGCCCATCGCGGCCAGCTCGTTGGTAATACCATTCTCCCACATATCAAACAGTGTGATGGCGACAACTTGTGATTTGGGGCCGGCCAGCAGAATCGGAATGGAGACAGCTTTGACCGAAACCAGGAAGACAAACAGCCAGCAGGTCACCATCGCCGGGGCAACCAGCGGCATGACTATACGTAAGAATGTTGTCGTCTGGCGCGCCCCGGACATCGACGAAGCCTCTTCCAGCTCCGTATGGATTTGCAGAATGCCGGCATAGGAGTAGCGCATACCGTAGGGTAGGTAGCGCACCATCGATGCTAGGATGATCGAGAGTAACGTGCCGTAGAGCCCGAATGGCAGGTTGAGAAATACCTGCAGGAAGGCAACTCCCATGACAATCGCTGGGAAGATTAGCGGTGATGTCGCCAGCTGGTCGAGTATCCAGGCCCCTTTATAACGCCGCACGGTCAGCCAGGCACAAAGAGCGGTAAAGGGGGCGACGACGCTGGCGGCAGCGGCTCCCATGATGACTGTGTTGCCAATCGAGTCGTGGAAGGAACGGGAGTTAAAGACCGTCCGGTAATTATCGAGGGTAAATAGTTTCAACGCTTCAAGGCTTACCCCGTCATAATAGGGAACCATTGATACCCAGAGCACGATGCCAATCGGGAACCCGATAATGATCATAAAAAGAAGCGCTAGAATTGCGCCAGTCAGCCAGCGCCATTTTCCGAGGTCCATTACGCGGGGGCGAAAACCCTTGCCGGTAATAGTCTGAAACCTTTCGGCGTTGCGCGACAGTCTGTTGTACCAGATCAGCAACGCGCCAACGATAAACAGCAGAACCACAGAGAACGCCCCCGCCTGTCCGTAATTGGCGGGCACCTCATCGATGCTTTCGTAAATATCCGTGGTGATAACGGACACATTGCCCGGTAACCCAACCAGTGCCGGCGTCTCGAATGATTCAAAGGCACGGATAAAGATCAGGATGAGCAAAGCGAGGATGGCGGGTTGCGCGAGGCGGAGCGTGATGTTGCGGAAGGTCTGTAAAATTCCCGCACCCGACATCATTGAGGCTTCCTCAAACGACGCATCATTTGAGCGGAATACTGACGACAGCAATAAGTATGATAGCGGGGCAAACTCAATGCCCTCGATGATGATCATGCCCCAAAGAGAATAGACATTGAGCAGCGGGTCTTCCGCGCCGGTAATCCACATCAGGATCTCGTTGGCGGGCCCGACCTTGCCGAGCAGCATGAGAAAGGAAATCGTGTAAAGAACGCTCGGAATACCCAGTGAAATAATCGAAATAATAAGCACCCAACCACCGCCCGGTGTGTTGGTGCGCTCGACAATCCAGGCCAGCAATACGCCGATACTAATCGCCACGGCGGCGGAGCCCACGGCATAAATGGTCGCGTTGATTAAATTGGTGAGAAACTGATCACTGGTGAGCAGGTCGACATAATATTGAACGGTGAAATCGCCAAATGAACCATCGAACTGGGTTTCATGGAGGCTCGACTGAAACAGGAAGATGACAGCAGGTGCAATCAAGACTAGCAGGATCGAAGCCAGCACCACGACAATAGGCGAAATGCCGAACAGATTTTTGAGTCGGGCCCCTGAAAAGAGGCCGTTATTGACTGACCGATTGGGCGTTGTCACGGATTAGTACCCACTAGAACGACGACCGCCCGAGGCATTTTGAGCCCCGAGCGGACGATACGTTGAACTATTTATTTTTTGTTCTTTTTCTTCTTCTTTTTACGCTTCACGACGACAGTCTTGCCGTGCTTGAAGTATTTTTTGAAGATTTTCTGTGAGCCCTTACGCAATTTGAAGAGGGTCTCAGGTTTCACGTAGTTCTCTTTCAAATTTGCCAGACGCGGCGTGATCGACGTCAGCTCTTTGCGCGGGTCAATGCCGGTAACCACCGGGAAGTAGCGCGCCTTTTTGAGAACGTTTTGGCCAGCTCTTGACAGGTAATAATCAATGAACAGCATCGCTGCGTGAGCGTTCTTGACGCCCTTTGGGACCATGATCGTCCCGTTGACCGACGGAATCGGTTGCATCATCTGGACGCCGATTTTGGCACCCTTCTTGGCACTGATAATCGGATGATGAGCAAAGATTTGAATGGCCAGTGGGTATTCACCTTCGACCACTCGGTTGACCAGGGTCCGTGCACTGCCCTTGAAATTAATTAGACCTTGCTTCGATAGTTCGGCGAAATAGGCTGTCGCAGATTTCTCACCCATGGCCATGCGCAGATTGGAAATAAACAGTAAAGCGCCGGTTTCTGATCCAATACGCCAGGCGATCTTGCCCTTCCATTTAGGATTCAGCAGATCCGAGTAAGTCTTTGGCTGCGTTCCGGCAGGAATGACTTTCTGGTTATAGGCTGTGCCGAAATAGCTAAACCGGCTGGCAACCCAGAGATTATTTTCATCACGGTACTTCTTCGAGATGTTGTTTGCGTATGGCGTCGAAAACGGAACAACCCCTTTCGCCTTGATCATTATCTGTGAAAGACCGCTGCCTTCTAGAACGTCGGCTACCAACGAGTCAGCGCGGCGTTCAGCGAGAACTTTCTGGGCAATCTTGCGGCTCGAGCCACGCCAAAAATCCACCTTAATGAACGGATATTTTTTCTGAAAACCATCGGCCAAGGGGCGCAGGGCTTGATTAACGGTCAGAGCCGAATAAATGGTGAGGGCACCTTCTTTCTTGGCGCCTGCGATTAGCTTCGCTTCGCGGTCTTTGCCTTTATAGGTCAGGATAGATTGCGCGCTAACTGTTGCTGGTAAGCTTGCTGCGGCGAGCAGCGCTATGCCGCCAACAAACAGCCCTGTTTTTGATAAGAATGTCGTTTTCATCTTTAGGTGCCTCCTGTTTTATAAATTTATCTTAACTATATGAGTGAACTTCTTCGCGGTTCACCTTTTTTTATATGTGGTCACTATAACAGCAATCATGCCTATTTCGGAAACCCGGTTATCACATTTTTTTTCCCCGCGTCTGTGTTACGTTTTGCTGCCGGTGGGCACTGAAATCCACCAGACTCTTGAGAGCTTTCATGCCGAGACCGAGCGTGCCGGAAATGAACGGCCCATCCAGTGTCGGTCGTTCCGCTGGTTGCCAGTTCATTTCTGAAATTAACACAATCGGTTTTGTCGATTTTTCGGCCACAGCCTGGTACTGCTCCTGTAACTTATGATGGCTGTCTGACAGCTCGCGCTGTGCAACCATCACGAAGGCGATAAGATCATAATTAGGATCAGCCTTAAGAACAGTGAGCACGCGGGTTAAATTATCGCCCTTGGCAAGCCGGGGCGCCCCGACCACGTCCATCGGATTCTGAAATGGGTGCGCGATTTCCAAAATTTTCTGCAGCGCTTTGTCGGTCTTTGCGCTGATTGGGGGCATGTTGAGCCCGGCATCTTGAGCGAGATCTCCGGCGAGGACGGTGGCGCCGCCGGACACTGAAAACACGAAGATACGGTCTCCTTTGGGTGGTTTGACGCGCGAGAAGAACGCTGCGGTTTCGATCAGCTCATCAATAGTTCGCACCTGTGTTGCGCCGCTTTCACGGAACACGGCATCGTAAATCGCCTGCTCGCCAGCGAGATTGCCGGTATGGGCAAGGGCAGCACCCCGTCCGGCATCGGTTCGGCCGAGCTTGAGGACAATCACCGGTTTGCGCGCGGCAGCCCTTGAAAGGGCCTGCCTATATCGATCGCCATCTTTTATGCCTTCGACAATATTGACGATGACGGACGTCCCGGGGTCGTCGGCGAGGAAGTCGATGAAGTCCGCGCTACTGACGATCGCTTCATTACCCGCGGAGAGCAGGTAGTTGAAACCCAGCGTGCGGTTATGGCCAAGTTCGATCACCGCGTTCAAGAGCCCGCCAGATTGCGAAACGACGGAAACTGACCCCGTGACGAGATCTTCAGGTAGGTTCGTGAAAGCGGTTGCGAATTTGGCCTTAAGGCTAATGAGGCCCATGCAGTTTGGTCCGGAAACGGCCATGTTGTGTTCATTGGCAATTTCTGCCAGCCGTTTCTGTCTCTCTCGCCCTTCGTCGGTCGCGGCATCATCAAATCCTTCCGCCACGACAACGGCGGATTTTACGCCACGTCTAGCCGCCGCTTCCAACGGTTCAAACACTGCCTGATACGGCACCGCAAATGACACGCAATCCGGTACAATGGGCAGGGAATCAATGTCTGGGAAACATTGGGCACCGTCGATTTCGGTATAATTTGGATTGACCGGCAATATCGGTCCGTCAAACCCAGCGTTGATCATATTGCGATACATACGCCCGCCAACATTGGCGCGTGGCGACGCACCGACTACGGCGACTGAACGTGGTTTCAAAAGAGCGTTGAGACTCTTTCTATTCATCGTTGATCACCTCGCGATTGGTTGAACGCCCGCACCGATGGCATCTGGCAGGTGAATGATGCCCCCTTCGACGTCGATGCCTTCAAACGGATCATCAAGCAGCCGGGCAAACTCACCAAATTCACTAGCATACCAGACTTCGGGCAAGGCGGCGGCCAGGTGCATGGCATGCGCATTGAGCAGACGCGAACCGACATGGGCACCAAATCGGTATTTTATGTTACCGGTTTTACAAATTTGTGCGGCGGTCAGGGTGTTCCAGAGGCCACCGAGTTTTGCGACTTTCAGGCTGATGGCGTCGACAATTCGATGTTCTACCAAATACGCGACTTCTTGAATTGAACCGGCGCTTTCATCTGCTTCGACCGTGACCGGCACGGAATCTGTGACCAGCTTCATGCCCTTATAGTCATCGATGGCGACAGGTTGTTCGACAAGATCGATCCGGTACTCAGCCATGCCATTGAGGGCAGCGATGGCGTCCTTTGGCGAGTAGGCCTGATTGGCGTCGACTGTCAGATTTGCTTCGTCACCGAGGCGTTTGCGGATCGCGGTAACGCGGGCGATATCGAGATCAACCTCGCCATGAACCTTGATTTTGAAATAGCGATAGCCTTGGTCGAAGAGTATTTGTGCTTGTTCGGCCATTTCATCGGGCTGTTTAATCGCAAGAATGCGCAGGACGGGGAATTCTGTGCGCACGGCCCCGCCGAATAGACGATGCAATGGCACGTTCATCGATTTGGCGGCAAGGTCAAAAAGGGCGTTATCGATCGCGGCTTTCGCCTGATTATTCCCGGATAAGGCCCGGTCCATGGTGACGCGGATGGATGCCATCGATAGGGCGTCATGCTCTTTAACATGCGGGATTAGCCGTTCCAGCGTTCCGGTTAGGCCTTCCATACTCGCGCCCATATGGGCGGTGGCAGAGGCGTAACCATAGCCTGTTATTTCTTCATCGGTTTCGATGGAAACAATCAGCCCTTCGGTGATTGGGCTGGCACCGAGCGCGAAGCGCCAAGTAGGGTCTTCTTTCCGCATAATGCAGGGTTCAAGCTTGATGTCGGTAATCTTCATAACGTTATTCTTAGGTTAAATGTCGGTTAGAAAACCCCGCCCGCCAGAGGCGAGCGGGGTGATCATTTAGATCAGGCCTGTCGCCTATTTAAAGCCGAGAGCTTCCTTGGCCCGTTTTACGACAGCGGGTGATGCGGACGCGGTTTGGGTAACTCGTTTGGCGATTTCTGCACCGCTCATTGGATGAATTTCAACCTTGCGACTTTTTGCTTCTGCGAGGAAGGCGGGGTCCTTGACCATCTTGCTATAAGCCGTTCGCAACGCATCGAGGTGAGCTTTGGGAATTCCTGGCGGTCCAAAGATCGCGCGTCCGGTGATGGTTGGACCCATCATAAACTCCATAAACTCTCGGTCCGCCTTGGTCTTGGCGAGATCAAGAATTAGCGGCACGTCCTTTGGAAGGTCTGGCGATTTATCAAAGCCGAGTTCGACTACCGGAATAATGAACTTGCTTTCAATCCATTGCGGGACGCTAGATTTCCAGGAAATCCAGCCCGACGTAAGCGCTTGTGCTTCTCCTCGTTCCAACGCAAGGCGTGTTCCCGCGGAGCCCTTATAGCCTTTGATGATTTTGAATTTGGTGCCGAGCACATTATTGAGGAATGCCGGGAACATATACGTGGGGCTGGCGAGGCCACTAGCGGCAGCAACGATTTCTGTCTTCTTTAAATCGTCAATATTTTTAATGCCGGTGTCACTGCGGACCATCATGACGTGTTTTTGCGTGGCG